>Ga0210059_1009172_pt1 | contig 15489 bp, 4 predicted proteins | sample Ectturendosymbi2_FD_188042 | JGI IMG/M metagenome (GOLD analysis project Ga0210059, IMG submission 188042) | Ecteinascidia turbinata endosymbiont from Florida, USA - Sample 2 (SPAdes) (version 2) | ecosystem: Host-associated > Tunicates > Ascidians > Unclassified | place: Key West, Florida... | reverse complement strand
TCCCCTGCAAAGTTTAGTAAATCCTTCAAGTTGCTGAAAGCCGTGAGGTGTTTCGGGTCCTAGGGCTGGTCAGCTGGAAAAGCGGGTGTGGAAATGAATGAACTTCTGTTTAGTATTGTAAGCTCTTTGGCTCGTGGTAAGTTCACCTCGGGTTGTTCTTCGCTGTTGCTTTTTGCCGAACTACATCAATCTCCCGCATGGAGAAAGATCTGTTTTCGACATGCTGCTGCTCATTTCGCAGCGTCATGGTGTAGAGCCGGATTTTAGCAATGACGGTTTCGCTCTGTGCTGTGCTCGATCAAATCCACTTCCCCCAAACTTTTCTTAAATGGCATTTTGCTGAGGTAATCCTGGAACCGTGCACTGTGTTTTGCACTCCCCAAACACGCCACAGGCGCCTTTCTTTCACGAACCTGTGAAAGCACGCATCACAACTATTGCTCATACCGCCATGCGCGTATTTTCACTTAAACCGCTGAAGTCACCGGTGTTGTCTGCTCTACATCCTTCAAATCGCTTAAATAAATCGTCAGCGGCAGTGGCACTAGCGAAACAAGGGCATGGTGCCGACAATCCTCTCAATATCTTCAATAAGGTGATGTTAGTGATCTTTGCAAAACCTGTTAGAAAATTTCTACTGTCCACAGCAACGACGCTAGCAACACTTCTGACGTTCGCAGCATTCATGCACTTTTAACATGTTTTTGTCACTCGCCGTCGGTGACGTCATTACGGAAACTTTGGTTCAATGTCGAAGTGCTTTTGACGGAAGCGCCTTTTCTTGTGTCTTTTTTATGACTTCAGCGGTTTGTATCTCTAAGATGATTTTTTACTTATCACCTGGAAACCATCTGGATTTCCACTTGGGTTGCAAAGTGGATAACTGGAATGTCTATCATCAGAAAATAAAAATCGTCGCTATGGTTTTGGGGTTTAGTGGCCTCATGTAATCGCTGCGCTGCTTCTTTCATGTCTTGCAGCCCTTTGATACAAGAGAACAGCGTCGTTATTGCCTACGAGTACGAGCAAGCTAGGTTTCCATGTATTGCCCTTGGCTGAATGATTTGGATGATATTTGCGACCGAAATGGTCATTTAGGCAGCTGACTCATGCAGTTCCGTATGTTGGAACAACTAGAAGTAGAATTGTGCTTCGGTCCGAGACGTACGGAAGCATGTTGGTATTTGCTCGTAAAATTTCAAAAACCTGTTGTTTTTCAGGCTGGGATCTATCACCTCCATACCTCACGCAGTGAACAATGCGACTTCACCGGTTCCATCCAGCATTGCCGTCGAGGAAACTGCTGCTCAGTGAGTTCGGTTGCAGTCCTGAAGTGGTCGAGCAAAAACGACGCAGCCTGCGTGGATCCACAAATCATACAATGGTATTCACTGAGCAATCGCTGCACACCGGATGCCTACTGCGCAGGATTTACACTTGGCGGAATCGATAAAGTGTCCTGTGTTTAAACGCTGCTAAAACAGAGCACTCACGATTAAAGTACCTCAGTGCAACTCGGATACTTCAGAGGAAAATCTAACGTGGACCTCATTCGTAGTTCCGCATACTCGAACAACGGTGCTGCTGGCAGCGTTCTTCGATGGTACGCCGTGGTGCCAGTTGCGGCCACGTACGTAACAGGTAATATAATCATGTGCTTTTTTACTGTCTGTCTGCAAGACGTCCCACCTTCGAATGTGGAGTGTGATCGCGTTTTGCTTCAACGGGCGTTGATGACGTCAGTGCCGCGTCTACGCGCACGTTGCTGTACGTCATAAAGAACCTTGACTGAACGGTCATATGAACCGCAAGAAAAAGAACACGATTTATTCTTTTATCTCCTTTTCTCTCTTATCAGTCTTCGTTACCGTTGTTCATACCATCGTGTTCGCAGCACTGCTTGTTTTTTCGTTTATTTTTATTTAATTAGCAGCAGCGCTTGCACCAGCTTTTTCACGCAAATCAATCTTCGCTGCGCGAGACATGATTTTGTTGTCGCGTACACTTCCGCTTTTGTTGGCATCGGCGTTATAAACAAGTTGTTGGTGCTTTGGCACGCTGTCCTCAGCCGGCACGTCGCTGGGAACCCATGCCTTTCCCGCAAATGATTATATTCTGGGCAGCCAACGCATACAGGGATTCAGGCCGCCGTCCTTTGACATACCTGTTTCTCAGAAGTGAAGGGCTTGATTTTCACTTTCCAACGATCCTAATCCAGCAAAAGTTGCGGGTACATCTCGCCCCTGGGGAAAAAACATTTGGAAAGGAATTACTTGTTTACATAGAAGCAGTTCTGCGAAAAACAATTGTTTCTCACGTCGGACATTTTAACCACCGTTCTGTTGAAGGGAAATGTCCACGATTGCGTTGGCATAGCTGTTGACTTTAATGAACTGTTGGCTTGCTGCAGGGTTGCCAGATCTACGTTTTGCCAAGGGGCCAAATCTAATCTAGAAAAAAGCCCAAAAAGAGCAAAACTCTAAGACAAGGGCCGAACATTTTTTCCAACTCTGTCAGCAGTTTTAAAATCATATGAACTCATATTTAGTGATGTATTAAGTGGCAGTGCTCTTCAATAACACTTGGAGCTCAACAGCAAAACAAGTACGTAATGAAAGATAGTAAGAAAACACTTAATTTTCCATGTGTAGCCACAAGCGGAGATAATTAGCACTGATGCCAATCTTCACCTTGAATGTATTTCATCACTGGCAGCAGTCGGAGTGACCAAGCACTTGGCAATATTTCAGAGTAAAACCAAGGTAACAAAACAACAAATCTAACCTAGAAAAGGGCCAAACAGCCAAACTAAAATTTTGGAGCCAGCAAGTGTTATGTGGGACCAAATGTCTAAACTTTGGCCCCAAAAGGGCCTGGCAACCCTGGCTTGTGTTCGAATTGCTGACTTTCACGTATTGATGATTTTGAACATCTCTAACAATCGCAGATTTTCCCAGTGATATTATATTTTTAAGGATTTTGCAACTTATTTAAAACAACGTGCCTCGTTTGAAACGATTGGTGAACCAAGCGTTTGGTGTTTAGTGCCAATTCAGTCGTGGAAGTGGACAGTGAGTGGGATGGAACTTACGTCATTATATTTCGTTGAACGCAGGAACTCGGTATATCTATATCAGCAAATTTGCAAATGACTCCAGAATACCTCTTTCCTTTAAAATGCTGTGGGCGCTTACTCAGTGGACCGTTTCCTCTGCACGAAATCGTTCTGCAAAATTTTATGGATAAAACTTGTTGTGTAATGTTTAGCACATTAACCTGCTTTGATGTAGGATGCCATATTAGCGTTAGCTTATCATTGCTAAATGACAGCAGCTAACTTAAAAAGCGAGTTTTAACAAGCATGGCGAAAACCGAAAACGTTATGTGCATGGTACAAGGTATCACTTAATTCATCAGTTTGCACCGGTTTTTGAGAGCAACTCGAAACCTTTGCGAAAGTACGTAAAACGGATTAAATTTACTGTAAATCTGGTACGTTTGCCCACCTGAGCTGTGCCTATGTAAAAGGCAATCAAAATGGGAATTGCCTGTCTGCCCATTCTCGTCATCACGTACGCTCCCGTTCTTAGTTGAGAATTCGGTGGCAGTTCGTGAAGAGACAAGCTGCAAAATTAGCACACCCTAACGCCGTGATTCTCAACTGGTAGTTCGCCGATTCGTTATCGATCACGTACAGCTTGTGGAAAGCAAATAACTTTTTCGAAAAGTATAATTTAATGCTCCTCTGGTTTTTGTATTCGTTCTTTCTTTCAAACAATAGACGGAGCAACGTCAGACGCATGCGGCATTTTCTCCGCCACAGTAAGCACTATTTGTTTGCCCGAAACCATTTTGTTTGATTTATATTATATAAAAGTGGGTCGCAATTTAAATGTCTGTGAGGAAATATGGTTCCTGGACTGAGACCAGTTGAGAACCCCTGCCCGAAGCAAAAGGTCAAGTTTCGTTTTCTGACTATACGTTTTTTGTGGAAGAAGCAAAACAACTAAAGCAATTTGCAGAGTTAAACTACGTTGATGCGCCCAATGAAATTGTGCATTTGACTCAGCTCAGCCTAAGAAGCAGCACTTTTACTCATGGATACGTTTGTTGGTGCACATGCAGTTAGGGACAGTCGTTCTTTGCGCTCCACTACTGGTAAATACTAAGATTTTAGGGACAGTCGTTCTTTGCGCTCCACTACTGGTAAATACTAAGAACTTGCGCCCAGCTTGAAAGAAGCGATGAAGTCACCATGCTGCAAACAAGCTTACTCTTCAGTAAAAGCGTTGGCACACAGGAAGATTTGTATTTCACGCGTAAGCTTCTCGTTGCCAACGTACAGGGTTAACGTCGTTGCTGAGCCAAGCGCTGGGTGGTCGGAGCTGCAAACCACATGCAGTATACGCCGTTGTATATTATTCATGTAGCTTTTACTTTTCAGTTCTTCAACTCTGGTGTGCAGTACCTAACGTTGCTTTGACAAATAAATTAACACGAAGCACTACGCCGACGCGACAGAGTTCACTTTTCGACTAGGCCTATGTTTCTTCTTAAACCCCAGTACATCTATAGCAAGCTGGTATCAGAACCGGTTCGGGAAGAATTTTCGTGAAGAGATGAGCATTACCACGACCAGTGGCAAAAACTGTGTGCTTGTGATTTTTAAATAAATATGATTGTGTGAGCAAGTGACGAAAATTTGGTGAATAATGGCGCACGAAAAATATTCGTTAAAGACTGAAAGCAATAATTGTAAAGCCACAGCAGTGACCCACACCAAGCGAATCGATCGCAATTTATTGCGCAGGGAAACTAGTTTCGTGTGTTGCACATCTTCAGTCCTGCGCAAAAGTCGACATATGAAACAAAAAGAAAAAATTACGCACTATTGCTAAGATCAACTCCTCAAGATTACAAAAATTGAGCACAATTGCAACTCCTCCACTAAGCACAGCTACAACACTGTTCAACGAACACAGATCGCAACGGCCATTCGGCACTTCTGATTGACAAAAACTACGCTCCGCGTTAGCGTGGTTTCTGTCTCAGACGACCACGTGGTTTGCAACAGACCGTAACATGCAGCGGAAAAAGTCTAGCACGCCAACTCTAGTTAGTTCGGGCCGTACAGTGAAATGGAGTAAATCGGTAAAAAAGACTGAAAGCAATGGCGGTTGAAACTCGAGTTTACGCTGTGAAAGCCAGTGTTTACGCAGGTGTGGTATTTTAAACTCGTTTACGACTATATAGCGATGCCATAACTTGGGAAGAAAGCAGTTAGACTGGCGCCGCTAATCTCGTGTCCCACTGGCCACAACTGAGGAAAAGAGGCAACAGGGAAGTTATCAACAAACGTGCGCGTTCGCTGATTATACAAAACTGCATTACGATTGCCCTGCACTTGTCACAAAGATCACAACAGTATTCGTTGAAGGAATTGGGTCGTCAGAATAGCGGGGAATCAACTTAACATCTCACGCTAGTGTGTGTTGAACGCGACATGAAATATTCTTTTTGACATGGGCAGCCACCCTCACTTTTCACCAGGTCTTAAGGTTTGGGGAGGAAAGATACATTTTAAGGGGAAAGTTGCTTCATTGCCAGCAACGTTTTTCCCAAGCAGATACTTATACATGGTTCCACATTTTGTTCTTTGCAACAGACACATCTAGACTAGTCCGGTGGTACTCAATCGGGTGCCATTTGGATCATTAAGGGAAGAACTTTTAATTCCTGAGAGGAAATTTGATCCAAGGAGGAAAAGCTGTAGATGAAAAAACCTTGAGTTTTTATTGTTTGTTTATTCAATACAAAAAAACGCACGACGATGTTGGTTTAGATGAGAATGTCTACGTTACACACAAACAATTAGTTGTTTTAGCTGCAGTGACTGACATTATAAGAGTCTGTTTGGTTCATAATCTCTATAACATATCTTTTTAGTGACTTTTGTTGGGGAGGAATTGACATTGTTTGGGTTTGTAAAGGGGAATATGAAAAAAGCTTTTGAGAACTACTGATCTAGTCAAAGCATTTAAATTCAACACATGAAGTGGTCCATTTATCCAGATATGAAACGCTAGGTTTGTGCAAAACGATAGGCTACACCTGACATGAATAAATGACAGTCACGATTCTTGCCGTCGTCGATGGGTTTTCTTGTCGCTGAATCAACTTGGCTTGACATGTATGTCTTGTTCTCTCTTGAATCGTTGACTTAACAGTGGCGAGACACGATACATCCTCAACAATTGATGCATTTGACTTCTAAATATTCTGAACTGGCCTAGTAAAAACAGCCACAAATGTTTGCAAATGTCTTAAATAAAATTCGCTCAAAAAATGTACAAGAAACATTTCAGAAAACAGTTGCCTTGTCAATGGACATGAAGCGTGATTGTAGAGGTGGGTACATTTGAAGCATCCTTGTCAAGCTATGATAAAGCGATGGCCACGTGGTTTCGGTGTGAGAAAGGAGTTTTTGGTATTCAATATGCGCAAAGTGACAACTAAAGCCTTTCCTTTTCACTCTGTGCGCACTGCGTCTGCGAACGCAAACTCATGTAATAGGCTCAGCTTCGAAATAAAAATCTTTCTTTTCTGAAAAAGGGATGCTTCTGACGTAGTTTTTCATTATCAGCGATTTGCCTTGTAGCATTAAAAAACCCTTTAGGTCACGCATTTGCCCACATTAGGCAAATCTTTTTTGTCATTAATCGGTAGCAGATTGAGCTGGAGTGCTGTTCAAACCCTCTACAAATGAGGAAAGTCTTGCAGTTTCAATAAAAAAATGGGAAGTTTTGGATTTGAGTTTTTGTGGGTGACGTGAAAATTGGGGTAGGTATAGGATTTTTTGGATGACGTCATCGGACCCTGGGCCCCAACCGCAAGGGGCAATTTTTTGTTTATTTTAAAAAAGCTGGGCGAAAATCCGCGTGTTTAGACCTTTTGATTGGCCTTCTAGCATTTGTGGTTGGAAAGTTATGGCCTTCTATGAAATTCGTAAAACCCTGAAGATAGAGCCACATTTTGCGATGGTCTTGAAATAAAGCAGTAGGTGTCATACAGCAAGCTGATGCACCAGCATCATCTGCGGAAGGCATTACGCCTAGTCTTTACCTGCGGATAATGATCAGAAGCGGTTAGATACAAGTGTGTATTTCAAAATCAAGTATGATATAAATTCCCTAACACACTACACACAACATTTGAATGATCATAAACAATTGGTAAATCAAACTGTTTCCATCAACTTCGACTAAAGACTGAAGTATAAGATAGGTTCCTTACGCAGTTTCGTTGATTTACACCGAAGTTTCTCAATGGTTTATAGGCTATATCAAATTCAAATGATTTATTTACCCACAAAAATTTTGGTTCAACGTTTTGGAATTGGGAGGGACAATATTCCCCTAGCTACGTGCCTGGTAGCACCCTCGTCGACTCGGCTGTGACCATTGGTGGGATTCAAATTTTAATAAGTTCTCTCACTCCAGGGCTCACTAATAACAGGTTTTCACATTATCACAGTCTCCAGAGGCAACCATTGCTAGCTGATCCGATATAAGCGCAAAGGTTGATCTTTGTGTTGTCAACTGGTATAGTCTAGCATGGTAAATTATTGATTTTAGTTATTTTCTTTGTGTTGCCCACTGGTACAATCTAGCAAGGGAAATTATTGATTTTAGTTATAAGTAAAAGGTGTTCATGGGGAAAAATTGAGAACACCTGACTGAAGCCAACAACCGGTTCTCGGGATTAAATAAATTCCAAGGACAGTTTTGTTTTATTTTGGTGTCGGCAGGCCGAAGGCTGACTTGTGCTTCTTGCCGGGACGGTTGAGGTGAACGCTCAAGGAGCGCTGCGGCAATTCACTCACTGGCCGTAGATCGAACACCCAACCTTCCAATTGAGTGGTGGACACTTTACCACTGAGCTATTTCCGCCCAAGGGTAGGTTCTTGCGAATCGGTCGAATCCCATCACTGGCTGTGACTGTCATCCAATTTATGTAGGTTATGAAGAGGAGTGGTGACAGCACACATCAATGTCGGAATCCAACACGCCGTCGACATGAACACAAACATCTGAGCAGGAATACAATGACGTGGCAGCCAGTAAAGTGAAAACTTGGTCTGTAGAGCTACGGCGTGGATGAAAACCGCACTGGGTAACCGCACTACTAGGTTCAATTATTTCAAGATATCTTTCTTCAAGGAATTTAGCTTACTCTTTTCTAGGGAGGTTAAGAGAAAAGCTCGGTAGATAGTATATTCCCTACCAGAGGCGTAGCCAGGGGGGCCAAAGGGACCATGGCCCCACCCAAATTTTTGGAAATTACAGTGATTTTTTGCTTTGAGAGGCGTTTTTCCAAACAAAATAGTGTTATTCGCCTAAAATCAAACATTTTGCCCCCCCCAAATTCTTGGGCTGGCTACGCCACTGTTCCCTACTGTCTTCCTTCTTGTGTATGAAGATGATCACCCAACGTCGGGCGACATTTTTTAAAATCAAACACCATTGGCCGCTGTTTTTGCCCGGATTTTCAGGAATGTTGTCCAGATTTTCAGGGATTTTTCCCAGATTTTAAGGGATTTTTCTCGGATTTTCAACAAATCAAACCATTGAGGGTGCTCTTGCAACCCCTGCACCCTCACCTCCTACACTACTGGTTTTAGTGTTTGATGATTCTAGCAATCGTTGAGGTCGGTCAAATCTAGGAATATTTGCCGAGAGATGCCAGATGTTTCGTCAGAACACTTTGCTGGCTTGCCAGTAAGTGGAATCTACTGCGGTTTACATCCGAAATTTTACCAAGTTTGCATTTTGGACTTCTTTACCTCTGGGTTGTGGACTTCACGCCTCACCGTATCTCGAATAGAAAAAAGGTTCTGCTTTGTACTGAAGCCAGGCTTTGCAAGCAAATTGCTTTGTTCGAACAGTGTCTTTCACTTCCTAATTCTACCAAGGGTTTACTGTTACGGTCGTGATAGACAGAACGAAAAGATCGTGCAAAGACGAGAAGCACTGGGGAAATACCGCAAAGGAATCACCGTAAAGAAAGAGTCCATTGCTACTAAAGATGGATACCAGAACTGAACTACAGCTGGTGAAAGTTTCTTAACGGTGAATGAGCTAGGAGGCTCGGCAAAATTCACCAGAATGCACTCAACACAGCAGCAGAGAAAGTCAATGGTTCGAATCCCAAGTTCGTTCTACATCTTCAAAGCCGCAGCTGATTGCTTGTGTTACCAGTTATCTGAATCGCCTTGAATTACTGAAGCGAGCACAAGCGAAAGATGATAGATCGGGGCATTCAACGAACAAGCAAGTAACCAACAACATTAGAGTTTACTCATGAAATCACTCTATTGATACTAGGTTGCACAATTCTTATATAGGGATGAGTGAATTTCGGCTACTTCGCTTGTAGTGTCTATCACAGTAACGTGTTACTCTTGAGCGACATCTACCGGTGACCACCTTATTCTAGGGCCTTCGTCAAAGTTCGTCCCGACTGCACCACGGGCACGACAGTAAGACAGACGTTCAACGGATTCCCAAATTCGATCCACATCTTCAAGGTAGCAGCAGCTTATCTGCTACACTACGTTTTTGCCATATGTCGCCACTCGCATACAAAGAGAAGTGGAGAGGCATGGCCCGCCAGCAGTTGAAAGTACTGTACATTAGAAATCATTTAAGAAGTAGGATCACTATTAGCCAAACTATTTTTTGCTCCTGGTAAGAGCATATCAAGAGATATTTCGGTAGGGGTGAGGTTGCATACATATTTCCCAGCAGCATCTAAAAAATTTTGCTTTTTCAAAGAACGGACATGTGCAAGAAAAATGTTTATAGTCTTTAACGTCAACAATGAATTAATTTGCATCTCAAGAGTAACTAGTTACTGTGATACCGCACTCTAACCCATATTTCTTACAAATTGCATGAAAACTGATGTATTCTGCGTTAAAGGTGATACGCAAGAGCGAGAAATACGATCCAGCGTTTGTGCATTCCAGCTGACAGCTCTGATAAAATCCATTTCTGAGAATAGTAAGTATGTTTTATAAGACGTGGTGGAGCATTCAGAGGCACGATTAGTCCTGAGACAGAGTAACAAAAGAGTAGTCACCTGGCGTGTTTTTGTCATTCTTACGCAAAGCGACTCATCACCCAACCCAAACTCTGCATTGCACTAATCAAGGCATCCCGCCGAACAGGTTGCAAATTGAAAGACACCGCCCTCCTGCGTGTCGGTAAAAGACGAGCGACAAGTAAATCAGTTGTAACCCTTTCCTTTAAAACATAAATTTAAAACACCCAGGGACGTCTGCTTATTTCTGACTGCTTTTTATTACAAAAAGCAAGATGGGCATTTATTAAAACAATTTTATTAAAATAATTTTGTTTTTAAGTGGCGTGCTATTTGTCACTGAAATCATATTTCTTTTATCATAATACAAATTAATTAATTGTTGAATTACGCCTTGGGATATCTATAAACACGTATATAGCCAACGGCAAAAATCATATACCAAAAAATAAAGTCAACAGACAGAAGAGACTCAATAAAATCTTTGTTGAATTGTTGATCTCCTTTTGATTTGAAATACTGGATGGTTAAAAGCGTTCACGGGCAAAAACGCTATGGTGATAATAATAGTTTCAAGTTTTTTTCATTTTTAAGGCCATCCCGGGTATGGCACGTACCACCAGTTAGAAAACAAGTATTTAAAACTGTGTTTTTGTGCAGTTACCTCAATACTTGCTCTTTCTACCAGACAGTAACAGCCAGTGTAAGATTATATTGAAGACATGATTTTGTTGTAGACTGAATTGCCACCATTTAGGTACATTTAAGCGAATGTTTTGTTCTGACACACTCAGTGGTGTGTTTAAGGGGAGGCGAGCGAGGCACTTGCCTCGGCCCCCTTTTTTGGGGGCCCCCTTGAGGTGTTACGCGAATAAATTTTTCTTATTTTTGGTGCAAACTTATTATTCACTCATATAATGTGCTACAAAGCAGATCATAAGCAAGTACTCTACTTTCAAGGGGCCCCCCTGCAGAAACTGTAATGTGCAGGTACTTTGCTTTCAAAGGGGCACACAACAGCAACTGCAATTTGAAGGTATTCTGCTTTCAAAGGGTTTTTATTACAGCAACTGAAATGTGTATGTACTCTGCTGTTAAACTGCATCGAAGGGGCCTCTAAAAGAAACTGTAGTGTGTAAGTACACTGCTTTCAAAGAGGCCCCAACAGCAATTTTAATGCGTAAGCACTATGCATTCAAAGGGGCCCCAAACAACAATTGTAATGTGCAAGCACTATGCTTTCAAAGGGCCCCCAACAGTAACTGTAATGTAAAATTCCTTGCTTTAAAAGAGGCTGCCAACAGCAATTGTAATGTGTAAGTACTATGCATTCAAAGAGGCCCCCAACAGCAACTGTAATGTTCATGTAGCATACTTTAAAAGGGGCTTCACCACCATCACCAATGTGCAAATAAAGAAAAGCTTCAAACCAACTTCTATACCTAAAAATTGTGGGTTAAAGCTTCTTCCAAACAGTTCTGAAAACACCCTATCAGATAAGAGCAAATATTTATACCAACTGATAACTTTTTATACCAAATGATAATTTTTTATACCAAATGATGATTTTTAGAGATTGGACTGTTTAGTTTACTGATACTTTTTTTAAATGTCACAGTTTAACAGATAAAATCCAAGTGGAGCAGAAAAAACAAGGAAAAAGTAAGAAAGCATAAAGGTTGTTGAAAAATGTAAAGGTCTCCTGGACAGATTTGCTGTTGTAGCGAGTGGTAGGTGAAATGTGGGACCAATGGGACACTTTGACAAATTTAAACCTGGAAAAACAGCACCTTCCTGTGATCACTTTTTTCTCATTTTCACATTGTGAAACCGACATCTTGGTTAGATGTTTCACATGTGTTTTCGTCGCAGACAACAATTGCAGTGACGTTTGAATGGGAAAAACCTAGTTTATTGATTTTTGGTACAAAAAGTGAGGTCAGTGTCGTTTCAGTTTTGACTGGTAACAAAGAGGTTAAAATGAATGTCGCATATTTTGGGGGAACGTTTGACTACTGAAGACTGCACAGGGCGGATTGTGATGTAATCACTTGAATAACTTGCAAATGATCAGTCAATATTTTCCAAATGGCTGCCTCGGGACCTTTGGGACAGATAGGGTGGGGACCCTTGGGACACCTACTTCACATCCTGGATGACCCATTTGAAGTAAAGTTGCTGAATTAACTGCGAAGGCCTTTGCAAAGTCATTTACAATTGAAAAATTTCTTCCTCATTCAGAGTCACTTCCTCTCTTAACCCAGATAAGATCACACAAGATGTTTTTCCATTCAGTCGCGACTGACATTCTACAACAGTTAGAAAAAGTAACATTCTGATAGATGCGAGCAGATTCACACATGTGCCTGACATTGGAGAAATGTCAGAAGCAGAAACGTTCCTAAATTTTATTTCTCTGCACCCAAAAGTGTCCTCTACTACAATAGGCAGCGACAAAAGAAAAATCCAAGTCCACCATACTAACCGACACCCTACAACAAAAAAGATTGTAGTTGCGCCCCAAAACAACTTTGTTTTCAAGACGTCGGAAATACTCATCCTCCAGAAGTAAAAGTGAGGATATAATGCTGCTTGATTCAGATAATGAAGATGACGAAGAATTTAATTCTAAAGGGGAAGCCTTTGTTGAAGAAAAATGGTTTTAATTCACTGAACAGGACAATTGTAACACCCGTTTGTTCGTACGCTGTAGTAAAAGTTTATTTAAAGAAAAAGAGGCACCAAATTTTGTTGCACATGGAGACTTTGACGTTTGGTTCATAATGAGATTTAAAAAAAGGATTCTAATTTTCAGAAAAAGATGGCATAGCATCAGTCAAACTTAGTGATATGATTGAAGTCTTGCCCCATCGTGCACTTCACGCAATAACCAAACCTTTGTCTGAAATTTTGAAATTTTACTTGACATTTTCACAGATGCAATGCAAACCACTTTTCAAACACTGTCATTCTACTGTTTATAAATGTTTTGGATCGCAGTTATTGACAAGAAACTCATGCAGGTTAAACCAAGATCCTATCGACCTTTCTTTCCAATGAAAATGAGAAATGGATAACAGAAAAGAATTAAGTTCTATAAAATTTTGTAAACATTAAATGCATTTTGAATTTGCATTTCATTGATTTCTTAAAATGGAAATCAAGAAACGCGCCATGGTAAGGTTTGGCTACCTGAGACAATCCTACTTTGTTCATGTCTCATTGGTCCCACTCCATTGTCCCAAACGTCCCCATGGGTGGGGACTAATGGGACGTTTTAGTGGAAATTTTTAAATGCAAATAAAACTGTCGAAACATGTCTGACGATTGAAGTTTTTTATGTTAAATTAGGCAGAATAACCCAAATTACAAGAAAAACATCACCTGACTTTGAATGTATCAGCCAGTTTTCCAAAAGCAAAAATGTCAAAATTGTCCCATTGGTCCCACACTTCCCCTACTGGTGAGCCCACAGAGGAGAGTGCAGGTTCAAGCATCCAAGTTGTTAATAGTAGTTATGTCTGTTTAGTGCATAATCAGATGCGCCATACACAAAAACTCAAGTGAGATTAAATCTGAAGAGACTTTTTCAGATCGAGCAAGCGAGCATTAAACTTATCGAGATTATCCCCGGTTTTTCTGTTCGAAACTTTAAATTAGACTGTCTTAACACAGTCTTCACAGACATATATATAATAAACTGACACAACAGCCTTCCTTCGTTTCAACTTTACATAACCTGTCTTAAGCAGCTTTCACGAAAACGTTTTTAACGTTGAACTAGAAACCTAGTCTCTGTCTGCACGCAACTACAAAGCCATTGCACAACACTCCACAGCACATTCATTATGACGTAAATTTCCCCGAGAATTACAACGCACAAGGGCGAAGCCAGCGAAGTTAAGTGACGAAGGTCAAGACTTTATTAACAATTGGCCTTGTTCTGACGTAGCTGCATGTAAAGATAGCTTATCACTGCACGCAATTAAATTTGTACAAATCACGGGCTTCTCGAAAATACAATAACTTATCTGAGAATTTGAAGCCCTAATGGGAAAAAATTCATTCAAATTTAGTTTCATTTTAGTCACATGTGCTTTGCCAACAAGAGAGATTGCAAGCTCAGGGATGGATATTAGGGAAGGATAACGAGGCAGTCGCCCCGGGCCCCTCTTTTTCAGAGATACCGTGCCCCCCCTTGAGGGCTTTGCACAGGGCCGGATTTAAGACAAGCGGGGCCCCGGGCTAGTTTAACCATTGGGGCCCCTGTGACGTCATCATGTTCAGTCAGCCGTGATATGCCCTTTTTGTGAAAAACTCTCTAGCATTTATGATGGCCCAGCAGGTCAACTCTCCCGTATATACCGATGTGAATCGATTTTCATATATCTATACAGAACTGTCAGCGCTCGCCCTACGAAGTTTTTTGGTTAAATTCAAGTCTTGGAATGTAAGTACGACATGACATTACGATTAACTTGAAAGATTTTAGGGCCTATACACAGCGTAAACTTACCTGACAGTGTCTTACGCTGATCACATGATGAAAGAACAGACAAGACTGTTATTATAAGTACAGTATAACCAACATAATGTCACTGAATCTAGCATGAACATTACGTGGCATTTTAATGTTTGAAAATTGTCAAAATGTTTAATCTTAACATATGTTGAAAATATTTTTAAATCATAGCTTGCAGATCATTGATCAGCAAGTTTATTGTTCATGCAAAAGAAACAGTTTATCAAATTGTCATGTTTTTATATTAACCTGTTAAGACTTTACATAATTATGGTAAGCGAGCATGTAGTTACGGCAGGTGGGTAATTTATTGTCAAAATATCTTCCTTCGAGCTTTCCTGGTTGTGAATTCGTCAATGGTGTCATCAAAATCAATAAATCGCAGTTTAGCATTCTCTACACAAAGAATACTCAAGATCAGACAGCCGTTCTTGTGACATTGCTGAACGAAGCACAGTTTTGATTCTTTTCAGCTTTGAAAATGATCTCTCTCGTAATGCAATACTGCAACGTGTTCTTTTAGTGCAGTTTGCCCGCCCTGGGAAGCATTTGATCAGTTACGCTGTTGTGTTTGTTTAAGAGTTTCATTGCTCGCTTGTTCAGCTCCATGATTGAGCGGTGTCCTTAGTGAATTAAAGCCTGGCTTTCTGTAGATAGTGTTTAGTAGAATTCGCAGGCGAGTGCACGACAATCCGTACACAATTGTGCCGGCCTCCGTACACAATTGTTCCGGCCTCACATGAACGAAAGCAGCTTTAGAAAGTGAACACAATTCACATGAAAGCGAAATGGTTCCAACCACGAATTCCATCATGACACAGAGACAAGTAGGCTGTTGATAGCCAACTAGTTTCATCAAAATATTC
>Ga0210059_1009169_pt1 | contig 15491 bp, 8 predicted proteins | sample Ectturendosymbi2_FD_188042 | JGI IMG/M metagenome (GOLD analysis project Ga0210059, IMG submission 188042) | Ecteinascidia turbinata endosymbiont from Florida, USA - Sample 2 (SPAdes) (version 2) | ecosystem: Host-associated > Tunicates > Ascidians > Unclassified | place: Key West, Florida... | reverse complement strand
CTTGATGCTTTCCACGCTTTTGCCGTGCTCCTTGAAATGAAGGGCACCGCTTGACAGCGACAAATTCCTCTTGCGGATTATCTCATTGTCTCGCAGGTTCGTGTCCGAAAGATCACCCTGCGATCTCATTTCTTCCGACTGCCTGCGTGACTGCTTGCCGACGAGTGCGTCCTGGCAAATGATGTCAACCAGACTTGAGGTGTCCTGGCCCCTTTTCTCCAACGCCGCCAGTCGCATCTTGAGGCTAGGACGCGCAAACTCGCCTACTTCTGGAACCTTATCTTTGGTGAGGTCTTTCAGGCCGGACCAGACTATCTTCTCCGGCTCCTCACTGACGTTTTCTGGTGAGCACACATCGAAACTAGTCACGGGTTCATCGGAATCCACATCGCTTTTCGGAACGTCACTGTAGTCGCTCAACCCGATCATGGAATCGATATCCGTTATCGGGTCTGGTTCCATGCTTTTTCGCATCGAAGTCGGTTCGCGATTCGATCGGCGAAAAGACTGCCTCAACAAAGTCCAACCGCCTTTGCTTCTGCTCGGCGTCCTTTTCACTACAGTCCGGTAGTCCAAGCTTAAATGTTGGTTGGGTTCGTCGATTTTCGCTCCCCACTTCCTGATAGGCGTAGATAACTCGTTGCGCCCGCGCCAGGCTGGACTCAGGTCGACGCGCACTGGCGAACCGAAATCCTTGCTTGGGCTTTCAAATATAGTGCTGCGTTCATCGTTCGAAGGGGTTGATGCACGGCTTCTGGTGTCCCACATGTCGTAAATGCTCACGCGTTCAAACACGCTGTGAGTGCCAGTGCCATCACGGGAGTCCGAATTCGGTGTGTCGCAACCATCGGCGCACGCCTTGGCTTTCTCAGCAGACTTTCGGTACGCTTCCATGGCGCGTTTGTAATGCTTCCACTGGCGCACGCTTTGGCCGCTGTCATCGCAGTCAACGTCCGTTTTTGTGCTCTTATTGCTGACGATGGATGAGCTGCGTGATCTCGGTGAGTCAAGCAACCGGCTGTGGCTCAGGCTACGACGTCTCAAAGGAGAAACGACGTCACTTTCACTATCGTCGACGCCGCGTTTGGGTCTGCACAGCGTTGCCGCTTTGGGCGAGTCGGCGAAGTTTTTGACCGGAGCGAGAGTTTTCGCTCGGCGTTTCGTGTGAGGCGTTGGGAACTCGCTGGTGACCCTGGGAGGCGCGCGGTCACCGTCGCTGTCAGGGCTAGGGGCGTGATTCTCATGGTTTTCAAGCAAGTGGGCAACTTGCAACATGCCCAGCTTCGCTGTTTCTCTGCTCACAGACAATCTCGTTGATCGGCGACGAATCCACTTTCCGGTTGCGTTTCGGTTGGTTTCTACGCAGCGCGATCCGCCGCTTGAAAGGCGCCGCCGCTGCACAGGCTTTGTTGCGTGCTGCTCGGTCGCGTCCGACTTAACAACGTCACATAATGCTAGTGACGGACGTTTGCCAAGCTTTACGGGAATCTCAACAGCGGCGGGAAAAATCGGCAGCACAGATACACTTGCGTTCTCGTTCTTTATGTCCAAAGCATCATCTATGTCCGAGAGACTGTAATCAGAGCACGCACGATCCTCGTCGTCGCCACTCAGCGACGAGCATTCCGCGTAATCGCTGCTGCGCAGCATCCGCATGTCGAAGGGACTCAGCGGTGTAACGCACGTCGTCATGGACACGTCACTTATGTAATATGATCAACCGTTGCCAATCTTAACTATTCTACAATATGACTGTAAAACAAGTCAATGCAAACGGGTTTTGTATCGCATTGCATCGATTAAATTTCGCTGGCCACTAAGCCATACATATACAGGCAGCTTATACACAAAGTCCTATGATATAATACGATTTGCAGATTTTCCGGACACTTTTCGAGTCTCACGCAATCAAGCCGCAAGTCAAACAACGTTTTAAGGATGAGGAAAGTATTTTAAGCAACACGTGTTAAGTCGGCAAAGAAAATAGCCTCTTTTTTTACGCATGTCGGCTTACAAACAAATTGGCGTTTTCTCCAAACACGACGCGCAATCGTTTCCGACTTTTCCAATGGGCTGACATCCAGCAGACCCACGCTTCAAATGCGAAAAAAACAGAAAGGCACCTTGCAGGCATATAAATAGCGAATTGGGCAAGATTCCTCAAGTCAAGCCTTCAATTTTGCGCTGAATTATTTAATTTTATGAAATTGGTCTTGCGGTAACACGAGCTACATTTAATCCAGGGCACCAACAACATGTGAAACTCTAACTAACCAGTACGTGAGATTACAATGCAGAGCCTCAAAGTAGCTGTGAACTTGTAATGCAGCGAGTTAATGACAATCTACTGTTCTTTTTGTCTTATTAGATTAGAACAGGGGTCCCCAAACTACGGCCCGAAGACTTTTTGCAAACGATGAAAAAATAAGATATTTATGGAAAATTTATTGATTTGATAGAATGTGACATATCCCAAAACAACCACATACCCGTGAGATATCCGGCCCTCAAACTGTTGTGTAATAGCGTTTGTGGCCCTCTGAAAAAAAAGTTTGGAAACAGCTGGATTAGAATCACGAACGCCCCGTGAGCGCATGACGTACTCACCTTGACTTCGGCCAACAGAACTTTATTTATACAGTTGCCAACAAAGCGAAACATTCTACACAAAATGGCGGCTACGAAGCGCACTGGTCAACTGACAACGTGAACAGTTAGCAATGCTATGTGCAAGCATCGATAAGCCTATGAAACCTAACCTGCAAGCACAAGCTGTGGAGTAAGCCTACTGCACATATTACCTTCCTGATCTGTCTGCCAGCAGCGTTAAATAATGACTTCAGCTCATCCTGTAGTTCGCATTCTGTATCTGCAATTAGTTTTTAAAAAAGAGTTCAGAAGAACAGATCAAAAAACTGGTTGGTGACAAAGAACCAAAGGATTTGAAGGCCAAGCGGCAAATGGTACAGTCGCAACGATCGGCCAACATACTTAGTGGCGTTGTTTCACAGAAGAACGCGTGCTGAAACTAAGTCTGCATGCTGCAAGTCTTTTGGGAAACACGACCAGTGAGCATCATGCTTCAAACTCGGACATATACATCAGCGCGACATAAATCGTGCCTCAGCAAAATGAGGTTTGCCTCTTTTTCGCAAAACTCTTTCCTTGCAAGGCGTGACGAAAGCGACGTCAATCACATTACACTGTGGTGGGTGGAATCCCAAATCATACAGAACTTCTGAAGGGCTTTAACAACTTGATTATTAATGGATATTTTCAGTTGGGACCATGCCAAAAAAATGACTATTTGGGTTCATATTAAAACAGGTGAAAAGTTTGTAGTTGATATGGAAGGGCGTTTTACTTCAAGCAAATTTCTCGACCAACGCGTATTTTTGGCTCCAGCTTGTCACTGTGGCGTATAAACACCAAAACAAAACTCGTTTCAGCTAACCGATGGAAGTACCAAACTTACAGCACAGAGCTACACGACTCCCATTGGACAAAGATGACCACTTCCTTTTACCTTTCTCATTAGGGCATGTCTGATACACATTTATACGATAAAAACTATGGAATTGAGAAACGACCATCACGAAATGTTCTCGACATCCGTTTCATCGGGACATTTAGGGCTCTACTCAAATTGCACTCAGTTTCCAAAAGATATAAACCCGCGTAACTGTTGTTCTGACGTTATCGCTAACAATGACAAAAAAAACTTTGTAAAAAACGTCGTTAAACACTTCTTCAAGCCTCTTTAATTCGTCAGGTCAACCGTATGTTGCTCAGGTTAAAAAATGCGACACGCTTGGTAACAAAAAGCACAAGACAGGCTTGTAGTTTTGCACAAGCCTACAAGCGCTACTGACCTTCAATAGCTCATGCTATGCACCAAAACCAATGTGCTTTACGGCGGAGAACGTTATCGAGCCGCTTGCGACTCAGTACACCTGACCAATACAAACGATGTTATTTCCGGCGTTCGAAGCAGTGGAGGCGCAGTTGCTGCGCAATCAACCAGTTCACTTCGGAGCAATTATCCATACCATGAAAACATACCACAACCATCGCGTCTATTTCTGTACCAACGACCAATTATTTTCCAGCAAGATTCCTCCACCTTCTATCGCATGCAATGCGCTGTTGGCTCGTCTACGCGTGCGGCACCGTGACAACTATCGGCAGCACGTCAAGGGCGTGCAAAATGCCTTATAGGACCTCAGGAAAAGGTTGCTGCCAGCAAATTGTCTTCGGCAATTGAATGCAAGCGGCCGCACGTCATTCATAGAATGCAATAAAACTGAAGACAAATTTGGAAGCGATATGCTTAAAATGTTGTGTTAGCAAGGGGTCATTCGGTTCGAGTCATTTGACTGCAGTTACATAGGTTGCAAGCAGGCAGTAGTATTTCTGTATGAAACATGCAATCAAAACGGATATGCTCTGTATGAAGCAACATTAAGGGATAAAACCGTACTCCACGGCATTTATTTTATCTGTTTCTTTTCACACAACATCGATGTTTACCATTCCATCAAGATTTCAATAGGCAGTCCGGCTTTAATCTGGACAGCAGAGCCGGACTATCAGAACGATGTATTCGAGCAGCACTGCTAACGAAAGCTATAAACATTTACCCCCAACAAAATTTCACTCAGTAACTGGTGTAGCCAAAACACGCAATATGATTCCAGATGCGTCGCGTTGGACTTATCGTGTGCTTAGCTTTGAAATAGATTTTTTTTAGGTGAAGGACCAGGTTTTACACGCAACCACAAAACCTTTTCACAATTACGTTGTTCCCTACTGTACGTATACTACACTTTTAACAATCAGCTGGTGTTTCAGTTGTTGAAAACACTCGAAGACACGCATGATGTAAAATCACAGAACTCTTCCTTCAAATTTTCGAATCATACCAGCTAAATGGCCTTCACTTCTTCAAACAGATGATAGGCCATCAGCTACTGGATAGTGGATATGGTCAGTGGGTCAACGATAAGCAAAACGCATATTAGACCTGTGCCCTGCCCACTGCACAACATAGATTGAGGTAAGTTTATTTCCGGTATTCTTGGTATCAATCAATCATTCAATCATCACGCATTGATTGACGCAAGTCCTTATGCATGCACTATAACGTTTAATCCATGATTGCGTACTAGTACCCTCCTTTGGCCGCAGAATACAACCGCTGGAAGCATCAAACTTTTCTGCACGATCCACCTTTGTATTGCAGGTTGAGATTTCACGATTCTCAGGTCTTTTGAAGAGCCGACGCTGATAGGAAGAGCGTAGAGGGTCAACAAAGTTCACCGCTGGTGCGACAGCATATGGCCGGACACCCAACTTAGGATGCGACACAGAAAAACGATCTTTTCGATTGACAACACCTTTTTTCAAGATTTTGAAACAACAGCACTTTTTACAAATCTGGAGTTGTTTGGCCTGAAGATTAATTTACACCACGATTGTGTACCGCAAACGCACCAGAAAAAAATGTTGAAGAGCATGAAAATTAAAGATAAAATCAATTTTTGTTAGTTTACACACGCTGCGATAATTTATGCAAGGGAATTTCGAACTAAATTCAAACAAAGGTGATTTCCCATCCAAAACAGTTCAACGACTTAAGGGACATCGATATACCTGGAAGAAAAAATGCCCTTCAAAGAAAATTAAAAATTGTTTAAATCAGCTACGTCCAACCAGGTCAAAAGTTTTGTGAAGCCCAGTAAGGTTTTCACTATTGCGTATGTACAATCCAATGACAGCCTTTATTTTTATAATCTCAAGTTCGTGACTTTCGATGCAATGCCCTTTAGTGCCTGTTTATCATGCACTACGCACTGGTAGATTTCCACGCGTCCACTGACACCTCGGTGCAAAACTAATTTCTAAATATACCCTTGCTGTTCCATTAGCAACAAATTTGCCTGTGGCATCACAGTTTGGGAGTGATTAAAAGTGCCATACAGTCGTTACCATTGCAGACTTGCAGTTGAGTTGGTATTCAGATGCTCTTAGTAGCTTTAAACTACACTTTAGTTGGCTAAAATGAAAGTACGTCATTCAATGTGCGGCCCTCACGTAGATAGTGGCATAATTTGTGGCCCAGCAAGGCATTTCGGTTGGACATTGCTGCTATAAATCATAGGCATATCCAGTGAAAACGGCCTAGCTCAGTGTTTCCAAATCTTTTTTGGCTAGCGTCCCCTTTTCTGACCAACAAATTTCTATCGCCCCCTACCATGCATAGCACACACAGCAACACAATTTTTGGGTATTGTACATTTGGTATGTTTGAAAATGATTAAAATAAAAATGAACGCAAAGACGCATTTCACAATAAAACTTGATTTAGTGAAACGCTGTTTTGTTTACAAATTACATGCATACATGTTTGTTGATCCATACTGTTTTTTATAACATTTGGTCACACAAAGGTAGTAAGACAACAGAAATGTAATTATTAACTGGGTCTCCTATCGCCCCCCAACCGCCCATTTCTGCTTCACAGCCCGCCCCTGACGGGGCAGCACCGCCCACTTTGGGAACCACTGGCCTAGCTTGTAACATAAGAACGGCTACTTTAGCAAAACATTTCACATATTTTGCATACGCAAGCATATTTTTGTAAATGGTTTGCTGTAGGTTTTTCAATCATCATTATCAGCATTGGTTTCTTGTTGGAGTCGAATAAAGAATTCGGGAGAATGATCAAAACACGCACTATCAAGTTGCACTGAGGTTTTTAATAAACTGTCTTACACTGGATGCAGAGCTTCTCAAACTATGGGTCGCGGCCTCAAACGGGGTTGTGAAATGTAATTTTGGGATCGCGGAACAAATCGGCTTGACAAATCAATAAAACAATTTTTCTAAACTTTACAAGAAAATTGAAGGTAGGCCTTCAGTGAATCTACTTCTATTGCATTTCTATTTTTAGGGACAATATCGTGCTTTATGCTCTCAGTTGTTCACTATGATGCCTGCCTGAGGTATTAAATGATAATAAAATCAGGCACAAATTAAGCGTTTTTACGTCATGATTGTTTTAAAGTACTGACCAATTTTGACCTTATTGCATTCATTCCGACACGAAGGCATGCTTCTATTTAGAACTGTAGGTTTACTCTAGGGGCTAGGCTAACTGCTTTGAAAGCACACAGAGTAGTTTGAAACTAAAGTTAAAAAGCTTCATACACAGTTTCAGAAGCACTTTGGACTTTGGATCCACAACGCAAACCATAAACGATTGAAATTTCAGGAGGCCACACACCTGCCATGCCCAAGATGAGTTTGCGGAGTTAAGCCCTGGATTACCATCGTTCGATTTCTGTCACGTTAATACCAACGTCGGGTGTGCCAGACCCGGTATTCAAAAATAAAAAATATACTTTCTTTCAACAGAAGTTTATCACAAAAACTACACTGAAAATACAAGTTTCACTGAGCAGTTTGAGCACTAACAAAGTTACTTTACTCAAATATCATACGATTTTTGATGAAAAGTGGGCTAAATATAGCGAAGGTGTCACATGCCTGAACTGAATTACTCATAAACAAATTATGGGCGTGAAGAACTTCTCCTTTTGTTAACAAGACCGTAGAAGCATGCCCTGAGTGAGTTTCAGATTTTATAGCCACCTGGCGCTTTCCCCCCTTTAACCATAACGTGGGTTAGGCTGACCCATGCCACTTCACACTAATACTTTCGTCGGGTCTGGGTCCGCCAGACCCGAACTCACTCCCTGTGCAAAATCGAAAAGAGCGTGGATGACCGCAAGTGCACCTATTTACAAGTCACACAAAAAAAGAGGCTACTGAAGTGTTGAAAGCGCGCCGAAGCGAGCTTACGTAGTTTCACGCGAGTGACCTCATTTGACCCGGGCCTGACAGACCCACGATAGCATTCCAGGGTGACAAAGTTTGCAAGTGGAATTTTCCAAACAACTTAATGTCATTTTTGCATAAGAACAAGAAATGAAGGCTCCAGTCATTTCTGATCTAGCCATTCATAAACTCTTAGACTTTTGCAAAAGATAAATGTGTGAAGCGGTATACTCAACTTTACTATGATAATCATCAAGTCCAAAAACCGCGCGAACATTTTTCCAAAACGTTAAGAATGACCTTCGTCCTGCGTTATTTTGAATCAATCTACGAATGGATGATATGCGTAAAAATCTTCAAGTGCATCCATCCCATTACTTGTGCTCGATAACTTCTACAAGCTAATTGTTTTTTGTAATTTTTTTCGCATTATGGTTTCCATTACGTGGTAGTTTTATTGCTGTATAGTTCTTTCGTGAATCGTGTGCAATTGTAGGATTTCGCCATTGACAAAAATGCATCTTGAGATTTGTAATGAGATGTTTACACGTATCATTAATATCTAGGTAAAGGTTTAGGCTATCCATCAAGGGGTCGCATAGAAAAACCTTTTTTACAATGAGGTCGCAGAACAAAATTGTTAGGGAAACCCTGATCTAGTGTAGGTAAACACATTAAAAGCTTTTTCAACACAAAAAAATCTCCATCTCCGTAAACTCAAACTCGCCACAATGCCCCTTCCAGCTTCTTTCAGAATGCATTCTTACTTGTGTTTCAGCGATATGCAATGTGCCTAAAATAAGTGAGTAACACACAAGTCAGTAACTGTAACTGTGTCGAGGTCGGCGCAAAGCGTGTCGAGTTTAAAAATTGCATTTTTTTGCTTTGCTCAAATCCACGATCAAATTCAGATTTTTCGAAACGCTCAGCAGCTGCTATCGATTTTTCATAATATGCGTCCTCAGGTAAGTTATCGACCTGCTTGGACCTGTAGCCTGTTTAAGTAACAACAGCAATGCATTGAGGTTTCAAAACCAAGCTAACTAAGCAGAGCAATGCCTAACACAGGTGCTCTAGCTGAATCCAAAAACAAACAACGCTGAGAAATTAATGAAACACGATAGTTACTGCCATCACGCTGTCAATCAAAACAACGGCAGCATATGAACCTTCAAGCGCTGCCCAGTTATTTTCTCATCGCTTGGCTCCACGCGCCACTCGCACTATGCTTCGAGCCAAACGTAGTAACTGTGGCTGTGTGACAGAAACTACATGAATAACGGGAAAGAATTCCTTCCTGATAAAGCGGGGAGTAAACAAGTTTAAAACGCGAGCAAATGACGATGTCATCACGCATGAAACCGCAAATGCTGCCAATGTCCTTGCGCTGTTTCCTGAAGGCACAAACTATAAGCACCATGGGATGTAACCACGACCTCACGTCGCTCCTTACGGCAACTCCTGGATCCTGCTTTACCTGAGGGGCATTCGTCATGTGCTCCAGGGATTTAAATCCGATTCTAACTCGATCTCGTAAGCTCAGGGAAGTAACGCGAGTAATCCCCTGTCCAGGCGAAAATCACTTGGGGTTCGTCACGTCGTGCGCAAAACCCGCGAAGGAAAACTATTGTCTTAGCTCCAAACAGTCTGCGCTTTTAACGCTTTCACTTGCTAGACCATCGCCACCAATCACACATAAGTCAACTACAACACCGCGACATGACATTGGCCAGCGCCCGACAACTGTTCCACTTCCTTGCACGTGGAACCAAATACGATGACGAAACGACAAAAGAAAAAAAGTAAGTTTTTGTGGCAAAATCTTCATTGGGAAACGGTCAATCACCGGAAATCATTTGCCATCGAACGCATGACGTAACGTTCAGACGCGAGAGAAGGGAAATGGAAAACACCAGGCAATACCAAGTGGCTGTACAGTGAGTACGTGCTGAAAAGACATCAGAACGTTACGATATGTTAATGGACGGTGCTTAATGCAAAATCGTGAACTGTCAATTAGGCTGAAAACGTTTTCACACAGCAGTCGGTTCGCGCTTAAAGTTTAACAATGCTTACTGTTAGCTATCCCGTGTCGTGGGTGCTGTAATTATATTTTACTGCCATTGTTATCCATGATACATGATACTGTTTGATAAATATGCATGCATTTGCGGTCCCTCAAAATGAAAATGACAACAGCAGCCCCAGCCCATTCTGAACAAAAAGTATATGCCCAACTAGAACTACGAAACACAAATGAGTTTTATTAATGCTTTTAAGTGTGAACCTTGTTGAAACCTTGATTGTATGAGTATCAGCACGTAAACAACAACATATCCCGACACAACCCTGTGTAACGTGCCGCTACTTGCTGAACGAGGCGATAACTAAAGCGCGACGCGGAAGACATCAAAGTTCTGGCACGGTGAACATTTGACGAGTGACGTAAGCAAAATAGATCCTATCTTTAATACGACAAAAAAGTGACGTGTATTCTTGTTGCATAAAAACCCGAAATGTTTTAAAATTTGCAAACGTTGCTGTTTTCAAAAAATGTTAATTGGTGCATGACACGCGTACCATTATTCCTCTGAGAAAAGCACTGACAACACGAACTTGTTGATTGGTGAAAACCACAAAAACACCCCAATATCCGGATAGAACAAATGATAGCGTGATATTTGCAATTAAACGCCAACAGATCAGTAAAAAGGATGCTCATGTTAGGTGTGTTAGTAAGGGCTTGCTGGTCACTTAAAAGAAAATAAGCTATTTTACGCTTCATAATTGCACAAGTTGAACCGTGGTTCGTGCTTGTGTTCTTTTTCGACTATGCTTGGGATTGCTCATTATATACGGTAAGACAGATCTTCATGACCACTGGAAAAAATCTTTATGCATTTTCTTAACTACCACAATTTCACGCTTGGCTTCCAAAAATTACAAAAGTTTCTCTATTCTACAGAAAACTGGTTCTAAAAAGTTAACAAGGGCAAAAACCTTCGTCCAAACAAACATGATTAAAAAATCGAGCAGTTGCACACTAGGTTTTTTTCGCTGAGATATTTCGGTCATTTGTCCCATAAGTATCAAAACTCGCCGTAACAGTATTCACTAGTCTATATTTTAGGACATTATGACCGAATTGACTTAATTTTTTTCGGTCATTTAAAAAATGCATTCTTTAACCGAAAAAAACTAGGTTGCATATAGCAAACTCAACTTCATTCCTTGCCTTGCATTTCATTTACGTAAAGCCGTTTGGAAGTTCACCGTGAAAAACAAACTTTGAAGTCTTTCTTGATTTAGAGAAATGCAAATGCGGGAAAAAACGATTGTTGACGCATTCACAACTCCCTGCAACATTTGCAACTAGGGAATGACTGTTCTTCTGATGCAAATATAAATCGCCTGAACGCAAGCACTGCCTGTAGTCGTGTACTTTGGTGTCTCAGCAAGCTGATGCAGCACAGTTAGAGGAAATTTCAACGGCGCAGGCGGAATCTGGAATGATTCCTCACGTGCATTACTAGTCAAAGACTGTTGGTCGCCTTAACCTGAGCAGGTTTTATCCTAACATTTCATTCAACCGATATTTTGCACGCACACAAGAATCGCACGTTCGACTTGCGGCTGCGGGTTTGATACAGGATATTGCAATATATGCTTACGACCTAGTTTTTTTCGGCCACAATGTCTGAAAAGACAAACAAATGAATACGCGAATAAACATTTCTATAATCCACAACATTGCCCATATATACCTTGTGTTTATACAGCGAAACACTACAATCGCAAACTCGCAATTAATTGTTACTATGTAACAACGATACACTCCAAAACTAAATTCACATTTGTCACGTGGGACTCGAAGAACACAGGTATCAGTCTCGAGGTATCAGTCTCGAGTCCTTAGTCTCGAGATTGTGAATGCTCAATCGACATTGCTCTTTAAAGCTTTAGCAGGTCAATCTTTTGACTGTTGGGGTTATCTTCAAAAGAATAAAATAAGTCGGCAAAAACGGTCGAAATTCAACAAAATTGAAAGTCGGAAGTGTTAATCACCTTTTTTCTACCATAGAAAATATAAGTTTCGGAAAAATCCCGGCGAATCAAACAAATACACAAGTATCGGGTCTTATTTTTTTTCTCGAAAAAGTTTCGACCATCAGTGTCACGCAGCATTTCAGCATTATTACCGTTAATTTCCGAAAAACAAACTTGACGATTCAAGCAATTTCACCATTTCATTAGTAGCATTATCGAAAATTATGGCAACTCGAATAAAACCTAACAATGGATCATAGAAATCTGAGCACATTAGCAATGAATTTACAAGTACAGTATATTACGAATTCTATAAGTTTGACCACCGTGAGAATTGAGCCTATGTAGAAGTGATATCGCTACTAAGGCCAACCACCAGATAGCCACACTGTTATTCTCCCATGTGAGTTTTAAAAAGAAAAACTTAATTAAGCTGTTCAAGACCCCTATGCTATACAATTTACGACAAATTCACAGCTTATGATAAGCCAGAAGATCTTCACCTGTAACTGCAACGTACATTAGCAACACATCAGCTCGACAGCATCTTCTAACGGACGTATACGAAACATGCGATGGAACATGGTTTCAACTTAAAAGAAAAAAATACGTGACTCATCAACTACTCCACAAAGGTAAATGCTAGATAGCAAACTTACGAAACCTTGCTGCATTGGTGGCAAGTCAATGGCAGCCCCGCGTGCGAAGCTTTTTCTTGCACCCACTCCATTAACGCCGAGCACGGGGTTGGAAAGGCAGCAAGTACTGTTTTTCCAGTCGTCGGTGTGTCTGTTTTTTTTCGGTCATAGACCGAAATTTTTTTTAAATGACCGAAAAAAAATGCAAGTCATTTCGGCCAAAATGTCTGAAAACATAGGCGAATGAACCCTGTTATGGCGAGTGTTAATACAATTGTGAGAAAAATGACCGAAATGTCTCAGCCAAAAAAAAAACAGGTCGGTGTCACTCGACTGGGAATCGAGCCGCACGTACCAGTTTTAGTGGCGCGTTCTAAAACAACTGTGCCGCTCAACCGGTCAACATTACAAGTAAAAATAGGACGATGGGATTTGCAAAAAAATGTTTTACGGTCAAGAAATCACTTTTTCTTTGCCTTGCTGCTGAAACAAAGGTTTTTGTGCATATCAATGAAACGAAGTTTCGGGGCTGTTTAGTCTGCGCTGACTTTGTAATTCGCATGAGTTTGATTGAGCGTCACCTATCAGCAAAAAGCGCCTAAGATATGAGTTTTTACAAATCGCCTTTTATCCCCTAAAACCTTCCCACAGTTGCATACTTCCGTAAACGTGCTTGACTATGTAATCTAAACACACGTAGGGCATTTCGCCAGTAAAAGATTCCGGTATCTTCCTAGATCAGCGGTGCCAAACATTCGGCCCGCCAGCAGGTTTAATCCGGCCCGTGAAACGACTATGAGAGGAGTATAAAAAAACGAGCCGAAATATGTCAGTGAAAGATCCTGCAGTTTTGAATGTGTCCACTGGATGTCGCAATGCAAGATGCCGTTATCCAAGCAAACCGCTTGTCGAGCTGCGCGTCTTCTAGTTTCAAAAGTACTGTACGTGCTTAAGTAGACAGAGACGGCTGCCACTCAGGGTGGGACGCCTGATAATGATGCACTTGTGAAGGCTAAGTGTACCAGGTTTCAGGCTCAAAATAACAAATAAGTAACCTCACTCAAAATGTTGCATGGGACACTGCACCCTTATATAGCTCTTCTGAAAATCATTGTGTTCTTTTTAACTTCACAGAAAATGAGCAGTGTGAGATATTCTGTAATGATATCAGTTACACCAGTTCTAAAGTTTGGCATTGTGCACAATTTTTTCTCAGAACTTTAGTGTCTTTTGTCAGACAAGAGTGTGATATGCGCATTTTCAGAATGTCCTTGTTTTATTCTGGATCAAAGTAACTCCCCGGTCCGGCCCGCGTTGGAGTGGTTTTCTTCCATATGGCCCTTGAACTAAAATGAGCTTGACACCCCTGGCTTAGATGATCGAAATCGTCGCTTTCAATGTTTCAGGTGCAGTCACGGTTCTCAAGCAATTAAATGTGGTTGGCGCCTGAAGACCGTCGTTCACCGCCAACGCTTACATACGCAAACCGAAAGGGACAGCCAGGAAGCCTAAACTCAAAAACACATATACACGACTCAACTTTATGAGTAAATGACCACGGCCGTGTCATCACACACGGTAGGCTTAAATTCTACAAGTGGCAGACACACAGGTCTGTTTATTCGACAACTGCGACAGTTTTTTAGATCCCAGACTTTAGGCAAGAGGATGTGCAGTACCAACAAATCTTCGTAAAATCAAAGTTCAAACCTAGCAACAACAAGCCAAACAGCAAATGTCTTGAATAGCAGCAGGTCGGTAAATATAAACGAAAGTCGCTATTGGAAATGCAACAGTGGTCCGTGCTTAAATTTTTTTTCGCTGAGACATTTCAATTGTTTGTCCCATAATTGTATTAAAACTCGCCATAACAGCATTCACTATTCTATATTTCCGGACATAATGACCGAATTGACTCAATTTTTTGGGGTCATTTGAAAAAAATTCGGTTATGACCGAAAAAAAAACAGGTCCGCACTAATGTATAGCTATACACACATTAACCAATTTTTCAACTTGGGCTGAAGGCGTATTTTATTCTTTCCGTTCAGTTACTGGTAAGTCACAGTGACTAGGACAAGCTTCTAAAACCACATGCTTGAATCGCGTCGTTGAAGAAGCACACCGCAATCAAGTCACCAAACAAAAACTTGGCGGAAAGTGGCGTCAAAACTGGCATTCGAAGAAGGGCAGGGTGGTAGCGGATGGTTGAACTGCATTTTGGTCAAAGCAATTCAGCACGAAGATTGGCACCTTGCACGTACTGTGCTAAACAGATTGTATTTGGAAATGACTGCTTGCAATGTTAACGAATCTCTGTCGATGATAAAAACAGCTGTTAATCGCAACATTTGAACCAATGGTCGTTGCATTGCTGTTTCTCAAACGATTTAGATTACCTTGCCTGGAAAAAAGGAAACTACCAGATTCCAGTAGATGTCTTGCCGAGGCGCTCTTAAAACTGCACATGTAGTTCAATGTGAATTTAAAAAAAGCTTCTGCCCAACTTTTCCGTATACTGGCAAAGATGAACAGAGCTCACGGTAAACGTGAAATTAGAAAGCTTGCCCACACAACCAAGAGCCAGTGCTTAGGTGCTGTGAGCCTAATCAGCGGACGTCTTGCGCGTGACGGGCGTAATTGTATATAATGAAAAAACACCACGCCATGTCAAACTAAATTACGCTGGACGTAAGGTCGTTACATGATCAGCGTTGTATCGTGCGTTGAATATCTACTTGTAAGAGCACATCTGTGTTTTACTCGTGAGCAAACGCGAGAATGGGCGTCTTTGACTTACCGGCTAGATCAGTGGTTCTCAAACTTTTTGAGATCGCGTACCACCTGATGCTTTTTTAATGTTGGAGTGTACACCCCTGGTTTCAGAAGAACGTAATTTGCTCAAATGAACTTAAGATTAGTATAGCAAATAAACGAATTAGCAACATTGCCATAACACACGAACGA
>Ga0210059_1009168_pt1 | contig 15492 bp, 12 predicted proteins | sample Ectturendosymbi2_FD_188042 | JGI IMG/M metagenome (GOLD analysis project Ga0210059, IMG submission 188042) | Ecteinascidia turbinata endosymbiont from Florida, USA - Sample 2 (SPAdes) (version 2) | ecosystem: Host-associated > Tunicates > Ascidians > Unclassified | place: Key West, Florida... | reverse complement strand
TTTGGATTTTTCTTTGAGCCATTGGCACTCACGCATTGTAACAACTGTATAACCTTGATCACGGAGATACAATGTCCTCGGTCTCTTTGCTCAAAATGGACATCAGCTTTTTCATCTCATCGTTTTTATCCAAATGTAGTGTGTATTGATGACCATGCCAGAAATATCCGACGGACTGGTAAATCGTTCGTTGTTTCGCAAAACCCTTCCAATGGAATCGCCGGAACCGTTTAATTTTTCACCTTTTGTTGAAAACATGCTGAATTTGAATATGGTGGGATACTTCCAGCCCAACAAGCTAAGCCACCTGAAGCAAGATAGCCATACTGTACTTTTGGCAGGGATTGAAGTTTAAAATTATCTTCCTCTTTGTATCTGATGTATAATGTTTGGTAGGCAGCTCCTTCATTAGCATAAGCATCGTATCCGAAGATTTTTGCAAGGAAGAGAATCCTCATACACATGTCGAATTATAGGTCATCTTTTTCATGAAAACGATGGAAAATAATGGCGGAGCTCCAATGTGCGGTTTTTGAAAAGCCAATGCAAATCAAACAGAGTCAGAGCAATTGTTTATTGTGAAATAGTCACCCTTAGCAATGTACCTGAGTGTCAACCCTGGAAGCGAAGTACCACCTTTCGTGTCTATGCCCCTTCATCTGTAGAAACTTGTTGCAGTTTCTAAAGTCGTCAGAAAGGTTTGAAATCAAGATTGTTGTACTGCACCAGCAAGTCTCGCATGGATTTCCAACCATTTTCTTCCCATGCCCGCCAGTAAAGCTGGTACTTTTCAGCATAAATGTTCTTCAGAGCAAAGAACTGTAAAAAGCCAAATGGGGTGGAAACTGTACATATGCTTTAATAAATTTTTTGAAAGAAAACCCCAGGAGCGATGTAGTTTCTTATATCCACAAATTTGGAGATGTCAGTTCAAGCACATATCGTTGTTTTTCAAAATGGTAAAAGAGACTTTCCGTCAAATGCTTTATGACATTTCCTAGAATTGAAGCCGAGGGTAATGTGTTCTTTTAAGTAAGCGTCAAATGTGTTTATAAGTTCTTCTAAAACTGGATTGTCCTGTTCTTGAGGAGCGAACACATGCTGAACTTTTTAACAATTGATAGGCTATTTTTTGAAGAAATTGAAGGTTTCGAAGAAATAGGTCTTCATCATCGCCTGTGTCATTAGTGCAACAGACAGGTTTCTGAAAGCCTGTAACATTGTTGCAAACACTTACAGAGGGCGATGCAAGGCAGCCACGGTTTTATCGCTGTTTGTTGGTAAATTGCTTTTATCCATGAAGCTCTCGTAATCAAAGGTAGAGCGATGTGGATAATATCTTTCGTGCGATGGGATGAAAACCCCATGGTCTTGGAAGTTTTTCAAATGTTTTTTTGGATTGCCACCGGGATATAACGCACGTCGAATTCCACAACTTGTGACGTAACGGCGATAGCACCACCCAAATCCGATTCCTGCAGTATTGTCGCCCTTCTCACGTTCGCTGTCCTTATTCTGTGTCCGACGCGCGGGTTAAATGATAAGACGGCGCGTCTGACCACCGCGCGAGTTGCAATGACTAAGCTACGGGCCGAACGAGGTCCGCTACAGTGGCAAGTGTGGAAATACCGTGATTAACCATTTAGCTTGTGGCGTAAAATATAACCACAACTGTAATTTAATTTGAAGTGTTCTTTCCTTTTATAAAGTGTTATTTCGGACACGCGGACGATTGTCCGCAAACAAGGTCCCGATCATGTTGAAGTTGAACAATTCTTGAACGGGTCACTCGCCCCTGACAATATGCATTATGGCATCCCAATGTCTGCGAATTCATTCCCTTCAAATAAAACGAAAAGAGCAAGTCTTAGAAGAAAAGTTTGATCTCGGGTTTTCTGTCCAAGAAAAATTTCACGTTTTATTTTAACCCTCCTGCATCACATGAGTAATTTTATTTCAAAACTAAGTGTTGCTCAGACCAATAGCAAATCTGAATAAATGGAAATAATTGTCCAGATCTATACCAATACAGAAAGCTGAGGCTTCAAAATAAATGATTAAAACAAATGTACTTTGTACCTTGCAATTTCCTCTCAAGAAAGCGACCCGACCTTCTCTGCATCTTGAAGTATTATTCAGCATTCTGCTTCCTTGAACACTTTCCGCAAACTCACTGCGTGAAATCAATTTTTTAAAGGGAAAAAGTTCGCCTCTGTTCCAGTTTCAGTACGAATGACTTTCCGACAGATTTCATCGCGTTGATCCGTTTGTGATGCTGTCTCCAGTCAGGTTCCACGTTTTCTCACTACCAAAAAGTAGAAGATAAGGATCAATCGCACATTCTTTTCTTGTAATTGTGAATGATTTTTTTCTTACCGACAAATTTCGTCATTTCTTTCCTCCTGGGATCTTGTTTCGCCTGAACATCTTGAAGAAGCAAATCTTTTTCACTCTCTGAAATACAGCAAAAGAATGGTAAGCGGCAGACGATTGGTTATGTTTTTTCTTCCATTCAGGATATAACCTACCGACAAATTTTATTTTATCAATTTTCGTTTCCCTTCTCCAAAAACTCTCTAGGTTCGTCCACTTGGCGTTGTTTCACTGGACACCAATCACAATATTGTAAGAACATTTAAACATATCGTATTTACTCGAATGTAAGCCGCGGCTTATAAAGCTTTCATTTCGTGCGGCTTATCAAGGGCGGCATACAATTTTTTATTTGTTTACATTATCGAAAGGTATAGATGGTCTTTCATGGCTACATTTTGTCGACCAGCCTCTCCTTGAGCATTCTCTTCTCTTCAGAAGCTTATTTATGCACACTCCGTCACAGGAGATATAATAATGAACAGGGAGACAGTTGTAGTGGTGAAACGTCGCTGCCAAGGTTACGAATAAACGCGAAACGTGCTAGTACGCTGAAGTATCTCACTATGTTCAAGTGCGGCTAAATCAAGTAACTCAAAATATTGCATCAGCACCGCAGAACAAAAATTGAATCTGTTGTTTTGGTCAAACGCTGAAACCTACCCATCATGTTTCTCATTTCCCACGCTTTTGGCTGATTGATGCAAATTTCAAAGTAAAGCAATCTAGATTCAACTCTAATCTCATCATTTACACCCACTTTAGTTTAAGGGTTACTCTAAATTTTACCTTTAAGCATTCTAAAGAACTTTGGTACACGAAAAACGGAAGTGCTGAATAGCCTTATAATAATATAATAAAAACGGAAGTGCTGAATAGCCTATACATAATATAATAATAGCCTTATTATATTGTTTGCTGTGGCCGTGATATTTTTTATAATTCTAAAGAATGAAAATGACAACTTACCCCCTTTTCGCTGCAGTCTGAAACGGCCAATCGCAAGCTTCTAGTACTGGTTCTTCTGTCAAACGGCCGCGAATTGATGCCTGACTTGTACGTTCATCATAAATAAAACATATTTAAACCATGTTGTTTATTCTCATCAGTTTGTAAATTGGGAACAAACTGAGCAACAGAGCGATCGTTTTCAAAAAAGTTTTTAGGAAATCTCGACACTTTCAGATAGTAAAACCCACGACTTGTGTACAGCAAAAAATAAACGCAATAATGACCACAAACGCTAGAAAACGAGCTTGCAAAACCGTATCGTTAAAGTCTAGGTTTCTGAATGGGTGTTCATAAATTATGAACTGTGTGTGAACGGCGGAATTCCTTAACTGTCAAAATAACTCCCACGTCGCAGACAGTCAAAGTGTACAGCCGCCCAGTGCTTTCCAGGTCGCTTGCTTGTGTCGGTGTTGAATACAATAGATGAGATACAATCGATCACGAAGATAAACACCGTTAAAACTCATGTTTGAATAGACATCAGACAGCAACACATTTTCTATTTCAATTGTGTTCAGGTTATCAAACTCGACGTACACGATGCATTGATTATTATCGCCGTTAATGCTTAATTTCTAGGCGAATGCTTCTGTGGTTAGCGCAGGTTCTTGGTCTGGGCACCTCTGTAAGCGTGAGGGGTTTCTTAACTCTGACCGTAAAGACGTCGTCTTGACTAGGTAAAAACCATGAAGTCTTTTTGTTCATGAACAGAAAACAAACAAACAAGCTTGAGACATTTCAAAACGCATCAAGTTGTCGAATCTGGCGCTCACAATAACTTCAAGCTGACTCTTTAACACGAAAATAACAAGCATGTCGCTTGTTAAATTTCATGATGGATTACTTTCATTTGTTGTGTTTCTTGGTAGTTTTCTGTAACATTGCTATTTGCATTTTGGTCCAAGATATTAACCTGATCATTAACCAGAAGGTTTTTGCAGCCGAAATGGCAAACTTCATTTACGAAAACCGTTGACAATCAGCGGCAAACCATCGACCGAAAGCAATTTGAAACAACGTGACACTCACGCAGCTGACATAGTACGTACTGCTTTCGAAGGTCGTCCCTGCTTTTTCGACGTTGCGGTCGTTTCACAGCAGGCTTTGCTTTGACCAAGAAACGTTCTATTGACTTTTGTGTCACAACAGGTTTTGTTTTGTCGGAGAAAAGTGCTCTCTGACTTTAAGAGTAATTCCAGACACAGTACTTGCTTGCAGAAAATCTTTTACGCAATCGCCATTGTGATTCCATTTGTAATATTTTCCAATGATACTTGTCTCACGGCTATTTTTATTGCATTAGCTAATTCGTTGAAACATTTCGTTAATCATAGCAACTGTAAAATCTGCTATTGCTTGTAAATGCTTACCTCTTCGCAGTTATAGCAGAAAAGGCGGTGATGGTCGATGCCCACAGGAGCTCCGCGTTTTCTGACGTCACTGGTATCTCGTCTTCTTGCGGTGAGATGGGCGGCAGGATCCGCAGTATGTACAACTTTCTTTTCGGCAAAGTTAAGTGGTGTTACCCTTTGTTTCTGACATCAGATTCGTAAATGTGCTGCGTATGGTGATTCGCAACTTGCGTGGCAAATCCAAATTGGACAGTCGCCTTTGCGCCAAGGCCTCGATCATATTTATTGCAACAGCCAATTGAAATAACCGGCGTTTCAAAGTTTTCTGCGGTTTGTGCTCGTAATAGGGCGCATTAAAAAAATGATAACGGCCACCTTTTGGTCATACGGTTGCACGACTGGAAACAGCATATTTGATCGAATGTGTCGACACCATTTTTCGTGGCATTGTAAAAAATAATTTCTCGCTTGCCATTGTCAGACGTCACTGGCTGATCGTGAATTGAGGACACAAGAGAAAAACCAGCTTTTTCTGGGTTTTGCTCGTATTGCTTGCGTAAGTGACCAGTGTCATATCCCTGCTGCAACCAAAAAGCACTCTAACCAAACAAGAGGCAGAGTTTCTTGTCGAGCATTTCATAAGGTATTTATGTTTTTACGAATAGTCCCCACATTGGTCAGGCCGTAATTTTCTCGCAAAGTTTTTACGAGAGGTACCGACGTAAACCAATAGTCTGCAGTGACTTTCCTGCCGTTGACACTGTACCCTTTGACCAATTTTTCGGTTACATATTACGCCAAAGGCTTTTAACTCCACAACAGCAGATGCAGCATCACAATTACCTGCATGTTGGCGGACATTGTCAGCGTCTGCGACTCTTCTGGTGTATTTACCCAAGTAAGGCATAGCATTTAGCACAAGGTATGATCGCGAATCGCAAGTCATCATGAGTTTTATTCCGTCTTTGGCAGGTTTATTTGCAATATATTCGAAAACCGCACCTGCCTCTTGAAACCCAGAAGCTGCTCATCAATCGTAATGTTCTCACCAGGGTAAGAAATATCCTGACAGTTTTTTATGAAAGGTTACCATATTTCCCTGACTCCGGCAAATATGTCCGCAGCTTCTCGCAGTGCCTTCGTTTGTCTATTGTCAAAGCGCAGACATCCAACAAAATGCAAAACCTTCTTTCAGACCTTTGCAGCTTGTACACAGGTGCCCCAAGCTGAATATCGAAAGTTCTGTTGAAGCCACATGATTATCACGCTTCAGCCCTCGCAACAATAAAACACCAATCAACCCTTCCATTTCAACAACGTCTATGTTTTGGAATGTTGCTCACATTCTCCCGCAAAAGGGTCAGCATACTGTTTGTGTGCTGCACAAGTGTCTCTAACATTCCACCACTAATCAAAACTTTGAAATAATTTTCGGGTGAGACCCACTGAAGTTAGCGCGGAACCGGCAAAGTAGGCCCAGGACTTGCCTTAATGATGTTGTCAACCACTGTCATTGTGGCACAATCGCGGACATCAAACCACTACGTTTTCAAAAAAAGTGTTACACTTTTGAAAACAACGGGAAAAACCTTTCCGAAAATGTTGAATAACAAAAATATGCCATAAGTCCACATCAAGATTATAACGATCAAAAAAGGGTCCCGACACTCAGTAAGCCAGCCCAACAAGTCAAACTTACTGTTTTTACCGAAGTGAAGATCTTATGCGAAACGTCATTTTTAGCGGTTTCTCATAGTAAAAGTAAACTACTTTCCCACACTGGGGGCAAAAAAATTGATAGTCAATTTTGATTTCCTTAAAGTCCACATTCACAATCTAATGATGAAAAGAGCGCCCCGACCCTCATTAAGCCAGCCCAACAAGTCAAAACTTACCGGTTTTTCGCAAGTAAAGGTCTCATGCGAAAAACGTCATATGTCGCGGTTTTTCAAAGAAAAATTAAACCACTTTCCCACACTGGGAGCAAAAAAGTTTAAAAGTGGATTTTTGTTGCCTTGAAGTTCCCATTAAGAATAACACCATTAAGCTGGCAATACAATGAAAACCCATGTTTCTCACGCATTTATGTGTCCGTCTACTCGAACATTGAGTAATATGCGTTACTGCATCAATGCCTGTTTTCCATGATGCCAATTGTTTTGAACATTGCATATCTTGTCAATTGTAAGACAACGTGCATGTTTTTCACAAACAACTTCCACTTATCCTGCTCGATTTATGATCAGATCTGATTGAAATGCCCAAGTTTTGACACAACTTGTATTTTTGCCATGAGGCTGAGCAGACACGAAACATTTAATGTTTGTTCTTTCGGCAATGTACTTCGCATTTCTGGCATACTTGGTATGCCTTCTGCATTTTTCAGGTTTGCCTGAAAAATCTGGTCCAGATTTAAATTTCAGTTTGCTCGCGCACAGCGGCGACGAATAGAAACTTCGGGCGTTGCGTTTGCGAAATTTGGATTCCGTCAATTTCGATGTTCGTCTATTTTTGGGTGAGAGTTCATGTTGGCTGCTGGTGGATTTTGGATGTTCTCTTTTTTAGTATTTAAGTAAAATTCCACAAACTGCTTCTCCTGAAGAATGATAGAACTGAAAATCATACACGAAACCATCTAGTCTGTCCAGGCGACCGTTGTTAAAGTAAATGTGTTTCGTGTCACCGAAATGCTGTTCCAGTGCTCCTTGATCGGTTGTTAACAAGAATCGTTTGAAAATTGACTTCCTGTGCAACTTCAAAGACTTTTCACTGCGCTTGGCGTAGTAACCGCTTTCATCAGTTGATGTTGATCGATTTATATGCCTGGACAAATCCCAACCATCAGTTTTGATTTTGCACGCGTTCTTGGAATTATCGCAGTCATAACCTTATTGCAAAATTGCTTATTGTAGTAGGGGTTTGTAATTGGCTCATCCTCAACCACATGATTGCGGAAAATGCTGGATTGCAGAAAATCCTTCAGACGAGAAAGAACATAAAATGGTGAATTTGTTTCTTCCTGCAAGTCTTCCGTTTTGTTAGTGAAAATGTGATCACCCTCTTCTGCTCTTTCACACCTGTCTGAAGGTGCTCATCAGTACATGCGTTTGGAGCCATTGTTTCATAGCAATTGCAAGATATTTGTTCACATTTTCTTTTCTGTTTATCTGTTTGCATTCTGCCTAAGCATTCGCAAGGACAGCTTGATGCAGCCACTTCCGCGACAAGCAATGTTGGATTGTCGATACCCACTGGCCCACAATGTTTGGTTTCCACACGTTTATGTCGGTAAACAAGTGACGCTTAGTAGTTTCTATTTACTTTGACACCTTCGCAAGCAACATACAATTTACTCCATTGTTTTCTTGTAGCCTAAACGAGAGCGGAGTAGAACACGTAAAAACACAGGGAGGATGGTACCATCCTAGACAAGTTGAACATTCAAACATGAGCTCTCCTTTGTATTCGCTGTTACAAATGCACCACCGCTGACGGGATTGTTGATACGATGTATGTACGGACACGTCCTTTTTGAGTTGTTTGGGAGAATGATATGAAACCACGGTGCTAGACCATTTTTTCAGTTCCATGTAAACACCCTTCACGGATTTTCTGAAATTCAGGTTGCTAGCCCACTCTTTTTCACTCTTTCAATGTTTCTTGATTTTGGTTTGATATGACAAGATTGTAAATATGCTTGCGGCAAGTTTGAATCTTCTGGAAAATCATCCGGACCTCTGACCAATGCTTCTATACCAGATTTACGAAAACCAAGTTTTGATGTACACGGGACTTTATTGTGGAGTATCACTAGCTCTTTGATATTGTTTGTGATCGTTTCGTAGAACCAGACATCAGCCGCATCCGCATTACCAAATGACGTTTAAGCCATGCTCGGCTCGTGCGCAGATATTCCTTCAAATTACGTTTGCAAAATGCATTTATATTTTTTTGGTAAAGAAATAAGCCATTGATTTTGCGAGGTGAACTTTGGGCTTGTCATGGACCCCACCAAGCATACTTTTGGACGCAGTAGACAAAGATATCCGAAAATCACTGAAAAAATGGAAGGAACTTACACAATAGGAAATGCTACATAGCGTTTTAAAGAGGGAAATATTTTCACTTACCAAATTGTTTCGCCAATTTATTTAAATCCATTTTCCAGCTTTTATGAAACTTATGTTAACAAAAGGCAGAGACAAGTTTTAAGAGGGGCAATCACATGCTAGCAGTATACCTTTGGTATAATAACATTTCCTGAGTAATGTACATTATTCAAAACGTGTCGTATGGAGCAGTAAAAAAACAGCAATGGCGTAAATTAAAATCGCACCACTTACTGCTTTCAGTACGAGTGAACTTTAGTGTTACAACAATGTCGCTATTGCGTTGAAGTTCTCGTTTAGGAGCGATTAAAGCATTTTTTTATAATTTCATATTTCTAGCAAAGATTAAACGCTACAATGGATTAAACGCTACAGTGTATTTGCAATGATCATTTCAGAAAAGGAACTCTTCGATAGTTGTTTTGTGTGATGACCTCAGATTTTTAATCAATGTAACACACTTCTACCTTATCTTCTAGCAACATACATTATTAAATTAAAAAATGGTAGAACTTGTCATTTACATATGCTTTATGTTAGTTTTACAAAATATTTTTTGTTTGTATTAGCATACTTAGCATCTATGATCTCAACCATATATCGAAGGGATGTCATTCACAACTCTCCTTGCGAGATAACAAACATTCTCGTTATTTCTCCAGAATAGAGTAGCCTGGTTATTACAGCAACCATGTGTAACTATTTTCCAACACGTCGTCCCCCAAACCAATGGAAATGGACAACGTTTCGGCTAGGACAGGGGTGGGCAAAGTTTTTGCACGGAGGGCCACATTTCTTAAATGTTGCAGCCGAGGGCCGCACACTCTCATTACAAAGTAGGAAAATTTATTCAGTGTGTAAATAACCACATTCATATTACAAACAATTTTCAAATTTCACACTCGGTACGTTTAATGCTATTTATACAGTTATAGTTAGAACTGAACTGAAACAAACTATTTTCGTTTTTATGAAAATAGTAAATCTTTCTAAAATTCTACATGCGTCGGAGTTACTGCAAGTGCCGGCGGGCCGCATGAAATGGTCTCGCGGGCCGTAGTTTGCCCACCCCTGGGCTAGGATCTTTACATATCGTCTGCATTTTCCCAGTCTTTTCCTACTCCCCACACCCATACGGTGTGCAGTTTTTCTGTATGGCTTAACGATTATTAACAGGTTTTATGAACCGACTTAAGCGAGCGATCTGTCCTAGTGGATTTTCGGTGGCGCATGTCGAAATCCAGTCATGAATCGTTGCAAATCTTGCTCAGACATTTATTGTGTACATTGCAAGGATGCACCTACGCCACGGCTGAAGGATGCAAAGCATACTCTTAGCAAGTTTTACACACACGCAAAAGTCAGGCTTAATATATTGATGATTTGTTCGTCAATCTATTATCTGAGCGTCGAGCGAAACGCGTTAGCGACTTTCGTGAGGTCGGACTCTTGCAACTGCGTTCTCTCAACAAATGACGTTGTTTTTTTCTAAGCAAACCGGAACTGTGTAGCGAGTATTTGGTGAAGTGCAAGTGAACATTAAATTCAAGACACCAATCTCTCACAACTGCTTCATCTGCCCTGCAGAGATATACCTTGTTGCAGATAACATTGATGTCAGCAGTGAGGTGAACAAAAGTCAACAAACAACATGGATCAAGTGTAACTGGCAGGAGAACTCTACTTCATGAACGGCTTCGTGTTCCCGTAGGTATTAACTGCCCTAAACCTTGCCATATAGAAGCATCGGCAACTCACGTTAACAAAGCCTTTTGCAGAAGAATAGCGAAATGCTGCAGCGTGGTCTTACCTTCTCGATTGCAAAATCCATTCTATTAAACAAAACGGGAAAATGCATGCGTATTTATACCTCACCTATGGTGCTTTCCGGAAGGCCTTTTCTTTTTGCAGGTAGTTCGTGGCATAATGTTTCGTTTCGTTTAAAAGTTAGTTTGTTCTTTTACAAACGTGACATTCGTGATTTTGTTTTATTAATCTCTGCGACAAAGGCATAGTAGGTTATGAAATTACGTTAAAGTAAACCAATAGTTGACTCCCACTCCCACCCTTGCAACGAAATGAATTATTTAATAGGCCGTTTCTCCTGTAATGACCACACAATCACAATCTACGTTACATTTGTTTATTGTCATTCAATGGTGTGACAGCGTATGACAGTTATCTGTTACTGTTAATGCTTTCCTCTTTTGCCACATCATCCGTACTGCTCTGTTTTTGGAGGGGGTTACCACACTTATCCAGCGATTAAACATCTTTGCAAAAACATATTGTGCCACTTAAAGCCTGTCTACGAGCCTTTCCACCAACATTTTCTGTTTTATACGTGAATGCCTGCAACACTATCAATAGGTACTTTTTTCCAAATATTTCACATTTACTACCGCAGCGCAATAGCTACAATAATAAATTTTAATTTTACCTGATAAAAAACGACGTTTCATTTTAGATGATTCCTTTTCCACTTTTGCTCCAGGGCGCTTTACCTTTCTAAACGGTATCAGCCAAGAATCATTAGAACACTAGTCGCATTAATATCACTAAACATTTCATAATTACAGACACGCATGCTGGCAAAATTGAATGTTGTGGAATTTTTATCCAGACGAAAATACAGGAAAAACACAAAATACAATTAGAAAACAAATGACATACATGAAATAATGAGAATTTCACAAGAAGTATAGAGTGTTAATACTTGTTTATTTATTTGCTATGAAATGCCCTTAACAATGGCCTCTCGAAACACTGGTGAAGGAGGCGGGATTTAGCAGTGCTATCGCACCCCGTGAAATCCGGGCAAAATCCCATAAAATCCGGACAAAATCCTCAATAACCATGGCCATCTCTGAGAATAACTCCATGAAAGTATGAGCTAAATGGCGCCCAACATGCTTTGCTTTGAAAATAATGGCGTCCGAATTGATATGAAGAGTTTTTTGGAGGGCATTTTTTTTGAAGCATTTTCGTTTTTCGGGCAAGTTTGGGAGAAACCGGGCAAAATTCCTTCGCACTCCCAAAAATGTACCTGCTCTTACACCAATGTCTCGAAAAACACACGTATTCAAGACATTGCAATGCTAGAGAAGCAATTTTATAATGCCTAACGCTATTCTGATTTTAGTGATATATCATGTGACAAAGGGGCAACCAACCAAACTCAAGACTGACATGAAAGAATCATAATATAAGCTGCGACCAGTAGAAGCTGGAAAAAACGTCTTAAAGAATTGATTTCACGGGAAGCTTTCACCAATTTGCAAAATAGGAATTTACTTATGGCACACCGTGCCAACTCGCTCTTCAGCAAAAACAACTAACGAAATTGCAATGTATCGACTGCATGTTTCTGACATAGGACTACCGTAAGTAATATACTATTCAATGCCACATTTTGTGCATTGCAGGGTTACCAGGCTTCAACAATTTTCGGACCCTCAACCTACCCTCTGCGAACTTATTCTTACTTTTAATCCCTTGGAGGGATATTTCCTACAGTAATTAACGCTTTGAATGCGTGATCTTTCACCGTGGATGCTTTATCCAAGGAGAGGTTGGTGCGTATTCCCCTGGAGCTCGGCACTGCATAGAAAATTCCACCAATTATAAGTACTTCAACTTTCAATTCAGGAACACTGACGATTCGACCTGCAATAATGACAAATCACTAAGCTTCTCGCCTTCCAGAATCGCCTTTCCGACTGGGTCGACAAACAATTTTTTATTACCATATGGCTGAGAACAGAAAGGCATTCCTATACAGAACTGTGTTTCGACAAAAGTTGCAGCAAAGCAACTTCAAAAACAAATGCACATTATTCAACACAGCTGTCTGCCAAACACAGTCAGCTCAAGCTATCTGACTAACAAATGCAAATCGACAGAACACAAATTAAAACATTTCCGCCTACTCCCGTGTTTCAGTGTTGAAACAACCACGAAGCCAAACAGAATTAAAAACAACTCCTGCAAAGCGAAATACCAAGACAGTGTTCGCGTGGAAACGATGCTTTTCGTGGTAAACAAAATCACCGACAAGCATCTGCACCCATCGCACGGGAAAACAAGGCGCGTATAAGAAGGGCCGATTCAAGTTGCCTTGGTTGGCTTAATCAGCGTCGGGGCGCTTCGTTGATCCACTTGATCTTTTCCTGAATTTCAAGGAAATCAATATTCGATATAAAAGTTTTTACCCCCAGTGTGGCAAAGTGGTTTAATTTTTCATTGAAAAACCGCTAAAAATGACATTTTTCGCATAAGACCTTTGACTTATTGGGCTGGCTTAATGAGAGTCGGGTCGCAGTTTTCATCATATTATGAATGTGGACTTCAAGGCAGTCAAAATTGACTATAAATTTTTTGTCCCCAGTGTGGGAAAGTGGTTTAATTTTTCTTTGAAAAACCGCTAAAAATGACGTTTTTCGCATGAGACCTTTGCTTGCGAAAAAACGGTAAGTTTGACTTGTTGTTGGGCTGGCTTAATGAGGGTCTGGGCGCTGTTTTCATCATTATGTTGTGAATGTGGACTTTGGGGCAAAAAAATTTGCAATCAAAATTAAATTTGTTTGCCCCAATCTCCAATGTTATCAGGCATAGCACAATACATTTGTGATAACTCTGAAAAATTTCCTCATTCACGGGCAACTGTTTCAGCTGGTTCGGCTGCCTCGGTTGCCTCAGCTGGTTCAGTTGATTCCCTGAGCGACAATCTTTCGAGTCGGACGACACGGTTTTGCAGAGCGTCAACCTGGCTTGTGAGGTTGGTTATCAGACCCTGAAGATATTCATCGTGAGAATCAGCATAGTGCTTATGAACAGCGTCGTTGTTCAGAGTTGGATTCGCAAGTCCAGATATACGATGATTATTCATTTTTAGATGCCCTTGAGCACCTTCTGGAGTAACGTGCAATGTTCTCTTCCCAAGTAGATTATCTATGAAACCTTTTGTCGCTGCGTCGGTGTCCTCAAATGGCTCTCTAAGGTTTGTTATCCTCTTGTCATTGTAATTTTGATGATTTTCTGGTAGAGAAGTTCCATCAAGAAACATAACTATCTCAGAAATATTCTCATTAGTTGCAAGTGTCAGCTTCTAGTTTTCAGATCTCAGCGAATTAACTGCAGCATCCAGTGTTCTTTTGTTCACGCCATCAGCAGGCGCTGTTGCATCAGCCAATCTGATAATTTTATGATCATTCATTTGAAGATCTGAAACTATTTGATTTTGTCCATCAAGCCGTATATATTTCAATGATTCTAACTGGTTATTAGTCCTTATTTCTTTCAAAATTTTTCGATTCAACGTTCTGAGATTGACGGCCTCGTGTTCAAGTGTTGGATCTGGAAGCCCAGCAATATGATATCGTTCACCCATGCTGAAAGTTTTTGTTGCTGTTCCTTGTGGGCCCAAGTTCAAACTTTTTGTTCTGATGTCTCGATTCAAAATGTTTGCGTGGTTTGTTATCGCGTCGCCGACTGCTGTGCTGGCTGCCGCGGTTGCTTGTTATAAAACACTTGTTGCTGAAGCTTGAAGTGTTTGTAAATTTACCGCGTCTTGTTTCTTCGCGGGGGTTCCCGACGCAAATCACTTGAAAACCACCAGCATGAAGAGGCCCTCTCATCCAATTTGTTCCATCACGTTTCAGATAGAATTCGTTTGCATAACTCAATCTGACTGCGTCATTGCTCTGAACAGGCTCGCCCAAATTTGAAATCCTGTTTCCAGCAATCCCAATTCCTCCCTGCATAAAGAATACACATGCCAACAGGGGATGAAAATAGCGAAGCTGCAAAACTATTTGTACGTTTGCACTTTTTTCATTGAAACGTCTGAACCAAATAAGTAGATGAGATCTATCTACTCGTACCAGTTCCCACAAAGGGGAAGGGTTTGATTCCATCAGTAAATTGTGTTAATAGGTAATCGATTTCACGTAATAATACACAATTTCAGTCCAGTCTTATTCAAATACAATCAGAATACCTGTGTATGATTATACTCCCTATTTCAAACACATGACTGATGCAGAGAAAGTCCTGTCGCTTTTAATTTGTTTTTTCTGCATCTCTAAGCATCAAAGTTCAAAAGCTATTCCGCAAATAGTAGCGCATCTGTCCCACTGCCAGACGGCAGGGCAGTAATTGCTCACGTTCCCCGAGGTTTTCCTACATTTTCGTTTTTATCGTTGTTGTAAAGAAGGGCTCTGCTTTCCTTTAAATTGGTCAAGCCGTTTCGTTATCGAAAAGCGCTGGTGTGTTCATTATGGCGGGTCACCGCTCATCAGGGAGAATGATCATTGATGGCATGCATCTGCCATTTCATTTCACTGCCTGTGAAAATGTGGTTCTTATTCTAGACAGGCCCGAAGCTAGGTGTTGGGTAACCGGACCAATGACCCAACCAAAACTAGGTGTTGGGTAACCGGACCAATGACCCAACCAAAACTACGTGTTGGGTAACCGGACCAATGACCCAACCACGAAATATTCAAAAACTTGTATAGTTGAGACCTACAGCCATGATTTGTTCCGTGCAGAAATGTAACTGGCTTTGCTGTAACGTTGGTTGCCATGTATTCAGAAACAGACAACGTATAATTTAATGCTGCTTGTGTATGTTAGAAAGTTAGATT
>Ga0210059_1009166_pt1 | contig 15493 bp, 10 predicted proteins | sample Ectturendosymbi2_FD_188042 | JGI IMG/M metagenome (GOLD analysis project Ga0210059, IMG submission 188042) | Ecteinascidia turbinata endosymbiont from Florida, USA - Sample 2 (SPAdes) (version 2) | ecosystem: Host-associated > Tunicates > Ascidians > Unclassified | place: Key West, Florida... | reverse complement strand
GACCTGATCTACGGCCGACCTCCCGTGTTGGAAGCCCGCCTGCTCCTTTCCGGTGGCCACGTGGTCCCTCAGTAACGCCCCAACGGCAAACCATGACATCACCTGACGCCTAGGCACTGGCGAAGAACATTTCGCTGGGACGGTGATAGCTCAGCGGTTGAGTGTCCGCGTCTCGACTAGAATGTTGGTTGTTCGCTCCACGGCCACTGAGTGTATCGCCGTAGCGCTTTAGGTGGCCAGATGGCCAGTATTTCACCAACCTGACCGGTATTTTACTGCTAATTTAGCAGAGGCCGGTTAGAAGCCGGCATTTTGAAAACCAATGCATGGAGCCGGTATTTTGAAAATAAATAATTCGCAGCACTTCTCGAAATATAATGACTCTAGCAGTGAATCTTGTCAGTTCTTTCGGGGAAGTTCATATAAGGGCAAATTGTTGCTTGTGTCTCAACAAAACTCATTGTCTCTCCGTTTTCCCTCTCCCTTTGTTTAGTCGTACTTAGCATCTTCCGTCGTTCCAAACGTGATCTGTATGAGCATTTCTTTTGGCAATTAATCGTGTAACTTATGGCGTAGGTCAGGTCGGTGGGGTTTCTGTCTGAACTACTACCGTAAGCTATTGCAGGCAGAATGCAGGAAAATCATAGAAGTGGACAGGACGATAGTGAATAGCGAACCTTTCACAATCACGCGAAACTGCATTGAACAGACAAATTATTTCGTCAGCGGACTGTAACTGGCCCAAGCAAGGGACAGCGAATCAATCGGAGGGGGCATCTTTCAGCCAATCTTAGTGGTCCAGCGTCCAGAACGTAGCAAGAAATTTTTTCAAGAGTTTCAGGTGAGCCACAAAATGTTTGTTGAAAACTGCAGAGAATGTGGCGCGCAAGAAATTATTAGCTGTGTTATGCAGAACTTTTTATTATTATATTTTATATATTATTATTTATTTTTATTATTATTATTATTATTATTATTTTTTATGGTGTTCATACAGGTAGCAAAGCTAATAGGGCCAACCATGAAATTGTACGGAAAAATGTTCACTTGATAAATTGATATACAAGAGGTAAAATTGGAATTTTACTAAGTGCATTATTTTTTAGATGTCAAGAAAACGCCTCCGTTCACATTAAGCACTGCAGTAATCGTTTTTCATTCGAAGTAGTTTAGTTTACTAATGTTTAGCATAGGGCTTATGCTCACAAAGCGTACGTTTATACACTGTTTAAAACATTTTCAAACTAAACATTGTGGGAACTTCATGGAATTGTAAAGAAAATAATATGAAAAATAAATGCCTTGTCGAAAAAGTGTTCTTTTCAAAAATTTTGTTCGAGAATCCAGTGCAATTAAATATGCGCTTACAAATGCAGCCTGGATCTGACACTGTTGAAAAAATGACCGGTATTTTTACAAAACGCATCTGGCAACCCTACTGTCATCACATCCCTTAATTTTTTCGTTTGGTCCTCTGGCATGAGTAAACTAACAAGCCATGAATGGAGATTAAAAACCAACAGGGAGGAAAATTTAACGAAACATGTCGGGTTCGTATATGCATATGTAACGAAAGCAAGAAAAAGAAAAATTAATGATGAGAACGGTGACGAGAAGCAGTAAAAGCAAGACCCATAATCGACAATGAAAAACAAGACACATTTCAGTTTGTGAGTATTTGATTGTGATTTTCAAGGTGCTTTGTTAATCCTTATCCCTTTTAATAAGCACGACACAGAATCTTCTTCCATTTTTGTAAGCAAATTTAAGGGGTGCAAAGGGCGGCACTTTTATGGTCGGCCCCTGGGGCATTTAGCTTCGCTACGCCACTGGTACAAAACAATGCAACCGCAAAGGGTAAATCTGCGGCAATGGGCAACCAAAGAAATTTTTTTGAAATAAAAAAAAAAAATTGTGAAAAACCTTTAGAGTGATTTGTTCAACCAAGCAAAAATGTTACACAATGCAAAAAGAACAACATACGAAAGCCACTGTTTGCAGACTGCTTCTTGTTTTCGCTTCTTTTCAGGCACGGTTTCCTTGGTATGAACCTCCCGTTGCAATAGGCTTAGGTAAATACTTTCTTGGTGTAGCATACTTATACCGATCACTGTTTGGTATACACTTAACATATTTGCAGCAGTCCCTAAACGATGATCAAGATTTATAGCGTTATCTGTCTGTCAGCAATAACATATCTGCTACTTTGTGATGAAAACCTAACTTACACAACGGTTTGCAGTTTTTCGTTGGTCGTATAGCTAGTAAATGCTGCAAAATGCGAAACGCTCAGTTCCTTTGATTGCGCGTTGATTACCCCGAATTAAGATACACACAGATATATTTCTTCCAGCGTTTTTTAAGGTTTTTAAAAGGTTGTCGTGGTTGAGCTTTAGGGTGTCAACACCATTTTCCTTCTAGAGTATGTCTGATACTTTTAACTGATTTTCACAAAAACGCAAGTTTCCGCCCAGGCATGCTTAATTATTTGAATACGACATTTACTTTTGGCAAAAAAATAAAAGACAATTTCATAAATAGAAAGGTTCAATGCAGGCCTGCATACTTATTCATTCACTCATTTTCGTACCCGCTTTTCATTTGGGGAGAGTCACGGGGGCAGCAGCCCTAGGAGCACCCGAAATACCTCACGATCAACAGCATGCAATTTCAGATAGTTCTGCCGGCTCCACACCAAGACGGGACCAAGCAAGGTCGGAGATATAGTCACGCCACCTGGGCGCATTCCAGTGGGTGTAGACTGTAGCCCGAAGGACTTAGTTCGCTATTCTTTCCTGGAACGTTCTGGATAAACGGCCGAACTAACACAGCTGGGATCTCTCGATTCAGAGAAGTGGTTTGAGATTCCGGGCTTCACGGATTTCAGACCTGTGCTCCTGGTCAAGAAGTGTCACACCGTGGACTCTTCGCAAATACCCCATCTCTGCCGTCTGTTCTTTTGCCAGTATTCTTTCAGTCGTCAACTAAGATTCATGACCACAGGTGAGGATCGGAACATAGACCGATTTAAATACTGAAACCTTTGCGGTCTTTGAAAGCACCCGTTTCATCACCACCGAGAAATAAAGCTCACGCAGAACCAGGGACGGATCCAAGGAGGGGCGACTGGGGCGATCGCTCCCTCTAAAACCTACGTAAGTATCTTCATTCACCATAATTTTTTACAATTCGGAAAACAACATTCGCGATATACGCCCATTCGGTCATCTGTTGTTTTGTCACAGCAGTTTTGTGAAGTACACTTCATCTCTCTTACAGTAGTTAACCCGTAATGAGACTCGAATGCCAAATGTCATTGAAATCGCTCCCTTAAGCTTTCTCGTTGGATCCGACCCTGCGCAGAACTGCGTTAGCTTTTCTAATCCGTGTATCAATACCTTTGTTCCGATTTCCGTCACTCGTGAATACCACCCCAAGGTACTTGAACGTCTCCACCTGCTGCAGTGTATAATTCGCTAACGTGCAGTATACACTGCCTTGGGCGTCTTGAGAGACACAATACCTCAATTTTTTAGTGCTGATTTTCGTTCCTGTTTGGTCGCACGCAGCGGAAAACCGGTCAAATGCGTGCTGAAGACCCTGTTGCGAAGAGCCACGCATGCAGTAACAATTCGTCAGTAAAAAGCAAACTGTTCATCCTGCTGTTCCCAACAATGACACCATCGTCGACGCGTCGATGACTGCCTATCCAATTCATATAGACTAGGGCACTAGTGTAAGAGGCGGGGGTGCAACCGCACCCCCAAAAGTTTTGATTTGGAGAAAATCTGGGCAAAATCACTTAAAATCCGGGCAAAATCTGTGGAAATTTGGGCAAAATGTGTGAAAACGCTCAGAAAATCGCTGCATGTGCTGTGATTTTACGAAAATGGCACCCAAAATGAAAAACGTACACGTTTTTTTTAAATATCATATTTCTATTTAGCTGGTTTCGGGCAAGTTAGGCGACATTTGGGCAAGTTTGGGGAAATTTGGGCAAAAATAATGCTTTAAGTGTGCTTTGATTTCAAAAAATGCGAAGATTGAAAAGAAATGCAGTCGTTTTTTTTGTGGAGGTCATTCTCTTTAGAGTTCTTTTCGGGCACGTTTGGGCAAAAATCCTTCGCACTCCCAAAAATTTGCCTGCTCCTACACCTATGGACCAGGGCTCTCCAAAATGTTTGGGAGAGGACCACATAAGCTATTGCAAAACAGTTCGAGGGCCGGACATCTTGCGTAATGTTATTTTTTCAGGACATGTTCCATTCTACCAAATGAACATATTTTTCGTAAATATATTATTTTTTCATTATTGGCAAAATGCATTGAGGCCGGGGTGAAATGGCTTCACAGGTCGGTTTCGGCCAGTGGGCCGTTGGGTAAAGAGCCTTGATATAGACTGAAGAGTGGCGACAGCACAAACCATTGCCGGCGTCCAACACCAAAGCTGAACGGTGGTGATTTACCTCCGCCGACACGGACACAATTTTCTGAGCAGGAATACAGTTAGGCTACTTGACGGCCAGCAAGAGGCACCAGTCAACACCGTACTCCCACAACACCCACAGAACTTTTCAGGAGGAACCCGGCAATATACTTTTCATACTTTCCCGAGGTCGACAAAACATGTCTATACTTCTTTGGCATACTCCCAGGATTTCACGAAAATTTACTGGAGTGGAAATTTGCTCTGTAGTGCTACGGCAGCAACGAAAACCGCACTGGGTATCATCCAGCTTTGGTTCAATTATTTTTGTGGCATCATGGCATGCACTCTTCCTGGGAGACCAAGCAAAGAGATGCCGCGGTAGTTGGTTCATTCACTCCTGTCTCCCCTTTTGTGTATGGAGATGATCAATTTGCTAATCTATCAGTGCCACTTGCTACACTACCACCCGGCTTTCTAAGTTCCCCAAATTCACTATCAAACTTTTAGCAGTTTGCATTAAGCTCGGATTAAGCAGCGCCATCAGAGAGCTTATTGCTGCACAGTTCTACGGAATCTTTCATCTGTGCAAAGTTAAAATATCCCGATCTGCGGCAGTATAGTAAGAGGCCGAAGCGAGGCGGTGCCCGCTGCCCACAACAATGCACAGATGCCTAACTTACAATTGCAGCCATCTGTTGTAGTAGCCACGTCCAGGAAAACATGCTTTCCTCAATTCGTTTTACTCCAATACTAGGCAAAACCATTATCTTGGCTTTCAGAATTTAGGGTGTCACTGCAAAATTTTATGGTGTCATTTTGAAATCCAAAAACGCCTTAAAAAAACACTGCTTCTTCTACATTAAAAGAATTGATGCTCATTAAAAGAGTTTTTGATACATATTTGATATTAGTTGTAACTGATGCAAAATCCAATAACAGTCAGTTCTTTTGAACCGATATTTTGCAAATGGCACTTCTAGGAGAATTTTTGACACCTGCTGTCAGTATCTCACACTTCATTCGCACACTCCTTTCGAATAGACAATTTTCATATCAAATATGCCACGTTTGGATTCACGTCCTGTCCATTCATAGAAAATAATTGCTGCAGCGTACATTAATGAATAGATCATTGAATATAAAACTATGCAAAACCAAAACCAGTAAACACAGATAAAAAGCTTAAGCATCGAACGTGGTACTGTATATTCAGCTGTAGTTCCTATTGTTGTCTTGTCAATCAACAACACTCCGCGCAATGTGTAATACATATCCATTGTAAAAACAATTTAATCTACTGCAGTTTCCAGGAGTTGTTCTATGCGTTTTTAAAAACTTGTTTATCACGCCAATGCTGTTTGGTTTAAAGAATTTAAACGATAAAGTAAGTTTTATGCAATTGCAACCATAGAATACTTCTACGCATTGCTAGTAGACACGCATGGACAACAATCACAGCTCGGAAAACATGACACACTTTCTCCAACACAGTATTTGTATGTGGGCAGATTAGTGCTGTGCAAAGCTATGTGGAAGGTATTTCAGCAGTAAAGATTGGTAAACACCTATTTTCTGTGGAAGATCTTCATTGCGCCGCAGGCGGGAAATGCCCATCGTAAACTTCTTTCTGGATACGGATCTGGCTTCAGCAGCATAAAAACGAAAACCAGATCATCAGTGCGTTTGGCTTTCCGCAGATATCGAGATTCCTCACATGATGTTTTCACAATCTTTATTCAACTATGCTTTGCTTCACTGGAACATTTTCGTCGAAAATGAAATATCAGAAAACCTTACCTCTACCATCAGTAAAACGTCTTTAATTTGGTCTGAGAGAGGTTTCTTTCTGATTACAGCAAGACAGAAAATTTTCTGGAGAAAGTAAACTTACAACATTTTAGCAGCTGAATACCAACTTTGATACATTTTATTTTGATGTTTGCAAATTAACATTAAATAAATGTAAAACTTGATCGCTCACCTCTTGTTCTGTTGCACCACTTGAAAAACTATATAGAAGAGTGGTTTTTTTCAGTGTGAGTTTCAATTGAAGATTTGCGAATTTATTTTTCATGCGCAATTGTTTGTGATGTCATTGTTTTAGAATGGAAAACACCCCAAATTTGTTTCCGAGCGGCATGATGTGAAAATAGCAATTCAATTTTCATGGAGGAACAGTCAGGCGCCCTGAGCAGTTTTTGTCCTTGCAGACTTCGGAAGAAAAACATTTTAAATCTGTTGCCCTCTTATCTGTTGTACGTGTCCTTCTTTGCAAATGTCAAGGTCAAGCTTCGTGAGGTAGCAGCTGAAATAGGTTGTGTTGAGTTTATTTCGTGAGGTAGCAACTGAAATAGGTTGTGTTGAGTTTAGCACTAAATAAATTCATTCACGCAAAGGTCAAAACGTCGAGACACTGAGGAAAGTTGTTGGCCAAGTTAGCCTTTTCGAGAACGTTTGACAGTCAGTTAATTTTTTCTCAAGGTTTGACGATTATGGACGAATTGTAGTTGGATTTGGAGTCGCAACAAAATTAGATTCAAAGGAATTCAAATGGGAGCAGAAAGTCTGCTGAATGATCTACACCAGCTATGTCCAACCCGCGGCCCAGTCGAAGGTTTTGTGCGGCCAGTTTAGGTTTTCACTGTAATAGGAGTAACTACATACTGACAACCTGTCCTTATTTTGAAAATCTTTAATTTGACATTTTTGATGTAGGTTGTAATCAGTGCCATTTTATCATGTCTGTTACCATTGCAGTTATGATTCGAACGCTTTCAGTACATTAGTTTAAGTGAAGTTTAGTTCTCTAAGGTCAAAGTAAGCCATTCAATGTGCGGCCCTCATTAATATGTCATAAAATGTGCGGCCCTGGTTGATATTATGACATGATTTTTGGTCCAGTAAGCCATTTGGGTTGGACATAGCTGATCTACACATTTACACAGTGAATGCTGGGTAGAAACCCGTGTATATCGTGGTTGGTTCGCCAGATCCACAAGAAACTGGAGGTGACAGAGAAGTTTTAAAACCCAGTTAAAATTAAGCTCTATCCGGGTTACCATAACATTCTCCATCCAAGCAGAATATTATTATTTAAGCTTTGCAGCAATTTGCAATGTAACGGCGAACAAAGCCATCTGTCCGTCTTCCTTGAGCTAGGCTTCCCGTTACTGAGCAACGGTAAGTGCCCGCGACTATTCGCATAACCTAAGCTGCAGTTTTTCTGGTGTATGGCCACGTGTGGCTCAACAGTATTCAATGTGGCCAGACATCTGAGAATGATGGATAACGTCATACTACACAACCCCTTCCAAAACACAAACACCCCAGCAGCTACAAGAAAAACAACGCACTGGCAGTTCAAACGCATAGAAGCGCTCTGAAGTCGATACAAATAAGAAAAAAAAACGAATTAAGCGGCAAAAAACGGCATTAGCACGCAAAAATAATATGAAAACGTTCATAGAGCAGCCTACGTTTTTGTTTCAGAACATCAAAACAACCTTTATGATTTATGTTTCTTATTGCTCCACGCGTCGCAGTACGAACACAAGACATTAAGTACCACTCGCCAGCAATAAAAGTCGTCTCTCTTTTATTAATGTTTCGTAGTTACACAGTGAGATGAAATAGTGTGATCAGCGAAAACGCAAAAACTTTTGTTTGTGGAACTCAGCTGAAAAAATAGTGAAAAAAGTGCTAATCCAAAGTAAATCACGGCAAACAGTCTATCGAATCAACGCTGCTGTGCTTCAGTTACGATGCCTATAACTAAGACCTTAGGCAAAATGTGTTTGTCAAGCCTTAGGCGGTGTGTGGCTAAAACTTGATAATTTCTCGCATGAGCAAACAGATTTTTCACTGACACAAAAATTAACGGAGCATTCGCGAATTGCAGAAAAAGACGTTGTAGGGAACATAATTGCGTGTGGGAAGTTTGTTTTCGTGAAAAAAAGATTTTTTCGTGAAAATGTCAGAATTTTGTTGACTGCAAACATTTCATTTATTTTTGTCCCTGAAATCTACCAAACCTAACTGCAACATTTTGCAAAGGTACGTTTTTGAGTATTACTTAATCTTCTGACGGCAGTATAAACTAAATGCATCAAGTAAGTGTAGGATGACCAGACGTTCTCTTGTTTGGGGTCGTGTTGCGTTGTCTCGAAGGAAAAGGTCAGGGTTGCAATGAGGAATGTGGAGAGAATGGAGAAGAGTCGTGAATATATCCATTGTCACTTTCTTTGTTCTTCACTTAAAGTTCGGATGACCTCAGATGAAATTACATGCCAGGTTCTAATTCGAGACATACACAACTTGCCATGATAGGTATTCAAAGGTTGACTATCTGACATATGTAATATGCATGTAACGTGCTGGTTTCAAAACCTACACCATGCTCAATCTGTCTAAAAGTAATTGAAAAGGGGCGATAAAAACAAAAACAACATCTGATTTTTGTGCAAAACAAAAATTTGCAAATTCATTTCTACAAAAGTTATTTCAAAAATTGTGAAAGCAATGTTTGGACCATATCTTATTTCATGTTGAAATAATTCAATTGCTAAATGCAGCAATTTTGTGATATTTCTTGATGAAAAGAGTAAATATACATCATGCTATAATTTTGCGATTTTGAAATGATTGATATAAAGGAGTAAATACAAAAATCTTGCTGCGAAGGTTGTGACATAATTGCATTTCAGTATGCGGTACTTGGCGGTCGTGAGTGCATTACTGTCGACAATTTTTGTTGATTCTGCATCTCAAAAATGCGAAATGATAGCATTACCAGTGTGCAACGGCACTGAGGAGCTCACTGAAAAGAAGACATTCAATGTAGAAGAAGTTGTGCAAAGTTCCAAAAGTTCAATTTCAGGTAAATTCATGAAATAAACTTCGGTTCTGCTGCATATTTTCTGGTGTGATGATAAAATATCAACTAAGATGATAAAATATCAACTGGTTTTACCATTTGCATTTTGTAGTGCATATTTCTTCCAACCTTTTTGCTACTTATGTTGCTCAATAAATTACTTATTTATTGTCAACTAGCTCTGAGAGAAATCTACCTCCAACAGCTTGCCAATCAAACAGAATTTGATGTATATCAATCCGATCAAATGAAAGGTGAGAGTTCAGATTTGTTTCACTCACAAAATTATTTCTAGGATGCTTAACATTCTTGCCTTGCGCAATAACTAGCAATCCAAACAATTAATTAAACTCGACTTGCTGAAAAATGTTTTTTTAACTACAACACGTTGCTTTGACACAACGAGTAGGACACCTGTCTCTTTTACCCTTGCAATAGCTTGTGAATTTAAAATTAAATACCACTTATTACATGGTCGGTCTCAAGTTACATTGATTAAGCATGTTTGGTTTTATTTTCTGAAGAGCATGTGCATCGTTTTTTAAACCGTTTTTATGTTTCAGATGGCACTAAGCTTTTGCATAACACAAACATATCTACCAATAGGATAACGTTAAAAGCATTTCTACAATGAACAAAAACCATGCTCGTTTATGGCTAATAAAATCAAAGTCAGCTTCTTCGCAAACTGTCTTGTAGGAACATTAGCATAAAATAAAGTATGGCTATATAAAGAACGCGTGGAAGCATTTCAACGATTTGTTTGTTAAAAGACTAAAACAGTTCTAAAAATTAAGACTTTCACATTCCGAATTGATGTGGTCAATTTTGGAAATGGTACAGGATCAAAATTAAAACTAACATCTCTAAACTGGGTTTTTGGAGATAACAATGTGTTGCACAATTTCAGGTGGAAAAATATGACGCAAGTTCTGGCTTTCTTGTTAGTGGTTGTTTCAATTCCATTGTTGATCTGACTTGTTTGCAGTCAACAAACGATTCATAATAACTTGATTTTCTGACTTTGGATTTAATGCCTTTTCTCATTAAAGATTGAACATGTCTAATGAATTTCTTGTCGTATAATTAACGCCATCACGAAACATTTATCTGTGTTTGCCAATTGTCCTTCAATTCATGCAGAGGCTGGTATATTCATGTTACATACAACCGTGAAATCCTTTGAATTGCAAGACCTTTCAAATACATAATAAAATGTTCAAAGCGCCACGATTGTCTGAAACGAAATGTTAAGCCACTGTAATCAATGTTCAACCTTGAGTCGCCGTCTCTATTAACTCGCAATGACTTCATTCCTTTGTTCCCATACTTTTCCAAATGAACCAACAAGGGACACAAGTTGCATCAAAAAAGACGTGGCACAACCTGATACAAAGTGTGTTACTGTCACTTGCAGTGGTGGACTCAGGGTAGGGGGCCTGAGGCAAAGCTTAAAAGGGACCCCTGATGACGTCATCGTATTCAGCCAAACGTAACAAGACCTTTTGATCAAGTGTAGGAAGGAGATATGCGGTCCACCAAGGACACGTTCCTGAGACTATGGCCTGACTGACACAACAGAAAATACAAAAGGATATTCATGATACACAACTTTAAAAACACTGAAAGTTGGTAATATACTGATAGCAACACATAAAATTTAAGCGATAGCAAGCTGGCATCTCCCCCACTTCTCTAGTTTTACAGTTGCTGTTGGAGGCCCTTTGAAACCAGAGTCCTTGCATATTACAGTGGCTGTTGTGGGCCCTTTCAAAAGCAAAATACTTACGTATACCGTGGCTGTTGTGGGCCCCTTAGAAAGCAGAGTACTTACGATCTGGACATGGCTGTCCGCAGACATTTTTGCAAGGGGGCACATCAACATCGACATTTTGCTTTTTTGTCAAATTGATGACGATGCGGACATCAACAAAGCGCTTTACACTTTCTACGCCCCAAAGATAAGGTCCCGTATTCATTTGCGTGGGAAAGGGGGAAGGGAGGGGCATAGACCCCCTGGATTTTGAAATTATCATTTTCATAGTATATTTTACGCAATAATTTTGATTTCTTAGTTTCGAGTAGGCAAAATGAAATTTCACCACTTTTGGCCCCTTCTGGAAAGATCTTTTTGGCCACCTCTGTAAAAATCCACAATTGGTCTCACCTGAAAATGATATGCCCGACGCCCATGTTGCGGCAACAGGTTCAACAATGTATTACGTAATGTTGTGGCCATGCACTGTTGTTACGTTATGTGTACGACCACAAACATAAGAAGGTTTAGGTGCAGAATTTATCTGGTGAGTTCGTCTTTATACACCAAGGCGAATTCATCACAAACTCTTAAGTTTGCTTAACCTGCCCTAAATATTTACCGGGAGCTAACACATTAATATTTTAGCAAAACACTTTTAATGCAGAACGTTAAGCACTTCAATGAATACATATTGAATCATATAATTATAGAATAACACTAAATATTACATGTTGTTTACTAGCATAATATATCTCTTGAACAATAGTGTACCTTGTAAATTTAGTCTAGTATGAAATAGACTGGGTCATGTATTCAAATGCCTTCCAAGAATCCGTGTAATAAAACGTACAGGTGAGCATTCACTGATCAAACGTACAGGTGAATATTCTCTGATCAAACGTACAGGTGAGCATTCACTGATCAAACGTACAGGTGATCATTTGTACAGTGGACCAAGCGTACAGTTTTTCAGATCCATTCTTCGACAACGATGAGATGTTCTTCTTCGAGACTACTACGTGCAGTCTGACTTTGGTGGGCGTTTCCCAGTTGTGTATATATTGGGGGGTAGTGTTTCTTTTTTGACTGCCTCCAGGAAAATGACTAAATTCTTATTCTATTCTTTATTGTCTAAGTTCTAGAATATTCTTGGCGGGATTTCCAAGTTCTTGGTGTACTCTTTATATCCATGTTTCAGAGTGCGTCTTTGTATGACGTGTATCACCTTGTAGGAGGTTGTTCATATGACTAATTTCACGTCTCTCCTACTTCTGAAGGTGGCGTGACTTAATGTTATCTCTTCTTTTCATCTTTGCATGCTTTAACCGTGTCCCACTTTTGCATCTTGCAAAGTCTATCTATTTGTCAGCACCCGAGTACAGCCAGAAAGCTGTCTGTGTGCTTGCGCAACGTCTTGGTTAATTTACATACAAGTTTTGCAATCTTGCAATTTAGCATTCTTTTGTTCATTCTTTTGTAAGATTTGTTAATGAAAAGAAAAAACTTCTAACACATTTACATAAGTAGCAAAATTCACGAATACAGGGTGATTACTGGTAAGTACTCACAGATTAAAGGTAGGGCTTGTATTAAAATAATTCAGGAAATTCAGGCTAGGTCTTATTTTTAGGGAAGGTCTTATTTTTGGAGAAACACGATACAAAGGAGATTTCAGCCGTAACTATTTCAAAATAGAAGAATTCATCAAAGAGGCGTTCAATTAAAGGGTGGCGCTCTATTTTTCAACCCTTCCTTTATAGTGGCGTTCTATTAGAGGTGGCGTTCAAATAGAGGTGGCGCTCAAATAGAAGTTTTACGGTACTTCTATTTAAATTCGGTTAACACCGCTGAAGCAAAAGCGTAAAGTGCTCCTGGTTAGATTGTGCAATTCAACAGTATTTGTTCCAGAGGTTGAGTCAGGACCAGGGCACACCAGTATTTCACACAATGGTATTCGTAGCAGTTATGCTCTGCACATAGCACGCAGAGTTCACAAAAAAGCGTTCTTATGCTCAGTAGTGTTACTTCAGAAGAACTTCTTGGTTTGCAAAAAGGTAGTAATTGCGCCTGTCTTGTTTATGCTTTTGAGCAGTCTCCGTTGGAGGCATTTGTCTCCATTAGTGCTATTTGTTGATCACATTTCAAGCTTTCGAGTGATCATACTGCTGTTGATTTAAAAGCACGACAGGAATACTCGCATGAAGCAAATGTTGCTGTATATGTGGACATCACGAATTTGCCGATAATGCCTCAAAACAAAAGGACTTATCTTAAGAAACAAATACTTTCTGTGCTAAAATATACGTTCTCTTCAACAGGTTTGAAACAGAGGCTGGCACAGCTGGAAGATGATCTGTCGAAACTCAAGGACACAATAACCGGTAAAAACAGATAAAAAAAACTGACTAGATTCTTCATAACTTAACAACATGCAAATGCTGATTACTTTTAGCTGCTGGTCTTGCAGTGTAAGAAGTGTTGCTGAGAGGTTTGTATGAATCCACACCTTCCTTTCAGTTACAGATGAGTTCATTTTGTGTTTTTACAGTTTTCATGATTCCAGCACTAATTTATTCTGTTCACCTTTGAATGACCTACCTTGATTTAAATTGATTTCTTCAAAGACAATAGGCCACTAACTGAAAGTTGAACGAAGCCATCTGTTGTTCAAACCAAGTACCAACAGGGTTTAGGATTAACCGACGCTCGTTCAAAGAAAAGCAGAATCAGGGCATAACTTCCGCATAACTTGTGAGATAAATGTAAACAGCGTGACAAAGTGCTTTCCTTATAATGCAGCAGCAGATATAGCAAAAACTAGGAAAATTATTCTTGACCCAAAAGCCTGGAACAATTGAGCTCATGGACGTAACGAACAATTTATTAAATAAGTTAGCATATTTTCAATTTTTATTAAAACGTTGACTGAGTCAATGACAAGGCAAAAATCGTCAGCACAACCTAACAAGCCTGTCATCTCTATATAAGCATTCAACTCCACAATCCACAGAAACACCAGGTAAAATGACATGTTGAAATTCGTCTGGTGGAATGTCATCCGGTGAAATGTCGCACTTTCTACTTCCATTATTTTGGAAATATTACCGTTTTTCCTTTTGTTTTTAGTCCAAAGGCTGATGCTGCAAGTCTCTCGTTTTGAAAACATCAAGTTTTGAATCTGCTGCACCTTTTTTATGGTGTACTTACCACTTTGCATCGTTTCTAGAGGCCGAACCGTTCATTCTTATTGGCGTTTCAGTTTGAGAAATACAACAAACTAGGTGTTTGCAAGATATACTTTCCTGGACTGAGTAATACCACAAGCCCTTCAAAACTTCCCATAATTGCTGTCACTTCATGTAAATTCTTTGCATAATATAAAACAGCGATTAAGCTGCTTCCCCATCCAGCAAAGTACAGCCAAGCAGTGCTGTTGAACCTTTTTGTCATCGAGCCCCTTATACACTCTCGCGTTTGTCATGGAACCCCCACCCTGGAATACTTACGTGGGTGACGCGCACCCGGGTCAAATGAGGTCATTCACGTGAAACTACGTAAACAGAAGTCGGCGCGCTTTCAACTCTTCAGTAGCTTCATTTTTTGTGTAACTAGTAATAGGTGCGATTGCGGTCATCCACGCTCTTCTAGGTTTTGCAAGGGAGCGATTTCGTGTCACGCTGACCCGACGAAGGCATTAGTGTGAGGTGGTGGTGTGCGCATAACCCCACTATATGGTTTATGGGGGCAGAGCCTGTAAAAAGCTGAAACTCATTCAGGGCATGCTTCTACGGTCGTGTTAGCAGTATACAAAAGGAGAAGTTGTTTACGCCCATAGTTTTTTTTTTATGAGCAATTGAATTTTAGGCATGTCTGACACCTTCGCTATATTTGGTCCACTTACTTTTCATCAAAAATCGTATCATATTAGAGTAAAGTAACTTTCTAAGTGCTCAAATTGCTCAGTGAGACTTATATTTTCAGTGTAGTTTTTGTGATAAACTGCAGTTGAAGGAAAGTGTATTTTTTTTGTTTTTGAAAACCGAGTAATGCACACTTGACGTAAGTATTAACGTGACAAAAAAACTAAGGTAAGTGTTCCAGGGTTTAACAAAAATTTAAAAAACAAGAATTACATGTAAGAAAATCAAATATTTCGTTATTAGACACTTCAACAAATAAACATTTATTACAGAAGTTAAAAAGCAAGAAATTTAATGACTGGGTTGTTTTTGCATTCTGGAATTTATCTTCTACATTCTGAATTTGGCCGTCCGACAAAAAGAACTCGTATCGCAAATATGCGTCGTCCCATTTTCTAACTTTGGCAATTGAATTACACTTGTTCCGCTTCGGATAAGGTCCCTCTTTTACATTTGAACTACATTGCTTATTACCGTCCACAACTTCACTGTTATTATTTCGCTTCACGTAA
>Ga0210059_1009165_pt1 | contig 15494 bp, 8 predicted proteins | sample Ectturendosymbi2_FD_188042 | JGI IMG/M metagenome (GOLD analysis project Ga0210059, IMG submission 188042) | Ecteinascidia turbinata endosymbiont from Florida, USA - Sample 2 (SPAdes) (version 2) | ecosystem: Host-associated > Tunicates > Ascidians > Unclassified | place: Key West, Florida... | reverse complement strand
CAATGCGATATGCTGTAAAGAGTGTACAAATTGAGGGAAGAAATAGCAACCCTCCTTTAAAGTAAAAACATTAATGCTGCAGAATTTCGCGATCAAGAATGGGTTAATAATTTGGCATTTCTGGTCGATTTAACATCGGATTTCAACAACTTCAATTTACAGCTTCAGGGAAATCTTTAATTGATGCACGAGATGCGGATGAATGTACGCGCATTCCAAACAAACGTACGACTCTGGGAAAGTAAACTACAAATTGCAAATTATGCTCACTTTGCTACACTTCAAGAGAACAAACGTACCAGCAGTACTGTATTTGTTTCTGTGATACGACATTTAAGAACTTAATTTTCATCTCGCTTTGGTCACATTCGTTCACTCGAAAACAATATCAAATTTTTCAGTACTCAATTTCATGTACAGGTGGTCGCAGTTCCAGAGAAGTATGAAATTGAACTAGTTTAGCTGCAGTGCAGTAACGAGTTAAATTGAAAAGTTCACGCCGAGGGTGTATGACTGCTTGACTTTTATAAAAAATATATTGAATGCAAACAATATCCCAACTTTATTAAACATGCAAGAAAGATGGCATCGGTGTTTGGCAGCACATATAAGTGTGAACAAGTATTTTCGTCAATGAAATTTAACAAGAGCAAGTTGAGAACACAAGTTACTGATGAGCACTTGGAAGATGTTGTGCTTCTCGCCTCATCCAACTTACCCCCTGAACTTCAAAAACTTTAACTTACACATAAAATGAACAAGAGAGATTCCTGGGCTGAATGAAAACACCTGACTGGCCTCGTGTTATCCCAAAAATTTATTAACACGCTTTGTTACAAGCATTACACATAGCAATAACCCAATCTCAACGTTATGAAAAGAGAATGCTCATCGTCACACACTTCGATCCTTATATACTTTCGATCGTCATACACTTCGATCAGCATCATACACTTCGAAAACAAAAATATAATTACTTACAAAAATGCTACAAATTTTGATTACTCCCAAAACTTTGGGGCCCCGCAAAATGGGAGGCCTTATTAGTGCATCATAATGAGTCCACCAACTTGTCTATTAATGATATATTTTGATTTGGTGTTCAACTAGAATTTTAGCAATATCATTTGGTTGAGGAGGTATCATTTGTATTTCCTATTAAAAATATTTACTTTAAATTCAGACAAATTCAGACTCCCAAATCTTAACTCCTATATAAGTAGGAGATTTTTGTCCAGTAGCCAATCTTTTCCTGGGAACTATATGTTCTTGAGATGTTTTTGTCTTGTAATATTATTGTATATTGTCCAATTTTGTGAATGTTTTTTTTTCACCATTTATGTAGACTTTATTAATTCACAAACTTTCCTTATATTTTGTTGAAACCAATAGTGCTGTATACTTTGCAGTTGTTATATAATTGGTCAGCCTAGATCAGGGGTTCCCAACCCTTCTCTGACCATGTGCCCCTTTAGCATTCTGACAGATTAGTGTGTACCCCTTCAGCATTTTAAAGCTAAGCATGTACCTTTTCAGTATTTCGACAGATGAACATGTACTCCTAAAAATGTTTAAAAAAATGTATGCATTTTTGGAACTAAAAGATATGTAACTATATATTTCTGTTCTAATGCTAACCGTAAATGTGCCCCTTCAGATAAGCAAATGTACCCCAGGTTGGGAACCTCTGGCCTAGATTATCATATAAACCATTAAGTGGTTCTGAAATATTCCAGACTTCAACTATAGCAATATATAGTGATGCTAGGCTTTGCAGAACTTTTTTCTAAAGCAATTCTACAACACTCTCAGAAAGTTTTTCTAACTAGAACTTCTCATTTTAGGCAAGTACCTTTGAGAGCTCAAAAAATACAAACATCTAGTTAATAAAGCATCAGTGTGAAGCATATGAATAAAGTACACCATGTTTTTTTGACCTTTGTGTATTTTTTTATGTAAGCTTTTCATTTTTGTGAATTTGTAGGTTTTAACCTCACATTAATTTTTTCTTTTGTGCTATTCTTTTTTCTGTCGCTTACTAATACTGTATTCATTAAATGTAATATGTAGTAATTTCATTATGGTTTCATAACTTGAGAGGTTATTTGTTTTGTAGGTTCTTAATAATTATTTGTGTTAGTTGCATTATATTCTCCCTAAAGAAGAACTATGCTATGCTCAACAAAAGTGGATCACATTGCTGCTTCAGCAAACAGAGCAGCAAACTGTATAGACATTAATTTGTGTGATGTTGTTGCTTATGGCTGTTCAAATTCTGTGATATTATACAAGCTTGTGAGTGATGATGATGTTCATAGGGCAATGACATTTAATTATCATAAAGGTTCTGTTACGTCACTGAAATGGATTCGTTGCTTTGGTGAATCATTTTCAAAGGGTACCTATTTGCTCTCTGGTTCTGTTGACAAGAAGATTGTATGTTGGAAAGCAGAAAAGGATGTAGTGAACTCCTTGCCTTCACTTAATATTATCAAGGTTCTTGAAGGTCACAAAGGATCAATAACTAGTTTAGATGGAATTTGTGCACAAATGCCTGCCAACAAGAAATATGACTCAGCGTATCTTATTGCTTCAGCAAGTTCTGATTCAACTGTGAAGATTTGGCAAAGCTCAAGTAACATGTCAGATTTGTCATGTGTACAGACTTTGGATTTTGGCCATGGATTTGTTCTTGGAATAGCTTTGCATTTGCTTCCAAATCACAATGTACCAGTGTTAGCTTGTGCATGTGATGACTTTAATGTTAAGCTTTATAGCCTGTGTGATATTTCAAATTCTGAAGCTACTGGTCAGTTCATGTGTGTCATCACCTTGAAAGGTCATGAGGATTGGGTGCGTGGTGTTGCTTTTGCTAATATTGACAATACGCTCTTGCTTGCCAGCTGCTCTCAAGATTGTTTTATCCGGCTTTGGAAAATATCTGAAATGGATTCTGTATTTGATGAAAATAACTGTGATGGACTTAATTTGAAAACAAAGCAACATGTTTTCAGTATTCCTAGCTTTTGTGATAAACTGCAGTACACTGCTACTCTTGATGCAGTGCTTTCAGGTCATGAGAATTGGGTTCACAGTGTCTACTGGCAGTTTGAGGGTGGGAAACAAGCTGACGTGCAACAACTGAAGCTGCTTTCTGCGTCTATGGATAAAACTGTTGTGGTGTGGCATTATGATGCTAACTCTGCTACCTGGGTAGACAAAGTTCGAATGGGTGAAGTAGGTGGAAATTCCATGGGGTTTTTCAGTGCCTTGTTTAGCAACAATGGTAAAAAAATTCTGGCTCATGCTTTTAGTGGAGCATTTCATGCATGGAATTTTATCTCTGATGGAGAATGGATTCCATCTGTTGTAGTTGGTGGCCATTCTTCTTCAGTAAATGACATAGATTGGGAACCACAGTTGGGTAGATTTTTGATAAGTACAAGTGAGGATCAAACCACAAGACTGTTTGCAGAATGGCCATGCAGTAATCATCCATCTCATTCATGGTTTGAAATTGCCAGGCCTCAAATACATGGGTATAACCTTCAGTGTTTAAAGATGCTCACAAGCACTGAATTTATATCAGGTGCTGATGAAAAGGTTCTTAGAGTCTTTAAGGCATCTCAGAATTTTACTGACAACTTGAAAAACTTATGTGGGTATGACGTGAAAATGACTGCAGATGATGCAGCACCGATCGGGGCTTCAGTTCCAGCACTTGGACTTTCCAACAAAGCCGTATTTTTTACTTCAAATAGTGGTGAAAAAGTTGAGGAAAAGCACAGGAATGAGCAGTACATTGAAAACATGTTCAGTTCTGTTATATGCAGTAAGCCTCCACCAGAAACACACCTTCAGCAAAACACATTGTGGCCAGAAATTTGTAAACTGTACCACCATGTGTATGAGATATTTTCTGTTGCATGTAATAATACAAAAACATTAGTGGCTTCTGCAGCAAAATCTTCTCAACCAATGCACTCAGGAATTGTGCTTTGGGATGTTTCATCATGGCAGAAAGTAGGTGTGTTAATGGGTCACAAACTAACTGTTACTCAAATGGAATTCTCACCAAATGATTGTTATTTGCTGTCAGTTTCGCGAGATCGTACTTGGATTCTTCATTCTGTCAATTATACTGACAATAATTTGTCAACCTCCATTGTTGCACAGAGTGATAAGAAGCTATGTCATGCACGCATCATATGGTCTTGCTCGTGGAGTAATGACAGTCTTTATTTTGGAACTGCATCACGTGATAAGAAAATAATGATGTGGCAACTTAAGACAGAAGATACAGTTTTTGTATCGCGAAAATGTGTTGAGGATCTCAAGGAATCTGTCACAGCAATTGCTTTCCTAGATAAAAAGTTACAGTCGGCAAATTACGTTTTTGCTGTTGGTCTTGAGAGTGGCAAAATTCATGTAGTTGTAGTAAATGTTTTAAATGAATGGAATATGAGAGTTGTGTTATCATTAGATTCTAATCTGTCACACTGTTTGTCAGTAAAAAGATTAAGGTGGAGGCCCAATGCCCATGTAGCAGTTGACAATGGCTGGAAACTGTACTTGGCTTCATGTGGAATGGATAATCAAATTAAATTTTTTAAGATTTATCTTTCTTTATGATGTAAACTGCTAAAATGTATATAAGACAGGAAGCAGGAGTTGTGTCCACTTTTTCAAACATTGTGCGAAAAGTTGATTTTAAAGTTTGTAGGCATGTATGCATACTTGCAAAACTTCAACTATTCCTGTAAATGCTTTTTTTTTCAAGTAGTCAGCAACAGGTTGATTCAAACTACTGATGCTGTGATAGTTCACATATGAGTACACAATTGACTGTGGACTTATGGTTGATGACGTAAAATAATTAACGTGTGATCATGTCTTATAATGTTGTAGTTGTGATGATCAATTAATGCTCCTTAATTTCAAATGTCAAACAAATCAACGCACCACTTATATATTAGAAGTTGTCATTTCTCGTTTTTGTGGAACAGTTTTCTATAAAATTCCTTGTTTCATAGGATGTTATGATTTTTGTGTAGGTGTATACTTCTGTGAGTATGTGAATGGTTGCTTCCTATTATTTTTTTTACAGAAAAGCAAATATTTTCTGTATATTGAGATGGTTGGTGCAAATAATTCTTAAAGTTAGTGCTTACTCATTCTCAACCCATCAACATGCTTTCTATGTTGTGATACCAAGTTCAACCTTAAGAGCTTTTGCATGAGGTGCTATTAATTTCCATTGTTGTTTCTGTCAGGATATGGAGGTATGGAAATTTAAGTTTTATTGGTTGTGTTTTTTATAAAATCTGGCTGACAATGTGGACTGATACCAAAAATCTGATTGAATTTAATGGCATGTTATTGTTGAGAAGCTTGCACACAAATACAAGCTTGCCAGCTTATTTGATGTGAAGTTGATTGTTAAAATTAATTATTGTAATGTAGGTTTCACCAGTTCAGCTTATGCAAAAGTATGACTTGCATGTGTAAAACAATAGAGACCTATAATATATCTGTTATTATGAATCAAAAATATGTTCTCAAACTACTATGCCTACAGCAGCGCCATTTAACCTTTTTGTCATCATGGAACCCCTGATATACTTTCATGTTTGTCATGGAACCCCAAGTAACAAAAATTTGAAAATCATGAATTACTTGGTCATCCGGCAAAAAGAACTCGTATCTCAAAAATTTTCTAACTTTGGCAATTGAAGTACATTTGGTCTGCTTCGGAGGAGGTGCCTCTTTTACATTTGAACTACATTGCTCATTACCATCCACACCTTCACTGTTGTCATTATTTCGCTTCACATAAGAAAATATGCTATCTTGCTTCATCTGGCTTGACTAAATCGTAAAAGTTGGGTTTTACAATGTTTTTACTGATCTCCACAAAGGCTTAACAGAAGCTCTAGTCTGTAGTATACTCAGTCTAACTGCACTCAACCTGTATGACTAACAACTGGACTACTTTGAGTCTGAATGTGGCATACTGATCTAAAAAATTTCATAATGACACATCAACATACTAAGGCAAGAAATCATTTCCCCTAAAAAATGAGGAACCCTAACGGAACCCCACTGCATGTTCAGTGGAACACTAGGGTTCTTCAGAACCCCTGTTGAAGAACCTTGGTCTACAGTCAACAGCCTACATGTTTGATGGAATTTAGATGCAACTCTTAACGTTATGCCTGTTTTTTTTTCACTGAGACATTTCTGTTTTTTTTCTTGGAAATCCCCAAACGTGGCCAGACGCCAAAGTGTTAAATGATTTATAAATATATGTATGTGTAAAATGATATCATTCGGTACCATGAGTAAATTGCTTTAAGAATGAATGGTTTTATTGCTTTTTATTAACAGTTTTATTTCTCATGGTGGAATGTTCCTTTTGAATTTATATTCAAAGCATGGAAAGTCAATTCGGTCATTGGACTGTTATTCACTTGTATTTGTAAGTTGTGTGTTTCTAGATTAGGGTTGTAATTAATAAATTGACATAGTTACATGATTTTATTTTTCATTGTTCATGCACTCTGTAATATGTAAGTTAATTATCCACTGAAATGTCAGTGTTTCTGGATATTTCTTTAGTTAGTGCTATGCTTGTTGTTTGAAACTTAAGTGTTTATGCTTTAGTAAAAACATTTCATTTTTTGGCGTGCATTGCCAGAATTTAGTTTTTAAGGCGTCTTTGTGAAAATGAGGTTCTTAGTAACCCATCACTGATGACACACATCTTAATGATTTAACAGAACAACGGCTAGCCATGAAATATGTTCACAAGTTTGCAACATTTGCATTGATCATGAGGGAGCAATAACAACAAGGTTTTCATGCAGTAGCTTTCTTGTTTCAGGTGCATTTTGCATTGGCTTACTGTTTGAGGGGCTAAGACTTCTTTCTGTCCTTCTTCATAAAAAATTTTATGCCTTACCATTGAAGATACCGATCAGATATGAAAGCTCTGTAAACTCTGATGAGTCGACACGCAGCTCAGTTTATGTTTACGACACTGAAGAATATGTTAAATGTGAAAGGTGCCAATTTGTTTTTGTGTTTTTTGCATGTAGCACATTTCTATCTGCTCTTCTGGCAATGTTGAAGTTTGACGTGGTCATACGTTAAGAGTGCTGTTATCACGAAAGCAGAACCAACTGACTATGCTTCATTTAATGCCTAATTCTTGCAAAATTCTGAACTTTAAAGAAACAACTACACAACAACCCATGATTCATATGGAATCATTGTTTGCTGTATTGTTTATATGACTTTGCAAGACTTAAGTTCAAGTTGTTTGTTTCATGCTTTATGTACTTCTGTTTTAAAAGCTCCAGATAACATTATCTTCCCACTTACAGTAATTTTCATGTATACATACATGGCCCATGCTGTCGCGTTCGCGACTATCAGAACGGCGAAGACACGAGAACATCTGTGGAAAGTTCTTACACAATGCAATTGCGAGCACTGCACATGCAGATACAACACAACAATTGTCCTTCGAGTGCCTTTGACGATCGCCGGGGCAGATATTTGTTTAGGGTGTTGAAGAGATCGCCCATTTCTTGACCGCACGCACTTGGTCTTCGACAAAGTTGTTCCAATGCAGATGCATCGGATGCAGTCAGAGTCCAGTCGTGTTGCCTCTTGCTTTCCCATCGGAACAACTTTCATGTATAATAACAAGAAAAGTATACTTTAGAGCCATTAACGTTGGAATCCTCAGACTTTGTGAAGAACCGCTGGGTCATTCTATGTCAATTGTCCCAGCCAGTCAACCCTGCATCTCAGATTTTCCTCAAATTTCATAAGCAGATAGAACTTCTCATGCTGATTCCAAAAAACTAAATGTTTTTGATAATTGGTCAAGGTTTTGCGAAGTTATGGATCATACAAATTACAAAATGACCACTGTTTGTGGTCAATGAAACATAACGACTTGCAAGAAAATAATCTAACTTTAAAACTAAATCATTGTCACTGTAATCATGTAATTGTTGCAAAAACTTGACAAAAGGGTTGACGTTGGCAACCCAGGGCCTGATCATCTTATCCAAATATGCATAAACTTACTCCCGTTATGATGTCACCAACAAAAAAACAAAAATCCAAAACCTTCCAATTTTTCTTTAAATTGAAACTATAAGACTTTCTGCATCTGTAGAGGGCTTGAACAGCTCTCCTGCTCAATTGGCTGGCGAGTTGTGGCCTTCAGCCAATATGGCCAAGGTTACTTTTGCCAGACTTGATTTTTCATCAAAATTTGGGTTTTAGAGCCATATTTTAGGTCCAGAAATGCTAAAAAGCTGATCAAGGGGTCTAATGACTTGAATTATTAGCCTAGTTTCCAATAAAATTTTGAGTCAAAAAATTGGATCATTGGTTTGATGCCCAGGGCCCAATGACCTCAGCCAAAATGCATGAACCTATCCCAATTATGAGGTCAACCACAGAAAAACAAAACCCTAACTTTTCCAAGTAAAATAAAATGAACTAAAAGACTTCCTGCATCTTTAGAGGGTTTGAACAGCTCTCTTACTCAATTGGCTGGCGAGTTATGGTTGTGCAAATTTCAGCAAAAAGTGGTGCACGTGGGACTAAACGGGTTAAAGTGTGATTACATTGAAATCTTAGGCAAAAACTTTGTGGATGTTTATTCAAAAGAAACAAAATAAACAATAAGGAGATTTTAAGAATAAAATCTCCTCAGTGAGAGCTTTCAGATGATGTATTGCACATGCGAATAGCATGTATGCTTGTTGAGATATCACCATTCAAAATTTACATCATGCATGAGTGATTTTGATGACTACCCATTTTCTTTACCCCAAAATTGGGGTAAGCGCATGGATTTTTTGAAAATTTTCTTAATAAGTGAAGAAAAGATATTTGAGACAACCTCTTGTCAAGTTTTTGCAACAATTAAATGATTACAGTGAGAATGATTTAATTTTAAAGTTTGTTGATGATTTTCTTGTTAGTCGTTACACTTCATTGACCACAAAAAGTAGTCTTTTTGTATGGTCCACAATTTCGCGAAACCTTAACCAATTAAAATTTTCGCGAAACCCTAAAATTTTCGAAAAATTAAGCTATGTGATAGCATTGAAGTCATTTGATTTAGCATTGAAAAGGTATTGGAAAAGTATGGAAAATGGTTTTTGCAAATGTGTGGGAACCCTGGTTAGCGTACTTTCGTTTTTAATCTGTATCTAGTTGGCAAAGTATTTCGCCCGAAGCGTTTTTGCTGATGAAATGTGGCGTCGAGACTTTTAGTTTAGAGCGATCAGATGCCAATGGCTTGTAAATGAATAATTCGGTGTTTGTTGTTCAGGAAGAAGAATCACTGGTTTCAAACTGTTCTTCACGTGATAAAGGTCGTCATGAGCTATGGCATGATGCTGGCAGTCATGACTTTCAACGCGTACGTTGCATTAGCGCTCGTATTGGGAGCTGGACTTGGTTATTGTCTTTTTTGTTATAAGCTCGAATTTCTTTATCCAAAAGCGACCTGCCCGTCAGAAAGTGTCTCTCGAACAACCATTGTTGGATCCACTTTCGAGCCTGACCCCTCAACGCAGTCGTTTGTGCGTGGGACGTCATCAGAGCTTGCGTAGGTCGCTCGCAGGATTCAGTCTCTTGAAGCCTTTTTAGTTGATGCAAGTAGCTTCTCAGTATATCAGAACATGCTTCGTCATTCCTTACTGTCAATGCGTTCGTGTTAAATGTACTGTACTATTCAACATATCGGTGAGATGAAAGTGACACCAGCATAGTTTGACGTTAAATGAGAATGACCGCGGACGAAGCTTCTGCATTTCGTAGAATGCAAAACATATTTGCGTTTCGCAGTATAGACGATTGTATTTTCGTTACTCTGTCTCATCGATCTCCAAACTTTTTTTGTCCGAGGGCCACATAAGGTAATATGTACCCAGCAGTTCGAGGGCCGGTAATCTTACGTAATGTGATCAACAAACTTTACGCAAATATATTATTTTACATCAGTCTCCAAACTTTTTTGTCCGAGGGCCGCATAAGCTCGTACACAATATATGGAGGGCCGGACATCTTACGTAATGCGATTGTTTCGTGATATGTTACATTCTACCGAATCAAGAAATGTTTCATAAATATAATGTTTTTTCATTATTGACAAAACGGCTTTGCGGGTCGGATGGAATGTCTTCGCGGGCCGGATTTGACCCGCGGGCCGTAGTTTGGAGACCCCTGTTTCACATTATTGTCAAGATGTCTTTGCGGTCGGATTTGGCCTGCGGGCCGGATTTTGGAAACTCCTGCTGTATCTCACTCGGTGTGAGTCGCAGCCAACCAAGTTGATCGCCCATTATTTAGTATTGGGAGGCATAACATGCGGCAGCATCTAAATATATCTATTATTCCATTGCCAATTGCCATCATAAAACTTTTTCTGAATTTTGCCGGCATGTTTAACGCGTAATTTGTGACGTTTGTGTTTTCACTTTTTCTGCCCACGTCGTGGAGGAGGCTGTAAAAAGCGAGTCACGTGGTTGGACAAACACTGAAATGTCATGGACTTCTCTTCGCCCAAGAAGCGGGAGAATTGAAAGACTCGTTTTAGAGATTGCCTTTTCATTTTCTGCTGTAGATGTCTATATTTATGTAATGTCAGTATATTTCATTGCTTCCGCGCTTACCAGTGTTGTGCATTTTTTTCAACAAATGCTTCATTTTGTTCCTGTACTTCAAGATATGAAGGCAAGGTTTCATTAGTTCAAACAAACACTCTTTACTTGATCCCGTCTTCGCTTTTTGACCCATCAAAAAACAGTCCTGTTTTATAGGTGCTTTGCGTGCCAGAGGTTTTCGGTGTCTTGTACGCGAAAGGAAACAGTCAAAATAAATATATGGGTGAAAGTTTTGTCTGCCGCCGCTGCGTAGTTCGTTTCATATGCTGTGGATCTTCGTCAGCCCTGTTTAAAGCGTATCGTTGTGGTGCGATTCCAATCCCGATTTTGCTTCGTGGATCGCGATGGGGCGCGAGTGAAAGGAAAAAGTTACCTGGAAATTGCAATTTATCGAATTGTAGCATTTACAACACGATCTAGTCTAGACTCAGCAACTGGATAATTTTTCAAGTGTTTGCCTCTTGCGAAAAATTAATGGTCAAACTGCTTGACAGAATAGCGATTGCTTTACTTTTCGTTATACTGATATACGCATTGCTTCACACTACACACCAAACATTTTTGAAAAAGATGCGATAAAGAATTGTAGCATTTCGTCTCTTTTTCACATTTAATGGAGTGAGTAACATGTCGCGACAACCGCGGTACTTGGCGATAAAGGAATTATATGTCTGCTTGCAACAACTAAAAAATCGAAATACACCGTTCCTGTACAGGAACATTCGTTTGTACCATAATAATTAGCAGTATTTTTTCAAAATCAGGAATTGAAATTCTCAAAAACCAACCAATTTTATCCTTTATGAATCGCATCCAAAAAAGTTCTAAATAATATGTTAGTACGAAGTGAGGCACCTCGATCTGAAGCTTAAATTAAATCGCCACATCCATTTGCTTCAGCAATCATTTTCGCACTCCCTGTCGGAGGCCGATTCCAGCTGCCGTCGCTTGTAATATTTGGGATTCTTGTTGGGGTGTCAGTTGTATTTCATGCATATGTATGTAATCAAATGAAGACTTGCTCGACGCAGATACGAATCCGGCGACAGCATTTGTGAGAGAAGTTACTGCTTTTCACGACAAGTGTTCGTTTTTGTTCGACTTTATTTGCTTGTCATTTTGATCAGATGAGTATAACTGGATATTTCGCGTGCTCATAATTTAATTGTATTTTTGACACAATGTCGTAATGTCTGATCGCTTTATGCGTTAGGAAGGGTTTCCTGCAAGTTTCTGTGGCGAAGGTCAAAATATCACAAATTTGTCTGCGTAAAATATGCGAAGTTGACGGGTTAAACCACCAAGTTGTTGAATGACGCCATCCATTTAACCAGCATGTATTCATTCGTCGAACCTTCAAAACATCCATAAATTCATCCTGCTGTGACTGTAACAAACCAATCGTGGCCGAACTAGGTGCGGTTTTGCAGTGACTTTGTCAGAGCAGCGCTCACACTACTGTGGAACAGTCATCTTCATCGTATTGGTTGAAGGTGGAGTGCTTTAGTGCTAGAACTCATCCACTGTGAAGCGGAAAAAAGGGTCAATGGTAGTCGGTCTTTTATAGCTTGGATAACTTCACGAATGATGCCTAGTACGTCTTCACGTTTTGTATGGACCCATCTGTGGGCTTTTTTCAACTTCGCAGCAGGATCGCAACCGGGGGGGCAATCAATCGAGCAATCACTCTCCAGAAATTTTCGAAAATATTTTGAAAGCGCCAATACCTTTTCAGTCGTTTTGTAAAACAAGTTGCAATCATTTTTCCCCCACACCTGAAAATATCAGCTGGTTGCGGCCCTGCTTAGCAGAATGTATTGCGTAGTACCAACTGTTGCATGCAGTGTTAATGTGAAGCCAATTACTTGTTTGCTATCATTCGTTTCATCAGTTTGAGATTTTGCGCCTGTTCTTGTGTTCGACAACACCTGTATGCTGGCAGTCACTTGTACCTGGGGTTCTACTTATTTTTTGCGTATTGCTGTTGTACTTATAAACGAAGCATGTGCCATGTAATCGGCTATTCTGGCAGGTTTTCGGATAGAGCAGCTTTGTTAAGTGATTACCTATTTGTTGTAGTCCAGCAGCTGAAAAAGGGCAGGTTTTCCCGCTGAGCGCCTGTTTTTAACTTGCGACAGCAAACCTCCAATTTACGAGGCTTTCTCGGGGTCTTTTACTGATTCCTTTCAGTCTGGCAACAGCCCCGTGAAAGTAATGTTTTTCGACTCGTTTCACATTGTGTCTGCAGCGTATAATTTGCGCAAATTGATGTGAGCTTTCGCAAAAACGTATAGCGCTTTATCACTGTGAAGCTGTTGAAGGGCACACGAAGTTACGTTTGGCTGTTGAGGTTGGTTGGAGATTGAATTGCGAAACACAGATACGCTCAAACGCTACGAACAGAGGTCAGCCACGTTGTTGCATGAGAACTGATCTTGTCTCCTGACGAAGACCGCGCGATGTCGTACAAACTCCCAACTACAAAAATTAGGTCATAGCGGTCCTGATCAGAGGTGAGCGGAATGAAAATTCCTATCTTGCGACCCCGCACCTAGTTTAGGCTTGAAACCTCTGGCTCCGAAAAAAAATGAAAACATCGACTCCAGTTTCCACTCCGAAACAGTCTAAGTAACACATAACAACGATGAAATTTTACGAACAATGTGTTTCACAAAAAGCAGTCATAAAAAATGTTGGTCTTTTTGAAATGAACTCTTCAGTTGCTAATCCAATTTTTGCTGAGAATGTTTTAGCAGGCACAGTATTTGAAAAATAAACTTCCATTGGGTTTCGTACACGTCACTATGAAAATAAGAACCAGTGTGAAGATACCGCTAATTGCTATTTCCAAATAGTCTTTTTATTTAGTCTAACCCAGACGGATGACTTTTCCGTATTAAACTACAAACATGAACATACCTAATAAGGGGGATAGCCGCAGTCAACTTTAACGTGTACACTGCAGTAAGGGACGTCACAAAAAGAACCAACAATGGCGATATTGCTTCCCCTAGTGCCACAGTAACATGACAAAGCGACTGCGGCAATGCTTTTTTCAGCAGAAAATTTGCTTCAATCAATTTCATTCTGTTTGACCGCAACACTAGAAATTTAGATGAAGTCCCTTTGAAATTTCCGGTTAGCTCCTGCACTAACCTTACCTACTTCGGGCGAAAGTTAAAATTTTGATTCCTGCTGCGTGATCATCTCTCGTCCTGATAAAAGCGCCCGCGTGTGGCATGAAACGAATTAGAGCGAGTCGGATCCAGCAGCGCATGCACTCACCGCGGTGTCCGACGAAATAACTGTTGTAACAAGCAAACCAGCTTTTGCGGAAAGAGCCAATACAAAACTGCCAAATGCACGCGTTCTGTATGCATGAAAATACGAAGTTAAATATCCACTGTAAAGCATTTCGGTTTGTTCTAAATCTGATAAATGTTGAGTAAAACAAACACCGAAGTTTTTTACGGTTAAATGCAAAAAGTAAGGTTGCCGGTTGCCAGAAAGTGATGCTTAAAGTCGATGTGTGCGACATACGTTGTAATATGAAGTTGGGGATGTTGGCGCCTACGAACCACTTATTATAGCGAGCGTAGCTACAACACAGTGCAATGTTTTTTATTCAAATATTCGCAGTTAGTGCTTCAAGGTTGTGGAAAATTACGATAACTGGAACCTTAAAAGTTACAACGTAACAATATTATTTCATTCGTCGCTCAAGTGGATCAAGGCTCCCCATGCGTTGGAACCCACGAACCTGCGTTAGGGATCAATGAACCACGCTTAAAACCTCACAAGACTGTTGGTTCGTTGCTGCATGTTGTATATGTTAAATTCGTTTCATAAAAATGTCGAAATGATGAAAAGTATAAGACATTGGTTCTCAACCTGGGTTCGACAAAGTTCATCTGAAACATGACTAAAAATGTGGTTATATCACATCAAGCTAACCCATTTTTACCTTCTGTTTCATTGGGCAAAAATGGGGTTCGACAAAAGATGGAAAACTATGTAAGGGTTCGGCGTGTTTGTAAAGGTTAAGAACCACTGGTCTAAGAGCTAACTGAAACACATTAATACGTTTATTACCACTGGCTAATACCAATTTATGAAATGTGGATCTCCGGTTTAAAATTTTTTAAGGCGAACCAAAGCCATAGGTGGCGGAACCGGAGGGGCCGTATGGGCCTGGTCCCCACGCTTATAAACCCAATTTTAAATGCTTGTTACGTCACATCTGCTAATACAAACCACAAAAATTTTCCATAATGTTTTTGACGTGCACTTGTGCCCCCCCACTTTGAAGAAGGTTCCACTACCCATGACCAAAGCGAAACGTTATTTCAAAGATCAAACCCGAAAATTGTACAGCAATACAAGTTATGTTTTCATTCATCCAAGGGAAATTATTATCAATGTATATATCCAGTAAGGTTCACAGTGTTGCAACCACTCCGATGGCGTTGCGCTGAATGCTCGATTCACTACGAACGGAATGTGCGCGAAGAACAACACCGCGTATGTGTGGCGCGACCAAGCAATAATAATCTCGTCGGGTGAACTCTATTGTTGCTTGCTGCCACAGTGTGAAGCTTTGCGCACATGCCGATCGGGCTTTCCGATCACAACAACAGCAAACGTTTCTATTCCTAACACCGTCTTTGTTGAACTTGACGTGACAAGAGGAGGAAATACACGCAGGGCCGGATTAAGGGGGGGGCAACAGGGGCAATTGCCCCGGGCCCCCCGCTGAAAGGGGGCCCCCCGTGATGAAATTTATTTGTTTCAAATAAA
>Ga0210059_1009164_pt1 | contig 15495 bp, 9 predicted proteins | sample Ectturendosymbi2_FD_188042 | JGI IMG/M metagenome (GOLD analysis project Ga0210059, IMG submission 188042) | Ecteinascidia turbinata endosymbiont from Florida, USA - Sample 2 (SPAdes) (version 2) | ecosystem: Host-associated > Tunicates > Ascidians > Unclassified | place: Key West, Florida... | reverse complement strand
GACAATGGCTCCACCAGCGCCTGTCTCTGGCCGCGGTCAGAGGGAACACTGCCAGCATATTGGCATGTGTGCAAGTTTGATCTGATTTTAGCCATCTTCAGTGCATTAACCAGTGTTCCTGCCCGTCACTTGCCTCTCTTCAGTGAATAGCCAGTCACCTTACAAATGTCTGTGTTTTCTGTGAGCTTTATTGTCTTCAGTATGTTTTTTATGCTTTCTGTAAAGCCTCTGTGCAGTATTGTTTTGCTCCCCTTTTCAGCTGTCCTGACTAACCTCATTTTGTTTTAAAAAAAAAAAAAAAAAAATTAAAAAAAGTTTGGTCTGCGACAGAAAAATGACCGAAAATAACCAAGCTTCCAGTTGATCTTCAGGCACAAGATGGGCAAAATTTAGGGCCACATTTGCCACTGAACTTGGATCTTTTGTGAAATCTTGAGCTGCAAAGGAATCTAAAATTCCTAAGTTTAAATCCTCACTCCAATGCAAATTGTTTTTTAATTTGCATGAATAGGGCAACCAAAGAATTTGAACATTCTGTGGTAAACTTTGTTTCATCAAATTCTTCAGCTGGCGTCTGGGTTAATAACCATCCACGCAAATGCAAATCTTTCACTTGTTTATACCACCATTTGTTATTCGTTCGCGTCTGGTCGATGCAGAACCGTTGTCAGAAAGTTTTCATTAGGGGGGCTTTGCGTTTCTGCGGGGGGGCTTGACACTCTTAAAAATTGACAAAAACTCAACTGATTTATAGTGTTTCATCTTTCAATTTAGGGGGGCTTGGAGCTTTGTTTCGGGGGAAAAATCCCCCAGAAGCCCCCCGTGGTGACGGGACTGGTCTGGTGTCATCCGACTTTTACTATTGCTGTACGCGTAACAGCATGGCTGTCTGTACTGCATGCCAAGCACCCTACAGCATTAGGTAATGATATTGATACAGGGTAAAACCGACTGAAGACGTTTTGTGTCACCGATTAAAGTACTTTTTTCACCTGATGACGGCATGTGAACACTGCAGAATGACCAGAATATATTTTTATTATATATTATAACTACTATAGGTCGTTGCTAAACTTTTATCTTAAAAAAAAAACAGATTTGATACGATTTTTCAAAATTAAACCTAGACACCCAGATGGACTCAAAAACAACAGATGTGGGTGGCAGACTTGATCGGATAGCGATTTTTTACTATCCGATCCTATCTTGTTTTTGAAAAATGATATCCGAGCCGAATTCTGTTTTGGTTGAAATCATACTATCCATATCCGAAAACTATCGGAAAGTGTATTATGATGCACAACATACATTTTTGTGTTTTGTCTATTTTGCCTCATGAGGCAAAATAGCTTCTGGAGTTATTTTGCCTTCAGCTGAACACGATTGGTTAAAGTAGTCACATGACAAGTTTGGAACGCATGTCCAGCTTAGTTCAACATGACATCTCTAACAGCTTAGTCCCATGCATGGATGATGGTTGCCATGGTTTCAGGGCTGGCAAACATTTAGCAGCCTCTTGTTTGCATTAAGTGAACTGTTGACTAAACCTTAACTCTAGTCTAAACACTGAACCTCTCAACTTAAAAATTGACCCTACACCTTGACCAAAAGCCCTGATCCTAACCATAAACTCTTAAATCCCAACCAATTTCCTCTGCATATTGTACTTGTCACATGACCAGGGTGTAGTGGGGTGTGAAAGTGTGGGAACGACGTTGCCATACATTTTTTGGTGTGGGAAAGCGTTCCCATACTTTTTTCACTAGTAACGGTACTTGAAGATGTGAGAACTACACGATTACATTAAAACATGGCTGCGATCTCACAGATGTGCTAGTAACATGCAGATTCGCACTGGTAGTCAAAAGACTGCAATGAAACAGGAAGATCCAGTGTAGAAGTTCTTGCAGGCAAATGCTCACTTTATTCGAACTGTTTGGTGCAGCCTGCCTCTTTATTTGAGTAAGGGTCAGCGGCGTCAGTACCACCAGCGTAGGGTTGTACCTCCAGCGTAGGGATGTACCACCAACGTAGAGTTGTGCCTCCAGCGTAGGGATGCCTTCAGAAAGCAGCTGATTGTATCTCCAGTGTAGGGAGTTGATTTAGAAAGCCAATGCTTGTACCTCCAGCGTAGGGGTGCCTTCACAAAGAAATTGTTTGTACCTCCAGCGTAGGAGTTGATTAATAAAGCAACTGTTTGTACCTCCAGCGTAGTGATGCCTTTAGAAAGCAACTGTTTGTACCTCCAGCGTAGGGAGTTGATTTAGAAAGCAACTGTTTGTACCTCCAGCGTAGGTGTTGATTTATAAAGCAACATTTTGACGTTTGTACCTCCAGCGTTGGTGTTGATTCAGAAAGCAACTGTTTGTACCTCCAGCGTAGGGGTTGGTTTAGAAAGCAATTATTTGCACCTTCAGCGTAGGGAGTTGATTTAGAAAGCAACTGTTTGTACCTCTAGCGTAGAGATGGCTGTAGAAAGCAACTGTTTGTACCTCCAGCGTAGGGGTTGATTAAAAAACAACTGTTTGTACCTCCAGCTTAGGGAGTTGATTTATAAAGCAACTGTTTGTACCTCCAGCGAAGGGGTTGAATTAGAAAGCAACTGCTTGTACCTCCAGCGTAGGGATGGCATTAGAAAGCAACTCTTTGTATCTCCAGCATAGGGGTTGATTTAGAAAGCAACTGTTTGTACCTGCAGCATAGGGATGGCTTTAGAAAGCAAATGTTTTTATCTCCAGCGTAGGGATTGTCTTAGAAAGCAACTGTTTGTACCTCCATCGTAGGGGTTGATTAAGAAAAGCAACTGTTTGTATCTCCAGCGTAGGGAATTGATTTATAAAGCAACTGTTTGTACCTCCAGCGTAGGAGTTGAATTAGAAAGCAACTGTTTGTACCTCCAGCGTAGGGATGGCTTTAGAAAGCAACTGTTTGTATCTCCAGCGCTAGGGTTGATTTAGAAAGCAACTGTTTGGACCTCCAGCGTTATGGTTGATTTGGAAAGCAACTGTTTGTACCTCTAGCGTAGGGATGGCTTTAGAAAACAAATATTTGTATCTCCAGCGTAGGGAGTTGATTTAGAAAGAACTGTTTGTACCTCCAGCGTAGGTGTTGATTTAGAAAGCAACCGTTTGTACCTTCACGACCTAAACAAAGCTTTGATGTCAAATAAGCAAACATTGAACTTGAGACAAGCGGCAAACAATAGATATTCCACTCGCCACTCAGCCCATCTAAAACGTTTGCACAGAATAATGGGTAGACGATTTCAAAGAAGTCTGTGGTCGCACCCGGATAAGTAATTATCACTTTTTAACGTTTTGGCTTTAAAGTAAGGTTAATAAAAAGTGTACTTTGTGCAGATGTCTAGGTTACCATAGAAAAGGAATGTGCTCGAAATGGGCCATGTGATTTCTTATCAAAATTATTGTGCTCACCGAAGGAAAAAAAAGTGCATCTGTTGGCATATAAATATGTTAAAGCAAAGGATAAGAACATTACAAAATCATGGCAGTGCCAACAAGTAGGAGTAGCTTACAGGATTATTGAGAGAATTAGCATTGCCGCTTACTGTAGCGTGTAGTCGCGCATACTCTGATAAATAGAAAATAATAATTTTTTGTCATTATTTTTCGAAACACTAGTCAACGTCGTTGTTGGAATATCGAAATCTTTTGGAAGTTTAGCCGCTTTGGTACCAATTTCGTTATTGAGCGAAACAAAGCCATTACATTTACATGATCTATCCATTAGATAAAAAGACAATTTAAGTTGTAAATAACAATTTGTAAATTTCCTGTCTGCTCCATATTTAGGAAATACATAATTCAAATCTAACTTATGTGGATCTTTCATGATTGAAAATCTCGCTGAGCCGTTGAAAGGTGTTTGGGCCAAGACGCAGAATCCAAACAATTTTTGGTAAAGCCAATGTTGGAGCTGTCGTTTTCCATCTCGGGAGCTGAATCGCCATGCTTGCCCAACTTGGACGATGATGTAGCGAATTTATCAGCAGCTAACACAGGAGATACGCGAAGATTGTGCAGATTTTGATCTTTCAAGGAACTGAGCGACTCACTGACTCCTCGATCTCGGTTCTTTTCTTCTTAACGAACAATTTCTTTTTGTTCCACTGACACGTTAATTTCACTTTCCTTCGCTGCTTCTGCCTTTTTATTATCATGCCACTACCGTAGGTTTTACATATGTCACTCTTTCTTGTCGGCAATTTTTAAAAAAATATGGAACGTCTGAGTTTTTCTAAACAATATTTAGTCATCTCAACAAAGACGCCAGACAGCAAATAAATAGGCTAGGAAACCTTTCAATTTCGCATTTTTTGCATCAGTGTTGCTTGACGTTTGAAGGCTTTGAATATCATTTGCGATTAGATGGCATTTCAAGTTTTGTCGTAGTAACTTCGTACAAGGTAGGCCCAGGGCCGGATTAAATAAATGAGAGGCCCCGGGCAAAATCGTGACCGTGAGGCCCCCTAAACGCGTAGTGTTTCACATGCGCCCTCGTTTCAACTTTGCAAAAGCACTGGTCAAAAACGTCGAAACTGATACAATTTGGCAACCTACATTTCGTAGACAATTGGGGGTGACCATGCACGGCGGTTCCTATGTGGTTATTAATTTGTTCAAACAGACAGTGGTATCACAAAAAAAAGATCCTTTTGCTACTGTGACATTACACAACAATCTTTTTTGTCATAGACGCTCTGACTATCTTCACTACACAAATGGCAGGTTGCGAAACCTACTCGCGGATTGTTTTACTGTTGGTCTTTATTACGCAACAATAACAAGGCAATAAATTTTCAAACGTTCACTTCAAGTTGCGGTAGTAGGCATTATTCCGCATGTGACCAGGGCTTCCACTGAGGATTTTTTCCACATAGGTCTGCTTTTCAGAGGTTGGCAACCGCTACTTTATTAATGGCGTCGCTACCGCTACCGCTGTTTGTTAAATTTAATAGCGTCGCTACCGCAGCCGTTCCTGAATAAAAATAGTAGCGAGCTATCGCTACCGGTCCTTTTGCTGCATTTAAAAACATTTTTGGTCTTGTTTTACAGACGTAGGATCTATTTTGAAAAACCTAACCCTGAAATGTTTTTTGTAAAAAGTTGTTAAAGAAAACACATGGTCTGAAAAAATAGTCATTGAACAGTTATGATATAGGAAAAAATATTTTACAATGCATGCACATATAAATGAAAAACAGACTGCAGAAACGCCCATATAGAGTCCATTTGGCTTTGCGGGTCGATTGTTGTAGGTTAGCAATCGCCTTTACCAATTCAAGTTTCGCACTGTGTGTATAGTACTGAAGAGAATGGTCAAGGAATAAAAGATCAAATCTGTTTGTCATAGAGTTTAATGCGCGTGTAAATTGAAATAGGCCTGCAACCAGGGAAGGGGCGGATCCAGCCAGTAAGTTTAGGGGGGGCGATTTCAGACTTGACTTTGGCAGTCAAGTCTCATTACCGGTTGACTACTGTAAGCCAAATGAAGTATATTTCACAACAAAACAATGGACGGCAAAATGGCCTTATATCGCGAATGCTGTTTTCCGAAATGCAAAGAAACATGGTAAAAAAGTAACTTTTCTAGGTTTTAGGGGGGGCAACCGCCCCAATCTCCCCCCCCCCTGGATCCGCCCCTGAACCAGGGTGGGGGACAAACCGGGCTATCAAAGCCTCTCACGGAATTTTTATGCATTATTTTAGATTTTCAAAAAAATGCTATGTTGATCTATCTTTCATGTGAAACCCCTGAACAAATTACCGACTACTTCTATTTTAAACTGAGGTCCTTGTTTCTGCAAGGTTCAATTTATTCACGATAGTCGTTTTATGTAGAACGTAGTTTATATGGCCTGCGTGCAAAGAATGGTTATTTTGATATTCGAGACCGAGTTGACCAACCACCGTTTCCTTAACATTCCAGCTTTTGAAAGTGTTGAATGCTTTAATTTCAAAGGTGTGCAATGCGCATTAAGCAGCCGGAATCAGCTCTAAAAAAGTAAACCTGACATCAACAATTAAAACCTCTCGATTTACTGTAAAAGCTTTCAAGGAATCTGCCAACAGGTCTGCTCTTATGTTTTTGCGATGATTTATACTTGCACATATCTATAGGTCTATTCAAGTTGCGGGTCCCCACAAAGGTGACAAGCAAGCAAACCAGTCAAGCTAATTATTTTTATAGGACATCGATTTCACATATCATTGCGCATCCACAGTACTGAAATCTTATTCATATAAAATATCCTGTCATAAATTTCTTTTATTCCATTATAAAATGAAGTTTCACTGTCAGTACATTCAATACACACACGTACTTTTTCGCAATATCTAAAAAACTTTTGAATGAAAATATGCAAAATACACTGAGAACCACACAGAATTTATTTAACAACTGAAGAAAATCAAAGCCAAACAGTCAGAACATAGTTCTTTTTCTTATGCGAAGTTGTAGCATCTGAAGTTTGGTGTTACATCCAGACAACGATCACATGCAAAATCGACATCATGTGATTTGCGGCTTAGCACATGGAGGTGAATAAAATTTTAGCAAGATCGTGATGATAAAAGAAATTAATCACTTGGCGTTGTGTAGCTGTGTCAGGTAAGAATGTTAATCAAATATAATTTTTTCAACACCAACTCTGCTTGTTTAGTCCAGGCGATGGCCATTTGCAAAAAATGGCATCATATAATTTTTACCTAAACACATGGAGGCAAATAAAATTTCAGCGAAATTGTAACGATAAAAAAGCCCAACAACCTAACGTTTGGTAGGGCTATGTCAGGTTTAAACGTAGATGAACCACAACCTTCATCAATGTTAACTTTGCGTGCAGAGTTAAAAGAACGAAAATGTGAGATTCGTTGATTTCAATTATGTTCAAGCAAACTAACTATAACAAGTTTAACGTGAAGTGGTTTATCCTTCATCTCAAAGGGAACACTTTACTGTAGTTCCCCCAGAACGTTTCGTTTTCAAAACGGGCGGTAGGAGATTGAGCGGACGCGCTGTAGCATGCTCGGTAACTTAAACCCTCAATTGACCCGGGTTTTGTGATTTGGTAACGTCCACAGATTGTACAAATTTTTCAGCAGTTATCACTGACGTTGAGAACTAAAAAATTATTGTGAAGCAGCAAACATAGCGATTGTACGCACAATGCGAGTTTTACAGGAGCAAAAGCTTTTGGTGTTTGGCAAAGTAGCCATATTTGATTTTTGCTGAACAGCAGAACTTTGAATGAGTAGCAGAAAACAAAAATAATCCGCTTTCGGTGCCTCGTTTAGTGAAAGTATAAATTTCTTCTACGAAAATAGTTTCACACAGGAGACAGCTTTTTTAGTGAGTGGGAAATTACTGATTTGAAGTACTCGGGAATATCTCAAAATAAGTCCGATATTTAGCAGTATTCCTTTTACAACACGAAGTAACGCAGATGTTTCGAAATGTTTCAAGTGAAGAAAGAGGAGAGCAAACAAAATATATTGGTGAGTGATTTCAAGAAAATGTTTGCAAGACAAATATCAAAAGTACAACTTCATCGGCGAAGATTGCAAAACAAAGTGCGCAAAAACTAGAAAGTTGGTGCACAACGTTAAAAGCATGACGACTTCAACATTTGAATGTAAATTTGTTCTGCGCTTTGGATTCATTGTAAAGGCTTACTGCTCAATGTCCAGTGTTGGTTTGATACACCGTAATTAACATGACGAGATGTTTGTTTTGGTACAAAAAATAGCCGCAACCATTTAGTAGGTTTGCTTACAAGCAGTGCAACCCATGGAATATAAAGAAGCTTTGCTTTTTATGCGCGTTAATGCTAAGCCGTAAAAAATTGCATTTTCAACTTGGTCGGTTTTGAAAAGCGTTTTCCGAGGTGCTTAGGTATATAACAGCTTCGTTGCAAGTAGGAGGGTGGCCCAGCGAGACTGCTGAATTGCAACATTGTATCAAAAATATGTCGATTTGGGCAAAACACGTAGCGCAACAACTGATTATGTTACTTGAAAAGCAACAGTGGATGTCTGTAATCACATAGATTATGTTGCTAACGATTGACATCCCTTAGTAGACAAACTGGCGATTTTGATTCAACGTTGTTGTTCATTTTTTTTGTTCAGCGAAAAGTTTGTTTTTTCACGGGTGCAAATTTTTTGTTGCTGGGCTTAATTGTGAACGTTGTAAGCCTCTAAGAAAATGCAAACGGGGTTGAAAACAGACAATGCTGTTATTAAGGTGGAGTAACAACAATGTCATTCACGGTTCTCAAAGACAATATTTTTTTCATAAGATAAAGTCGTCAGATTAGAAAAAAGGGAATTATGTAGTTGTTGAGTTTGGTTAGCACAATCCGAGGCACGAAGCTCAAAGAGAAGACCTCTGCGACCATGCTTACAAAAACAGCGTTTCCCCAAACTAACTGCAATGTGAAAGAAAGGCTGTGACGGCTGCAAGAAAAAGAGTGTGTGATGTCACAGAAAAGCGACATTTCATTATAAAGGCAAGTTACAAGAAGTTTTTCGTGCTGGTTTGAACGAAATTAAATACAACTACGTAGATTCCAAACAGCATTTTTCTCTACAGTGTCATGTTGCAGCAACAGAAAACAGACATGAAACCACTTTGTAAAAAACAAACGACACTTCAAGCAGTGGCATACCTCGGGTTTACCCCGCCTGGGGACAAACTCAGTTTAAGCCAGGGGTCTGAAACTCAAATTGCTCCGTGGGCCACGTGAGGACTTACAAGGTAACCCGCGTTATGACGCTGACGCAACAATAGCGGTATATGAACTTAATTTTACATCATATATCCTGCGAAAGGTATCATGAATTATAGACAAATCATTTCCAGCCGTTTCTACATTCGAATTAATCAATTCTAGCCGCTTGAGGAACTTATTTACTCGCTAGCTGAGCACGTTTAAACACCGCTGAATAAACTAACGTAAATGTTATTCATTTCATTCATTTTCATGCCCGCTTTTCCTCTAGGGAGGGTCACGGGGGCAACATCCATAGGAGGACTTGGAATACCTGACGGTCAACAGCAATTTCAGATAGTTCTGCTGTTTCTTCCGGGCCACACCAAGACGGGACCAAGCAAGGTCGGAGATGCAGTTACTCCACCTAGGCTTTGGACGACATCTGGGTCGCTTTTCCGTGGGTTTAGCCAGCAGGACTGGCTTCACTAGTCTTTCGTGGGGCATTCTGGTACATGGCCGAACTAACGTAGTTGTGTTCTCTCATTTAGGAGAAGTGGTTCGACATTCAAGACTCTGCGAATTCCACAGCTGCGCACTTTGTGGCGAAGTGTCACACCAGGGGCATGACGAGGAGGGTACAATGCCCCGCTCGCCGAATCACTGGGGGCCACCGAAAAGTCCCAACGATTTCGCAAGTTTTTTCTTCAATGCAGTACATTCACTCCCAAAATAATTTAGATTCAAATATGGAGGCACCAAACTTGTTTCTTGCCCTGGGCGCAATCTAACCTCGATATGCCACTTTGCCACACCGTGAACTCTTCGCAAAAATCCCATCTCTGCCGCTTGCTCCTTAGTTAATATTCTTTCGTTCATTACCCAAGATGCGTTAGCTTCACCAATCCGCAGGGGAGTGACGAGGTTAGATAGCACCTGGGGCAAGACGGAAGTTTGGAGATCCCATGCTCCAACATGAGGTCTTTCGAAAGCAAATTTGCCGTATTAATAAAGCAGCCCACTTGTGACGTTGTTGAGACTTTTCGGCGCCCCCGCAATCATTCGACTCCTCCAGCAGAATTTCAGCGCCCCTGCCAATCTGTGTATCTTTCCTCGCTCCTCCTTCCGCGACTAAGCTCCATTTCCCCCTCGTTACGCCCCTGCCAATCCGTGTATCTTTCCTCGCTCCTCCATCTTTCCTCGCTCCTCCTTCTGCCACTCGTGAACACCACTCCTAGGTACTTGAACTTCTCCACCTGCTGCAGTGTATTGCCGCTCACTTGCCGCATACACTGCCTTGGGTTTGTAGAGACACATAGAGTAGTACCTCGGTATTTTTAGTGCTGATTTTCATTCCGACTTGGTCACACGCAGCAGAAAACCGATCAAGTGCATGCTGAAGACTGTAGAGAAGACGCTAGCCGTACCAAATCGTCTGCAAAAATTAAACGGTTGATCCTGGAGATCCCGACTGTGACACCCTCGTCGACTCGGCTGTGACTGTCTATTCAATTCATGTAGACCAGTGGTTCTCAACCCCGGTGCTAAGGGCCACATTCGTCTCCCAGGCACCCTTTGTTCGGCCCTCAGCAGTCTTTCAATGAAACGTCTAATATTTTGTGTAACAGACTTCGTTCTGGTATAAAAGAAAAAGTGTAAATTGAATTGTGTTAACAAATGTGAGTGACGCTCTCCAACAAAATCGTAAGTTGGATATGGCTCCCTTCAGCGAAAAGGTTGAGAACCACTGATGCAGACTAGGAAAAGGAGCGGCTACAGCACACACCTTGTCAGAGTCCAACACAAACGGTAAACGGTCGTGATTTAACTTTCCTGACACGGACACAAACTTCTGAGCAGGGATACAGTGACTTGACGGCCAGTAACAGGCGGCCGTCAACACCGTACTCACGTAACACTCCCCGAAGCTTTTCACAAGGAACCCGGTCGTATGCTTTCTCGAGGTCGACAAACCACGTGAAGACGTCTTTGGCACACTCCCTAGATGTTTCAAACTTTTGCTGGAGAGTGAATGTGTGGTCTGTAGTGCTACGACCGGGACGAAAACCGCACCGGGTTTCATTCAGCTTTGATTCAATTATTTTACGGCATCTTTTTTCAAGGCACTTGGTAACATAAATGTTAATTATTTGAAAATTCCCAAGCCCGTGGGCCGCGTGTTTGAGGCCCTGGTTTAAGCACTCCCAGCCCGTTCGTGGCAGCATAAAATAAAAGAAACACTGCAATCTGATGCTTTGCTTGCAATTATCTAATTCCAAGGACAAAGTTGTCTTGCCTTTTCTGCTGAAAATGTATCGATGATATTGTCAAAAAGCTGATAAGATTTAAATGTGTCACATGTTTTAACCTAGAAAATATCCAACGCCAGTGACTCTCTGTGAGAAATTTTGCTAGCAATTTTGTGATCAGAATTTCGATAATCATGTCTGTGGAGATGCTCAGTTTATAGGTGGAATTAGATAAAACACAGGTAGCAGCCGAAGCAGCGGTAGGGCAGGGGTCAGCAAAGGCATTGAGGGAAATGCAAATTTACAAAAAACACAAAATTCTTCACCAATATGTTTGTTTCTGTTAAGCAACAATGTTGACCTCAAAAATAATAACAGAGAGTGTAGAACACCGTTCTGAATGTTGTGGGTGCGTGAATAACTGCAATAAATTTGTTTGAACTAGATCATATTAACCATGAAATCCCTATGATACTGTGATGAAAAGTTAGCTCCGCCCCCGTTGCCTCCCTTTTGAAAGAACAGGGGAAGCAATGCCCCCGGTCTCCGAGCGTCCCTGAGAGTAACTGAAAAGTACACAAGTATAACTAATATACTCAACGCTGTTGCCCATTTGCAATTAGAAGTTTGCAAAAGTAGTCAGGATTTATTTAAGCATCTCACAAACACAAATCATCATAATTACCTTCAGAATCACATCAAATCCATTTCAACATGAAGTTTGTCAAACCATCAAAGATCAAATAATTTCCTAAACATCAGATATGTTGTCGTAACAACATACTATTAAGGTTTATCGCTGCTCTAAAAGCATGCGCAGTTGCATGCACTGTGAATGCTGGATTCCCGTCCATTGTGACGCAACCAAAGAATGAGATCGAAGTGGGAAAGTTTGCAAGCCTGGCTACCTGAAAGCATTGTGACGCAACCGTCAGTCAGAGCACATGCAGCAGCTGGTTGCTGAAGACACAAGCGACGCCTTAAAACGTCACTAAGGTTCGTCATTGCTCCCTTTGCGAACCTTGGTGATCTTGATGAGATTTTGCAACTGGGTATCAGCGACTTGCATTCAACATTTTGTAAATCGTAATTACCAGCATGCGCTGACATTTGACATTTCGTAGTGGTTTCGTGACATTCCAACCTCAGTTTACGCCCTCAAAATGCTGCACCCGGGGACAGATGTCTCCACTTCCTCCTTGGCTACGCCACTGTCTTCAAGACAGAATCATAAGTTTGCTTCAAGTTATGCACACAGCCAAATATCCTGAAGTCGAAGCAAGCTACAAAAACTGTCAAACTGACATATACTTCAAAACAAAAACCGTAGTTGACATGCAGCGAAATGTTGAACCCAGTGCCATATTTTTCCAAACATTCAATCCAGTCATACGCAGCTTTACCGGTAGCAGTAGCCAATGCTTCGAAGCCCCAACTACTTTAAGTTTGTTGCTGATACTGAGTTTTTACCGAACTAACCTGGTACCTGTCGATCAGGTCAAAAGCAACCTGAGCTGAATCTTTCCTAATGCTGCTAGCTTACTGCAAACAAATCATCCAAAATCAGCGCAAAACAGTGGGAAGAGCAGTTACTATCAACGTGTGCTGACGGAAGAGCTCTTGCGAACTTTTTCCTTTGGCCACCACTCACGCCAAAGTAGCGAATGGCGGTAGCGGTAAAATGGTGATAGCTCGCTATCGCATTCGTTATTTTTTTCAAAAAAGAGCGGCGTTCCCGCTAACGCTACTGGAAAATTAGGTCGCTACTGCCCAGCTCTGTTCAATGACCTATGAAGCGTTTGGCGATACACCAAGGTATGTGACTTGGTCAGAAAATTGTATATGTACACAATTCAGAAAAACATTCGATGGAGCAGGTTGTTAATACCTTTTGGGATAAACTACACCAACTGCATAAATAATCACCACAAATATTCAGAAGACAGTGCAGTCCACTAATGCTAGGTTATATGTTGCAAAGAGGTACAAAATCTCACAGCAAAAATGCAGCTATGACATATTGCAATATTATATAGTGTCAGTAGACCAGTAACCTGTAACTGTTTCTTCAATGTTTGCCTTTGTACACACCAACAATTAAATTTTCTAGCATTTTTTAATCTCTTCTAAGTCTTTACAATAGTAAAGAGTTGTTTCATTTTAAGTTATATATAACTCACAAAATGGCAATTAACATTGAAAGTTTAACTTGTTCTGAGTTTTGTGTTGACACATGCAGCATGTTAAACATCCACGGAAACACGGTTTCTTATAAAACAACGCACAGAGGATTGAGGAGTTGCATGAATGTTTCAACTCACGAAAGTGTTGGAAATTTCGTAAAGATTTTAGTTCAACATTTTGCATATGTCAAAAATAATTGGTTGCTCAAAAAATATGCCAAACCAAAAATATTTATGCCAACCACCTCCAAAAACTGCCAAATTTCAAAAATTTGGCATAAAAATATGCCACTTGGCATCACTGGTGGCAGTACCATTGCCCTCAGTGCTTCCAAATTAAAAGCAGCTTTCTATGTTAGATTTTGCTACTGAGTCTTCCCGTTGCAGTTGATTGATTTAAAATTTACTTATGATAGGGTGGCAAATGCCAATCAAAATCAGAAACACTTTCGGACTATGTACAGGTTGGGCTCTGATTACTTGACAAAACCTTTTTTACTCGCCAGCAAGATAATGGGAAAACATTGATGAAAACGTTAAGGCTTCACGTGATTGTGGTTGAACCGTCACAGTACATGTCACAACAAATAAATATCTAGATTGAATGCTATTGTTGCTAAACAGTGTCTATGGCCTCATTGCGTAACAAAAAAGACTTTGGAACTGGATTGGTTCTTAGCCAGAGTTTGAGATTCAAGGCATATAAAACATATATCACCGCTATATTCACGCATTTAGTTTTAAAACTGTACAAAAAGAAAAATCTACTTTGATCATTTAAGGCTGCGGCTGATGCTGCAGACAAGGGTAAGTTATACAGTAGGCCTACTTGTAGCACGCCAGAGTTATCAGATGAATTTTTGCGATGGTCTTGAAATGAAGTTTACATCACCATTAGGTTGGATTCAGCAAGCTGGTGCGTCAGAAACAGATGCGAAAAGCGTGACTCCTTGTTTTACTTTCCATTAGTGATCACAAGCGTTTAAGTACAAGTTTGTAGCCTATTTCATTAGCACCAACTTTCACACGGAGCTTCAACCTCAGGTAAATGTCAGCCATGATATGAATTATCCAGCATTTACTCCATTGGTTCTCAAAGTAGTCGATATCGACCCCCAGGGGTCAATAAATAGTCACGGGGTGGAATGGGGGTCACCGAATGGCCAGGGGGTCAATGAATAACTCCTGGGGTCTACTGAAGCAATGAAGCCTCCAATTCAAAATTATTGTTAATCGGGTAAGGAATGCTAACCTTCAAACCAAATATCTGTGTGCTTGCGAGTCCCATCAGGCCCATTCTTCGCATAGTTGAAAGTGGAGAAAATGGTGTGCTGCACTGACAGTTATGTTTTATGTTATGCTTACATCCATGGGCGCAATTTTGTTGTAAAATGTGGGGGGGACAGCTTGGTGTGAGACCAATATAGTCATCGGGTCGATGCAGAAGTGGCGTTTTATATATACAGATACCCAGTCTTATTTCTAAAGGTGTTTTGAGAGCAACACTGATCACGCTTTGTCCTTGCAGATGATTTACATACTGTATTAATATACTTAAATTTGTTGCTGGACACGGTACTGTAGTTCAGACTGCTTCCATTTATATCGTATTTGGATGCAAACAAGCACAGCAATATAGTAGAACACACCAATTGGGCTTTTATCAGAGCTGTCAGTTGGAGTGCACAAAATGCTGAATCGCATCGGTCGCACATGCATATCATTCTTACAGTAGAACATTTCAATTTTCATGCATTTTATAAGAAGTGTGGGTTACAGCGCGATTTGATGTCTTGTTCAAGTCGCTTAACGTTAAAAAGACGATAAATATTTTTCTTGCACGTTTCCATTTTTTGAAAAAGCTACAAATCTTTTTAATGCTACTGGGCATCATGCATGCAGCCCCACCCCTAACGAAATCTCCATTGATATCCTCTTACCAGTAACAAAAACATTTGGCCTAAAATTAGCGCAGCCTACTTCACAAAATGATTTCAATCTATTTCAAGTGCTGGTGGGTGGAGGATGTATCCTTTCAATCTCTTCTTGTTGCTCCTTGCATACATTCCCACACAGAGTTATAAAAGGGCCTCATTTTAAAGCCTGAACCCGGCCCGAGCTCGAAATCACAAGCCCGAACCCGGCTCAAGCCCGACATTTATTTTTGAAGCCCAATTTAAGTTCGAAAGCCAAATTTACCGAGGAAGTTATGATATGCGCAACTGCGAAGTAACAAAAAACGTTGTGTGCAGGTGTAGTTGCAGGTACATGGTTTATCACACCGAAAACACAACCACCTTGACCAAAACATTGGCATAATCTGGCACAAACG
>Ga0210059_1009163_pt1 | contig 15495 bp, 5 predicted proteins | sample Ectturendosymbi2_FD_188042 | JGI IMG/M metagenome (GOLD analysis project Ga0210059, IMG submission 188042) | Ecteinascidia turbinata endosymbiont from Florida, USA - Sample 2 (SPAdes) (version 2) | ecosystem: Host-associated > Tunicates > Ascidians > Unclassified | place: Key West, Florida... | reverse complement strand
TTAATTTAGTAAAGTATATTGTTTTTAATAACAAATTTGTACAACAGTAGATGTCATTACTTAAAGAAATAAACCAGTGGCAACAGGATTCTCCCCAAAAGCGTTTTCATCATCAGTCTGCGGTTGAGTCGAATAACTAGACGTGACGCTGCAATCGCACATCCATTCAGTTGCATTTATCAAACGACATAGATTTACACGCTTGCATGAATTTTAGCCCTCGGAGACTGCAACAAGTCTTGTTTTCCCCGCAGGTAATAGAGTTAACTCAAGGTTTTCAAGAAAACTTTTAATGCTAATTGTCAATCGAGAACGATAAAGGCAGAAACTTTCATTACATATATTCGAATTTGTCTTGTAATTCAAGGTGTGGTGGGGTTGAGTTTTATGTCCAGAAAAAATTAATTTTAAGCACAGTTTCAAAATTTGGTATGATCAATGAAGTTATTTCCTTATGAAACATTTCTTTTGTCCGGAAAAATATTGCAGTAGTGTATAACAGATTAATTATATGCACAGCAGGATTTCGCACTGGATAAGCTAATCTATCATCTTGCTTGTTTATTGCAAATGTTTTGTGTACTCTGAATGAAATTGAACCAAATCTTGGCGATGTTTGTTTGTTGTGATGAGCGACCGCTTGCTTGCGTCTGAATTTCACTAGAAAAGCAGATCAACCCTGTGGCTCCGATGTTAGGTTGCTTTTGAAGAAATATACAGTAAAGGCTCTGTTAATTTGATTAGTTTTGCTTTTACTCTTGAAGCTCAAGCAATGCCAGCATAAGCGTGATGGAATCAAATTTGTTGTTGAGAACAGAGTTTTTCTGCTCTATTGTCAACCCGTTCCCTCTCTTCGCGTGAACAACATAATTTTGTCCATTCCCTAAATAACCTTTTCGTACAGGCCAGCCAATCTGATCCTTTAAACTCGCTGAAGACAATCGGCGTGCCGTATCGATTCTGTTTTCGTGGGTGAACTTTTCCGAGAACCTTAGACCACTGTAGGATAAAATCCTGACACTGCTGAACTTTTAAATAAAAACGATGGCATCAAGAGCATTTTTTACATATAATTGAAAACATAGAAGATTGAAATGTAGAAATGAATCATGATTATGGCAGAAAATGTAAGGCCAAGCATTGAGCATGATACATCAATCGCAAACGAAAGATTTTGGAGATTTCAAAGGTCTAAAACTTTCTGTTCATAGTCAACACGATAAAGAAAACATCATACAACTTTGTGACACCGTAGAATTCACAGTCCGAAAATGTAAGCTGGCGTTGCTGCTGCTCGTACTGCAGGTTGACCCATGATGTGCAGAAGAGCGATTGAACCAAACCATGACAGCAATCGCACGAGGTTGAAATAATGTCAAAGAATACATGAGTGAAAATCCAGGTAAAAGCAGTGCAAGTTTAATCGAGCAATTTTGTGGGTGCAAACTGTCGGGTATTATTATGCGCCTTGCTCTGGTAAAACGTTTTGTGTGAAGTTTTAGAATACTGTGAAAATTTCCGTAAATTCTTCCCGGAAAGCAAATGAAGAACAAAAAAAGAGAGTCATCAACTTTGTACGCACCGGAATTACTAAAAACATCCGCCTTACACACTCCCGTCTCGTACACCTGTAGCAACGTTTAAAGTTGTTGGCAAAATTGATAAAAAATTTGATGGAGGCCCAAGGCGACCCGGATCCCATTAGGCACGACGCTATGCTGAGCATGGTTAGAATATAACCAAGGTGCACTTGACTGCAAGGATTACTTATCATAAAACAAAAGAAAGAGACCAAGTTCTAGTAAGGGAAACTTCACGTAAAGCGTAATAAACAAAAGAACATATTTTAAGAACGGATAATGCACGCATTACCTCGGAGATAAATGCAGAAGTGGATTATGCTGCAAATCAAGTTCAGAAAGGGAAGGTATCTGAGAAAAAGTTCCTTCCAAAATAAGAAGTATCTTGTTGTCAGTTAGACTCAAACGTTGCAAGCGTGGCAGTGGGGCGGCAAAAACATCTTTCTCCAGTATTCGTATTCTATTCCAGTTAATATCAATCCGCTTCAGTAAAGGAAAGTTGCTGTTGAATACAAAAGTTTTACAAGTGGGTTATTAAGATCACAACTCTGTTACATCTTTTTGAATCACAGTTTTCCACAGTGAGCGTCACCGATGCTTACCATAGTTATTGCCCTATGTTTCGAAAGAGAGTTTGGCTATTTGTTGCAGGTTTTATCAGGTAAAAGGTTTATTGCAGTTAATAAAAAATTTGAAAGAATTTTCAATATCCTTAAGTTATGTCTTGAAAATTTTAAATATGTACATGCATGAAAATATTTGTTTGTAACATTCGATTTTATTTTGTTTACTGATTGTCGACACACAATTTTTTAATTTTTACTCACTAAAAAGTAAAATCTTCGATGTTGGTTATTCTGTTTTTGGATAAATCCAACCACTCCAGGTTTTTCAGCCGCTGCAGGTGTTCTTGGCGGAGGACAACGTTTTCGTGCACCCAATTTTTCCGCAGCAAAAGGACGCGAGTGTCACTTGGAATTAAATATGGAAGGACTTCACGTATTGGAAGGTCCACGTTTGAACAAGAAACTCTTCTGCGAAAAGCATCGCAAGAGCAGAAGTTGGGTCTATCAAGTAAGCAACTAGAAGCAGCAAAACATTTTCCATGGAGCAGGATCGAAAAGAGGACGGCAACTGCTTGCGATTGCCAGACTTCGGCGCTTTTCATGTCATAAACCATTAAGCTTTGTGAAGGACTGCACTGCGCCCCAACGCTGCGATTGCACAATGACACAGTTGAAGTTGCAGTTGCTATCCACTCGAGTTTGAAATAAAAAGCAGCATGACGTAAATCATTCAGACGTAGCAAGCAGGTGTAGAGAAACTGCTAATGCACAAAGATGCTGTAAAGTGTAAATAGATGTTGGGAGAAGGGCTCAGCGCAGTGCTTGCTACACCACGTTCAGATAATGCTATTCCATTTCCATTGCAGTAGTTCCCCTAATGTGACGCTTACCGTGTGATTGACACACTGTAGATTTAGATACTTTCACTCTTCCTTAATTCATTTAGGTATAAACTAGCTTTAAATTTATGCGAACGTAGATAAGGCGGTCAGTCCGCACGTGGGCCTAATGAATCACGAAAGGTTACAAAATATTGTGAAGCGCAAGATAGAGTCAAAACAACGATAGTCACATTTTTTAAAACAACACAGTAAAATAGTATTGACTATCCTGTAAGCCTAGTTAGTTTGAATATGTCAAACTTAAGAAGAATGTGCTATACATGTTTTATTTATTTTTTGTTGTTAAACATCCAAGAAATTTACAAAACACGACAGCTGAGCACAATCAGCCCTAATTACCAATCAACAGTTCGAATTTATTTACTGCATGAATTAACGGCCGAACAGTGGTAAACAAACAATTTTAAATGCTAGAGTTTAAGTTTGTTCATCAATATTTCAGAACCAGACTGCGGTGCTCAAAGCCTTGCCCGCAGCGCGTCTGTTCTATGACTTCGATCGTATGGTGCTAAAAGTATAGTTTGTGTAATATTGATTTGGGTGGGTACGTCATCTCGTTAAACATCTTGGTCCTTATTTTCGTTCCAGTGGTTGTTCAGAACTTGTTTGTCTAGTCATGTGTCGCTGAACTCTGCAGAGAAGAGAAGTGACGGCATAAATTGCTTCGTTTAATTCTTCCATCTTTCACAGCTCTCACATCATTTCAATCTATAGAAATTTGAAAACAATTCTGGAGCACAAGTTTGATTTTGCTAGATTATCACTAAATAACTATGAAATTTGTTCATAACCATTTTGCTGAACCTCAATCACATTGATTTTACCCGAACTCCATGTAAATTGGAAACATGATGTGATAAGCTGATAACGGTACTGTAATAGTTATGAACTCACGAACCGTCACTTGAGGATCTATTGTTACAAAAACACTCTTTTCAGCATCTTTTCACTGAAAAAACAGCGCAATGTCTGTAGATGACAGAATAGGAATGACGAGTTTCTGACAGTTAAGGCTTGATAAAAATGTTTTATAAGATACGAATAAGATGATACAAGATTTTTTCTCTTACTTGATTGTTATTGTATTTTATGAAAAACTAATATGGTTTGTTTAGCCTACTTAGTTGTGGTCTGTTTGAGCAAATACAACAAATTTCGCTCATTATCTGCTCGACTTGGTCTGTGTGAAACACACAGAATATTTGTCAAGAATGATAAAAAATATTTCATTTACCTTAGCGGGTAAATGAATAAAAAACATGACTACTTTCCTAAAAAAATAACGGCCTATCTCAGCAAGAACGTCCAAAGAAAGCAACATTTTTGACATTTTTATCTGACATCTAAAGTTAAGTACATTTCTTACATAAAATTAAAAACTGACCCTGAGACACTATCGCACAGTTGGACGAAATAATTAGCAGTAATTGTTGTTACTACTAATGATTTCCTGTCGGCGTTGCAACAAGCAATTCGACCTGGTAATATGATGGGAAAAGTGATTGCATGACTGATTTCTTCTAAACCAATCTTCCCGTACCTTACAAGCCGAACTAATTGGTCCATCTATAGTTCGGAGTTGAATTTTGCAAAACCAACATTGTAAGTTGTTGCGCGTGACAAATGGAGCCAACAGGATTTGGACACACTTTTCATGCTACACTGCGTTTGTGTCAGCATTTTATCAACGTTACATTTTCTTTAACGTGCCTCCAAAAAAAGATTAATATATTTTGAGCAAGTCACTGTGACTACCAAACGACAAGTTTTTTTGTTGTGCTCACATTGATTGGCAAAGAAGCAAGTGCTATTTCATGCATGAAAGCAAAGTAGTTAAATGGGTATACTATCACAGTGATTAAATGGGTATACTATCACAACTCTCATATCTTGCAAGACTTACAAGCATGTGTGCTGCTGAAAAATGCTGGGCGCAGTAAGAAGGCAGAAGAAACCAGAACAGTGGCAAATTTGTTGCACAGTTTCTGCTTTTGCGGATGATAAAATTTAGCTGTGAATCATACGCCATATGTGGTTAATTTACCGAAATGTTGAAATCATTGGACCATGAATCGCATCTGTTTCCAATCAATTTAAATTTTTATGAAAATTCTAAAACAGCGTCATGATATAAATTTTATAACCTTTTAGGCGACGACACCTTTTGTCAAACTCCTCATATACTCAGTAACAATGTTCTATTAGCGCCAAGCGTAAACAGTTTATTGTCAGCTTGATTTATGTACCGATACAAATCGTCAGCCTCATAAAAATCGATTGCCTGTCTTTCCATCATGTTAACACAACTAATCGATTATATGTTTCAGCCAATCTTGTACGTAAAGCACAGCACTGATGGGCAGAAGATATTTTGACGTATTTTCAAACTCATCTAAGCAAAATGGATCGTTTTATTAGCCTGGAAATCCCAACTGAACCCCGATTACATTCAACTATCTAAAAAAATTGCAAGAAAATTAATTGATAAAGGGATAAAAGTTACACCATGCCACAAGGACCACAACTTTCTCTGCCCCGATTGCTAGCAGCGCTGCAGCAAGATCTTGAAGTTCGAAACGATATCTTTCAATAGCCTTAGCTCTTATAAATAAACGTACATTACAGCAATAACCTGTTGTTGGAATTTCTATCTAACCACCTCGAAACTTATGATTTGAAGACTGCAGTCTTCAAATCAACTATAGCTATAGTTCACCGTGAACTACGGTTGTCTTATTGATTTTTCTTATGTATCTTTCAGTAAGTAAAGTGACCAAATTCTGTTGTCTTCATAAGCCATTGAAATGGCTCTGTGAATTTGACCTCAACAAAACAAAAACAACTATAAAGTTTAGAATAGGGTAGATGTCCATATGGTTGCAAGTTCTATTCTAAGATGTTGCTAAGAAGTAGCACCAAAATGTATGTAAACTGCGAAATGTATTGTAGACAAAGCTTGAGCTATGTTTAAAGTAATTAGCCTGACAGTTTTTCGAAACCTTTTTCATGAAAAACAGCTTTTACAAAAGTTATTTCAAATGTGCTGCAAACTAATCTAATCTCAAAATGATATAAAAGGACCTCCTTGTGAATAACTATAAGTCATGCATGTCAGCTGAAGGTTGTTTTAATACACCGCTATTTTTGGAATATTCGCAAACAAAATCTGGAGATGAAATACGATGCAATTTAAATACAACTTAAAGAAACCTTTTTATCACATAAAATCTGAGGTTGTAGACAAGCGCTTGCTTTGCGAGTTACAAAAACCTTTCTATAAAAAAAATCTTCTAATTTTAAACAATAAACCAAAATGCAGATGTTTTGTCTGCTTTATACAGCAATGCGTTTATACTGTATAAGTTTAACGCACATTTTATTTTAATGATGCTTCTGCTAGTTTTTGCTGCTTATCGATGGTGTGACTAGCGGTAGGCAACATGTCTTACACTACGGACCAGGTTAAGTTAGGCGTTGTTTCCACAGACCGGCCTTCACGGTATGGCAGATAAATGCATGATAAATGAAATAGCGAATTTTCATTGCATGTAAATTTAATACAACTCTCCATAACACTGAACTAATGGGGGCCTTGAGCTTGTTTCTCTGCAACGAAATGGTCCTGCTGTAGGGTGGTAGTAGACGATGAAATCCGCAGTGTATTTCCTACGTCAAGCCCTGGTTCGTGATATTGTTTTGTGGCGGTCACTACAGAAAATCTTGCTTCGCAAAGATATTTTGCGGACTGGTGTGGGGTGTAAAAGACTTTTTTTCTAGCTGCGTACTGACAACAATCCATAGATAAAAGATACGAACTGCATTTGCATTTCATTTACTGTGTTACAACTGACTATATCGCTGTAAAGTCCACGATACTTAAATTGCTGCAAAACTGCCACAGCTGAAAAGAGGTCCTTTCAAAGCAAGTGCCTCGAATTTCCAAGATTTCATTCTCGTCTTTGCTTTCATTCCGATACACAGGTTACAGTCTCTTGTCAGCAAGACACAGAGCGACGTGCAGCATCTGAACGTCTTCCACTAAAACTGCCTGTGACAGTCGCAACTAGTACGTCGTGTGGCGAGATAGCTTTTTTCATTCACTGAATTATTATGCAACGTTCAGTGTCGAGCTTTCGCTGCGATCAAACGCTCGAAACCTTTCATCTTCGCACCTGTGATTTCATGTGATTTTTTTTCATCGATCGAATTTGTAATGGCCTTCAGTGATTAAATATGCACAAGATATAAACAAACCATAACATTAAAATCAATGCAGCTTTGTTCATCCGACCCCACCTCTTGCGGCGTACTCAGAAAATTCATGTGCTGGCTTTCAGTAAACAGTTGACAACTAGCAATGAAGCGATAGGAGCCCGAACATGCATGTATGCACAGTCGCGACTGAATGCGTTGGAAGACATACGCAGAAAGGTGGCCAAAATGGTTAATGCGCTACCAACAGATTTCAACTGTTTTATTTCGGTCAAGGCAGTGCTTCAAACGTGGCACGCACTGCGAAACCATGTCTGTACCAGGGAGGTCAAACCCTTGGAATTCGGTCTTCTTTGGATTCTAAAATTTATTTGGATTGTTTGGGTTACAAAACCACGTTGTTCGATGTTATACGTACCTTAAACTAGTTTGATAGCAAGTTTTATCAAACCTTAATCTGAGCAAAAAAAGAAAGATTGCTTGTTGCTGTTATTACTATTATATTTGTAAAGAAAGTCTGTTCATTAACAAGCTCTTAGATTTAACTATATACTTTAGGAATAACAAAATAAAAGTATAGTTAATAATTTACTTCCTCGGAAGTTGCTTGAACTGTTTACCAGAAGAGAAAAATCATTTTTTGGAACGAGGGTCTTTGATAGGTCGTTTTAAGGACAACTCACATAAAAAAACGTTAATGGCGGTGTCATCTGCAGATGATGATTCACCCTTAAAAGACATACTTCGGGAGCAGAATTAATGTGTTAAACAAAAAACAAAAGTCAAGCAGCGGATTTTAAAGACGCAGAAACATTTACACGCTTGCTAAAAAATTACATCAGTTCAGTTTCGTTACGCACGCTTTATACTCGGCATCGGACTATCAGTAGCACCAAAAGTAGCAATTGCTATACAGGCCTCGCGCTTTGGAGAGCCCTGCGATCTTTCGTGTTCAATCTTTTCTTGATTATATGTATAGAATCTTTTCACTCCAAGAAGTCAGTATTTTGCTAAATTTGCCACAAGCAATTAAGCAAAGGCTTTCAATTGAATGTTTTTACATCAGACTACTGTGAATTGAAAACTAAAGTATTTTACAGTCATTTGCAACAGTATGGGACCACCAAAGCAATGAGGCCAATTTGCAATAATTCCCAAATATTTTGATTTTTGATTGTATTGTTATAAATGGCACTATTTTTCATATTACCACATCGCCTTTACCGGTTCTACATATGTACTGTACGTTGCGCCACCTTCTTTTCGGTCTATTCACTAACGATAGAACATTGGATAGTATATTTAGAGTCCTCTTTTCCATGTATGGAAAATGCTTTGCACATCTATATATCTCACATGGTAACCAGCTGCAGTGGAGAACGGTAATTTTCTAAACTTAAGATGGTTTAGAATGAACGAAGGAGAAACATGGACCAAAACAGGCTGAAGTCTGATTCTATTGAGTATAGAACAGTGGTTGTCAACTTTTTTGGCTCATGGACCATCTTTTAAAAAATATCTGATGGATCACTTTGCAATGCTGACACCTCATGAACAACGAGTCGATACTGTATTGCACATAGATTACACAACAACTTGCACAGATCAGTAAACGTTTTGTCGAGGATTTGTGGAACTCTCTTTAGACCACTAGAAATTCCAGGTGGACCTAGACCACGTTGAAAATCAAGGGTATGGAGCATGAACGACTGTGGAAAATAGACACTTCTTGTTTCATAAACAAATTTGCTCATTAAAAATCTAGAAACTGTAGTCTTAGGCAGAAAGTTGCTGCTTTCGACAATCTTTTTCGTCATTGATAATAATTTGACTACACTGTCTAGATCTGGAGCTTCCAACCTGGGGAACATGTACCCCTAGGGGTACATTTACCTATCTGAAGGGCCACATTTAAGGTTAGTAAAAGAAGGGAAAATATATTTATATACTATTTGTTTCCAAATATTTATACATATACAGGTTTTTATAAGGAAAATGTTAGGAACCCGGTTTGGATCTGTAGGGACCCGATTTCTCTGATTCTAGGGACCCGATTTTTTATGATTTTAGGGACCCGATGATAATTTTCTCTGATTCTAGGGACCCGATTTGAAATACTAGGGACTCGAATCGGGTCCCTAAAACGCCTTAAAAAACCTGCATACATCAATGAATATTATTTTCAAAATCATTATATGCTTATTGTTAAATATATTAACTTCGAGACCTAAAAACGGAGTCTACCTTTGTAGTGCTAAACATCTGAAAGTCCTATTAAAAACTCAGTGGATTTCTGTTATTTTACTCAGCCTTTTTGTAATAAGACTTTTTAGGGGTACGTGCTCATGTTTCGATATCATTAAGAGGCACATGGTCAGAGAAAGTTTGGGAACCCCTGATCTAGATGTAGCAATGAACAGAGTTGTTGATGAGTCTGGAAGCATGATTGTTTGTCTCTGTAATACTGAGCTGAACAGTAATGTGCTCCTTCTTGATAAAAGGATACGTGTATTTCTTTTTGGTAAAAAAGACATGTTGCTATTTAAGATCAGGTTTTTCATTCTTTCGGAATTCAGTATGCTTTTAATGGTGGTCACGCACACACTTTATGATTTGACAGGTGTTCAAGTGTATTTTTAACTTAGGGCCCAGCGCTGTTAGTATGCAAGAGGCCTCGCGCAACCCTAATCCGGCACTAATTGTACTCCTTTCGGAGTGTCGCGAGTGGTCTATTGCCCCTATTTCCGCTTGCTTGCGCCGAGCCACGAAAGCAAGCGCTTATGGGCGCTTCATATCAGTGGAGTCCATGCCAGGCAATTAGGCTTACCCAAAAAGTTTTTTAACTACAGTGTTTGGATGAACACATTTTGCCACCCAGTTTGTTGCATATATGTGCAATTGAACAGACAATATTGTGAGACTCATGGCACAGTCATATGGTATAAATAATATGATACCACCTGCCGCATATATCACACATATGCCACGTATATCACAAACATAAATTATTTATATGTAAACACACAATTATTTGATCGAATCAGAACCGAGGCTTTATTTTATTCAAAAATGCGTGCACTGCAATTGTGTCATTATCCTACCAAAAGGTCCTGTGCCTAAAACAGGGCACATGTTCAATTCCAGCAATCCAAAATGAGTTTTCCCTCCGATTTCGGAAATATTGAACTTTGCATTTGATTGCGAAAGACATGTTCTGCGGTGCGACAAAGCAACAGTTGCCTTGTGCGCGCAACACGTGTCGCTCTTTTCCTCTCTAAATTTGTTCTAGGCACACTGCGAGTGGGACGAAAACATTGATAATTTATGTTAATCCAACCCGTGTAATGTGATATGATGGTGCATGGCGTCCAAGGAAGCAAACTGCGAATTGACGCTAAAGCCACATTTTTGTATGAATGTTCCTCGAATATTTCCACCACTAAAACCACACTTTTCAAAACTTAACAACACCGGTTGACTTCACCATCTAACAGATTTCACATGAACACCACAAGCAAAATGTTCGCCTTTTTCAGTGAATGACCGCAACCACCTATAAAGCTCCTCCGATCGCTACTCACTAATTTTAACAAATACCTGTAACAAATCTTCATATGACAAAGATGCTTGCTTCCCGAAATTGCACCTGCACTTTTTTCTACACTTTTCCAATCGTTGACAAATGCAGGTCACAGATACGTTTTGCTTATAGTTGAAAAAGGTAGATGACAAGACACGCTTGCAAGATAACAGTTATGGACAAGGGCGTCGCACGGGGGATTGGGGTTAAACCCCCTCCTTAAGCTTGATATTTTACGAAAACTTTATTACCTGCGCAAAGGAAATTAATTGTTTTCGCATACTTTTTGCTTGTTAATTTGTCGACTTAATGCAAATACCACGGAATGAATTTGCATGCAGGTTTCAAGGTACATTGCAAATGGGCCAAAAAGTAATAGTTAGGTTTTAGTGGGAATCTGGGTTATCGTCTGCATCCAGAAACCATCTCACAACTTTTTGCAGACATTTCGTCCACTACATATGTTTAAGACTACGTTCCGCGATAGTTCACTTTATCGGAAACAATTGTCTTTGTTTTGTCTGCTGTGCAGCCCATGTGCTGACCGCATTGGCTACATTACCATTTTCTGTAGCATGATAAAACTGTTGCACGAGCTCAAAAACAGCAGTCGTTAAAATAGAAGCATTTCAGGCATTTGATTATGTCTCAGCAGAGAAAAAGGAAAACTAAAAGTTTGCTGGACTTCTATACATAACAAATATAAAGTTTACTTGCGTACTTTACGCGCATTCTCAATTCTTGTGTAGTTTAGCAAGATTCGATCTTGCAAACCGGGGTGTGCGTCAGCCAGTCCAGCCGCACACCTGTGCTCCACCGCTCGTATTCGACAAGACATCAGTGCAGCCTCGTTTTGCACTTGTAGATTGCTCTGACGCAGTAATGAGCGTGTTTTACTCCCCAGTTTCAACACGCAGCCTGATATTTTTGCAGTTATGAACTGCTGTGTCGTGGCGTTGAGTTTATTTTCCTCGGATATGCTAACCTGGAGCGCTGATAGTTTACATTCAGTTCAATGACACATAAAGTAAGGGGAGTGCGTGTAGACGAATATGCATATTATGTCAACAAAATTCGCCAAAACGTTGTTTTGGAAACATGAATCGTATTGTGACGTCACAAACAGCGCACACCAAATACAATGACCACCACATGCCACTGAATGGAACCCTCCATGGAAATTTTCTGCGTACGCCACTGGTTATGAAAGCAAAACACGGTAGGTAGATTCGTCGAAAGCCCGCAGCAAACGCAGAACTCTCAAATTCTTGACACGCTTGTCCTTTCTTTACGAAAATGCTGTCTATAAGCATTTCTTGGTTACCGCAGGAGTTTCAGGGTATTTCACGCATTATTCGATTTTTCGCGAGCGCTAGTAAGCCTGGCTTTCAGCTTAAGCATTTGATGTAATTTTGCAAAGCTGCACGGGTTGCTGCACGGGTTGTTGCAATGCACAGATTTTTGTGAACCGAATGTTGGAAGCAACAGCCGAAAGTACCTGTCAAATTACGAAATAACAGTGACTAGTGAATCGTTTTGCTCCAATTTATACCTAGGTTTAACGGACGGATACTAAGGCAAGGCCATTTTTCAATTAGGCAGTGCTGAAAATGGCTTCAGTAGGCGCTGCTGGAAAAGGCAGGAGCTGCGGTCACTTGCAGCAGCGTAATAAAGCTTAAGATGTACATCTCAGCTATCAGTAGTTCTGCACAAGGCCGCAACCAGCTGATATTTTCCGGGGGACAAAATGGTTGTAACTTGGTGTTGTACTGTTTTCGAGGAGCATAATTATTGTAATTTTTTGTTGTACCTAACAACTAAACATATTTATGAAAATTTCGGGGAGGGCAATTTCCCGGTTGCCCACCCACTGGTTGCGAGCCTGGTTCTGCATGCAACTAATAGCGTCATTGGAAACAATTGTGCGTGGCGAAATCTCTACGAAATAGATTGATCGCTTTAAAATGATTCCAAAGCGAACCAGGAAAAGCGTCCAAATACAGCGTGGTCCAACTACTTTTGACCTACGGGCCATTCTACAAAAACGTAGTGACACCTCGCGGGCCACTTCCAATAAAATGATGTATAAAGCAAGAGATTCACGGATTTAAAAGTGAAAACGGGTGAGTTAAGTGAGTGTGTCATTGAAATTATTACACAATAACTATAAACAAGTTGCAATAAACGAGATTACAAATCTCTTTCAGCGCGATGCCTGTGGTTGAGGCTTATCTGACACTATCGTTCCTTTAACGCAGTGGTTCTCAAACTTGTTCAAGCTGTTATCCAAATTAAAGTAGCGACTATGTCTTATTACCCTCAATATTTTGCGGGGTAAAAAGAATAATACAGAACAACATTGTGGTTTTGGTTGGTTCCGCGTTACCCCCCGAAGAATCGCATATTACGCCCAGGGGTAATTAACCTCCACTTTGGGAACCACTGCTTTAAAAAGAAAAACATGTTAGTGGTAGGAAGTGGGAGACTATCGTCCAGTGTTTCGTCTGCCATTCGATTTCTGGCTTAGATTTGACTTGCTCCATGGTAGAAAATGTACTCTCACCCACGTATGTGCTTCCAAATGTCGAGCTCATTTTCAGTGCGAAATCTTCCCGTTTGGGAGATTTATCTTTGCTGACTCATTTATAGAAGCTCTCTACAGTCTAATCTAACGCCGTTAATATTGTACATTGTTATTAACAGATGGTATGCTTGTTCTAATTAAAATTGCCCGCTGTAACATGCACACAACAACCGATACTGAGAAAGCTCGCGGGCCTTAAAAATTCTGTACGTGGACCACATAAGGCCCGCGGGCCTGTAGTTGGCCCACTATGGCCTAATTCATTACATACATGTGATAAATTAATGAACAGTCTGTTTTCAGAAAGGGAACGTGTGGTGGTTGTGTGCGCAGCAAACTTTTGAAATGTTCTAGAGTTCCAAATACACATTACTTGCACAAGAGGTTGGCGTGGAGAGTCTGCAGATACAAAACCTTACGAACGAGTATGACAACAACATTTTTGGACTGTGTTTGATTTAGAAATTACCGAGATTGCTTGAAGTTTGGTCCCAATCTTGTTTAGGCACATTGGGATTTATTATCGCAGATCTGCTTCATAAACGGAACCACGTTATCTTTTTGCAGTTGGTGGTACTTGAAAAATGTGGAAAAATCAACGAGTACAGGTGCGTTTTCGCATTTCAATATTTTTAAAAATTGTGCAAAAACCGTATTCCAAGCTTTGATGATCACCGATGACTTCACACAGTCAATCAAGTAGGTCGGACGTGTAGATCGGACCTCACTACAAACTTCATTCCGTCGCCCTAGCCACATTATCGCCTGCAATTTAGCGTTATGCCCAGCCACGGATCAAATCGTACAAAAGAAGGATTGCTCTTGTAGGAGAAAAACGTTTTGCCCACTGCTTCTATCGGTGTTAGGTTAAGCGGGAATATAAGTTAAACTGCTACGTATAGGGCAATGGTTCTTAACCTTTCTACGCACTCGTACCCCCTGAGCTTTCATGAAATTCTCTCGTACCCCTTGTCTGAAGGCAAGTAGTAACTGTTACCAACGTAGTTCACATGGTGTCACAAATTCTTCAGCAGCTGTATAAGGTTCTCTTCTTGCCACACAAGAACGTAACTTTGCAACATGCCAGCAATAATTGTTTTTCCATCGGTACGAATGCTTGCTTTAGTAAAGTTCCACAACTATCAAATCAAGCCCTTTTGATTTTCAAGGTACTGAAATCATTCCCCAACTGCACACTCCCGTGCCGATTATTGTAATGTTCATTAAGGTTTGAAGTTTTCAGGTTTGCATTAGTAAATACTCTGTTGCATCATATGCACTGTGGTCTTTGTATTCGATCTTTTGCTGTTATGCAAGTGAAACCATATCTAGCATAGGCCTTATTTCACTTGATATATGCGTTTCTTGGACATGTTTCTTCAAAATCAAATGTAGTATATGTACTGATATTAAGTGGCGTGAATGACGGGGGACAGAGGGGCAAATCGCCAGCTCCCTGGCAAGCTAAACGTGAAAATAAGGCCCCCACCTAGCTTATACTTCGCTTTTACTATTATTTTGGTTTTTAGCAGGACGTTGTTTTTTCGTTTTTAAAGTATTTTCCGGGGATTTAGGGTTTTAGTATACCCATCCACATCCGGATTCAACATTATTTCTCAGGTTTTTTTTCTTAGTATTGGCTAGTGTGCCCCTTTCAGCTACTGGTAAGTTTTCTCCCCATGGATCAAATCTCCATTTACGCCATTGCTGATAATCACAATTGACTCCCAAAATACAACACCTATACTTAAGCATCTGATGAGGAACGACCCGACTTTTATGATCGACTCGCATTCATGTGGGGACTTGAACTGTTATCTTGATCAATTGGCAATTTATAAAATAGATCATGACGTCTGCGCGCGGGGCCATTACACTAAAGAGACGCCTTCGTAGCTTCTAGCCTAATTGGGCATATGAACTTCGACTTTTTTGCTAGGTGATTTCTGTTGGTGCTGTCCCCTTGGACTTCGCCGATTTCATGCAGTGGTACTCGCGTTGCCATTACACATCCTTGAAATAAATGGTCAACTAACATTTAGCAATGACTTCTTCACTCAACCACTGGCAA
>Ga0210059_1009162_pt1 | contig 15495 bp, 10 predicted proteins | sample Ectturendosymbi2_FD_188042 | JGI IMG/M metagenome (GOLD analysis project Ga0210059, IMG submission 188042) | Ecteinascidia turbinata endosymbiont from Florida, USA - Sample 2 (SPAdes) (version 2) | ecosystem: Host-associated > Tunicates > Ascidians > Unclassified | place: Key West, Florida... | reverse complement strand
TGAACACATTTGCGAGTATGCGAAAGCGTAAACTAGCTTTGTAAAATGCTGGTTGCTGTGACATGCATTTGGTGGCGAAGGAATATTTATTTGCTTACGTTTTGTGCAATCATGAACCATAGCCTTGCTGTACATAATCAATTGTATTGATAAAATTACGTAATGCTAGCAATCATTTCGCAAATGCCATCAAAATATGTTTATGAAGCACTGCTTTGCTGCACCATGGTGATATGGCGATCTTCGATTCTTTGTATGCCTGGATATAGCATGATGACAGAGTATCATGTATTGCAAGCATCATGGCGTATTTATTTCAGATGTTAAGACAACTTTCACTCAAACACGTTCATGATGCACTGTACTGGGTATCACTGTATAAGGGTAGAATTAGAATAGGGCTGAAAATTCGAGCCTGAATCCAACACAAGCTCGAGTCCCATAAATTGAATTGAGATACAGTTGATGCACTGGCGCAGTGACAAAGAGCATAACACAAAAAACAACAGCATTGCCTGCTTATAGATGACTTGGCTCGCTGTGCCACATGAATTGGCCGGTTTTTGTCTGCTTGTTTAACCAGAACACTTCACAACTTCTTTGCACAGCGCTGGTGGTCTTGGATTTGGTCGTAACTTGTAAGGAAAGGAATGTTGCAGAAAGGTCGTACCAAGGTTGAATGAGCACGATGACATCATATACTTTACGGTTTTAACACGGGCCCCTACAACAGCGATTTGACCCCCTGGCCCAGTGTGCTAGTTTCGCCACTGGGTACTACCCATAAGAGGGGCATACCTTCATGCTTTTCAGACCAATGGCCAAATAGGTCACACCTGCGTGGGGCCCCAAAAACTAGATGGCCTAGGGCCCCGCGCTCCCAAAATCCGTCCCTGCATCAATACGGGGAAAATGTAATATTATAGCAGGGGTCGGGAACCTTTTTTGCTAAGGGACCATGAAACCTACATATTTTTAATTGTACAGTCGAATTTGCCTAATTCGTCACCTCAAGGGGATTAGAAATAAGTGACGAATTAGGCGAAGTGACGAATTATGCAAACAGGTGAATTTATCATAATAACTCGTATATGTACATAGTGCTCTTACTTGCAGTAAAATACAAGTTTATGACATTATGGTTGAATGCAACAATTAATTCCTCTGCTCTATCTGGACTCCTCCAGTTAATCTAGCACCTTTTGGATCTTTAATAAACTTTTCCGCATTTTCTCAATGGGGAGTCGGGTTGCGCTTCGAACCTTGTGCATAAATTCGATAAACAAATTGCGAGGTGCAACAATTCTCAGATAACGATCCTTAATTTGTTTGAATTCCCATATGTACTAGCCATAAGCGTACCACATGGGGATGCAGGGGATGTGGTTGCATCCCCAATGCTGAAAAATTGACCATTATTTGGTCAAAAATTTTCAAAATTTGGGCAAAGGACGCAGCTACATTCACATGCAATGAGGTAGTGTCCATTTTCCTAACTGAGGCAAAATAATAACCAAATCAACGGCAAAACAATGGCCAAAACGGCAAAATAGTCTTTTTCTTTGAAGAGGTCTTTTTCTTCCCCCCTAAATTTTGGAAACCTAGTCTGAGACTATTTTGCCATTCTTTTTTGCCCCTGATGACTAAATAAATACTGCCCTTAAGTGAACTGGAATCATGTGGTAATCAGGCCCATCGCCAGGATGTAGCAGCAGGGGGGGACAAAAACAAGAAAGGGGGGCCACATTTTTTAAATACAATATTGGATGTATGTGGCAACCGGGGGGTCACCAATTTCAAATGGGGGTGGCCGGGAACCACTGGCCCCCCTGCTGACGACGGCCCTGGTGGTAATTCCACCAGCCTTCATCAAATTTGGGCCAACTAAAAAACTTTCATAACGTTTTGTGTAAAATTAGAAACATTTGAGTAAAATAGGAACATTTGAATAAGGTCCAACAGCTTCAATTAAATCTGGGCAAATGAGAAAAGTTTCAATGAAATTTGGGTGAAAACAAAAACATTTAGATTAATTGGAAAAACTTGGTTGAAGTCCTTCAGTCAAGCCAAATTTTGCCAATTTACAACAGCTTCATTCAATTGTGAGCAACTTCAAACAATCTTGTTCAAAGATGGGCTTTATAGAAGAGCTTCCTTAAAATTTTAGTACGTTCAGAAATGTCTGGGTGAATTATAAGAGTTTTATTCAAATTCGGATAAAATCAAAATTATTTGGGTTTATTTTAATAACCTTACTGCAATTTGGGCAAATTTGGACTACTTCATTCAAGCTTGGGTGAAGTTAAAAATGTTTCCATAAATTGGAAAAATTTGGGTAAATTCCAACAGACCAAATCAACTCTGGCCAAACAACAATAGCTCCATTCAAATTCGGGCCAAGTGGAACATCTTTATTAAATTTTGGGTAACTTCAAACAGCTTTATTCATTTGTGGGGAACTTCAAATAGCTTTTTCAATTTTCGGGAACTTCAAACAGCTTCATTCCAATTTGAATAATATACAACCACTTGATTTAAAATTGCATACATTTAGGAACATTTGATCAAATTCCAACAGACAATCATATTTGGGTAATTGAAACAGCTTCATTCAAACTTGTGTACAATTAGAAACATCTGGTCCAATTAGAAGAGTGTCTTTCAGATTTCCATATATTATAAATATTTCAGCAAATTACAACAGCCCAAATCAAAATTGGGCCAACTGAAATAACTTCATTCAAATTTGAGTAGAGCTAGAAACATTTTATAATTAGGAACATGTAGTCAGTGGTAACTCACCATTCAAAGTAACCCTAAATTTTGGAAACCTCAAATTGTTGATGCTGTAAAGTGTACAACTAAAATGCACCTTGTTGCTGCAAAATGTTTTGCGGTAGTAATGTGGTGCAGCTGTGATATGATAGTGTGAAGTTTTCGTGTTTCAAACTTGCTTGATGTTGTGAGATTTGCAAGTGCCAATCTGTTTCCATGAAGCATTCATGATTAAAATTAACTACGTAATTGCAGCTGTAATATGTTACGTGGTGGTAATGTGGCTGTGATTTTATACTGTTTAGGTTTTCATATTTTCCGCTTGCTTCATGCAAAAAATTGCATATGTTGCATCCTTCCAAATTTTATTGCTTCAATTTAATGCTGTGAAATGAAGTTTTTATGAACAGTACTGCATAATTCACTTATGCTAATGCAGTGAAGCACTGCCATTTTTATAAAAGATTCTTGTTGAGGTTATAAATCATTTGTCGTTGGAAATGTGCATTTGTACACATTCCTTAGTAGTTGATCATATAGGCTGCAGTATTTGCGTGTATCAGTCTCATATTGCTATTTTTTCTTAGCATGTTGTGTTCAGTGCAAATTTAACTGTCTAAATTGGAGTAGATTTTTGGTTTTCATAATGTGACTTCAGAAGCTGTAAGCGTTTAAGTAAGTTGTAGTATTTTAAGTACAAATTTTTGCAGTGAAGATTGCCAATGTGGAAGGTTAAGCTATATACTGTGTATTAAATTGCTTCCTTTCCCTCTACTTACTTGAGACTTGACATATTTGCAGCAATGTAATACTTTAGATCAACGGTGCACAACCTGTGGCCGTACGGCCTTCAATAATGAGGTTTGCAGTCGTCCACATGTAATTTAAAGTATAAGATCTGACAGTCATGCTGGCGTACATTGAAACAAAACAAACGCAAGGCAAGAAAATCAGTCGACACGATGCGTAACAATCTGGGTGGTGATGTCACAAGGAGTTATAGAATGAATACGCAATTTATGTTTCAATGTGTTCTGTGTTAGTTCGCACCTGGCAGTAACCTATTCTTTAATTAAACGTATCTCATAAATATTACTCCAACTCATTGGCGGCTGTACTTCATATAAATAAAAGTAATGCGGCCGGCAATAGCAAAAGGTTATACACCCTTGCTTCAGATCGTAACCCGATACTTTACTCCTTTTCCAGATTGATTGCCATTGTGGCCAACACAAATGCGCACATCTATGCTAGAAAAGAACAGATCTTAGCTATTAGGATGATCGTGTTGGAAGAATAAATTTAGAACGTACATAAAAACTTGAAAATGAAGATTCTGAACAACACCTTCCAAGTGTGGTGGCATGAACAGCAATTTTTAGGAGGATTTTATTGTAATTGGCTAAAATTTTTCAACACAATGTTCACATGCAGTTTAAGCAGAATATTGATTGCTAGTTGAGGGCGCACGGCTTTGAACCCCGGTGATTGGTAGGTCTAATTAGGCAGGCAGAAACCTTGATTAGTTTACAATGGCACGTTTTAGTCTTAACATTGAGACTTGCTCTTTATACGTGATTTGGGAAAGCAAGATCAAATTTGGGCAAAAATTTTTGGCATCCCCAAAAATATGCACTCCCGTACACTTATGGTACTAGCTGCTTAGATATCAAAAGCGAAACCGAAAATGACGAATTAAACGAGCAAAACGCTTCGCAGGGACAGAAAGAGGTGACGAATTAAGCAAATTGACGAATTATACGATGGCGAGCTAGACGAACAGAAATGTACACAAAACATAGGGATTCTGCCGGGACCAACGAATAAGTGACGAATTAAGTGAATTGACGAATTAGACGAGTTCTACTGTATTTCCGTGAGAGCTATATAATATTTTTCAGCACTTAATGCAACTAGCTTATTTAACTAACGTGTACATTTTAAAGCAAATCGACAATTTTAAACAATGGCAAATGTCTGAATTTTGTCTTTAATAGCATGCTTCTCAGTGTGAATGCGACTTCTGGTGCTGTGTAGTATTGCAGATGGCTTTGTAGGATAATTACAGAAAACGTTTCATCCGTAACAATCGTGTTAAGAAAATATCAAGCGAGCCAGATGCCGCCACCCAAACAGCCACAACTGACTCGCGAGCCATAGGTTCCCGACCCCTGTCGTAGGCGAATTGATCTTACAGACGAAGTTGTTATCAACGAATTCAACTGTATAGAACAGATTTACAAGCAGTTTCAGGCCCCATTCGGATTAAACTAAAAAAGTTGATTTCAGGGCAAATTTTTTCCACCCCGCCTTCAGTAAAATATCTTCCCGTATGCCGATGTTGGTGGCATTGAAGGAATTAATACAACCGCAGTTAGAAAATTTGATCATTGAAGTTCAGCAGGGCAGTTATCAGTAACATATTTTTCGGACCATAAGGCGCACTTAAAATCCCTTAATTTTTTCAAAATCGTGCGCCTTGTTTTCATCTGGTTGTACTTTCTCATCTAGAGCCAATTGTATACGGTAATCTGTGCTATTTATTTAATTGCTAGTTGCGATTTTTTTGTAAACAGGCCGTCATGTTACGTAATAAACCAACAATTGTAAAGAGCAGCCTATGGGGTTCCAGAGCAGGTAACACATTCCACAGAGTGTATTACGCTGCGAGGCTCCTGACTACGTTGATGCACACCGAATCAAACACTCGTACAACTTTTACTTTATTCTATTCGTGTCTAGAGGCATGTGTGTAGGGTTGTCAGAGTTTTTTGTAAAAATACCGACTTTTTTGACAACAGCAACAAAAATCTTATCATCGAGAAAATAATAGAAATAAGGTGTAGGTCCAATTGTTGTAGGTATTAGTGAACACTGCGCATTCAAACACAGCCTATCCATATCTTTGCCACTGGCGATAGTAACAATGGTTGAGGTAAAAACTTTATCCAAGAGAATCTTTGTACATTAACCACATTCACAATGAAAACTGCTTTGTACGAAAAGAAATTTAAGAAAACACTGAATCAACGAAAATTGGGAAGACTTATTAAGAATGCAGTTTGTCAATCTGTTTTTTTATGCAGTGGAGTATAAGGTTCACTAGTTGCCACAATGTCACTCTCTTCCTGTCCATTTCTATGATTTTCCTGGCTTCTTCTACAATAGCCTGTAGTAGTTCAGATCAGGGTTGTGGAGCCAGAGATTTTTGGGTGGAGTCGGATTCCTAACAACACCGGGAGTTGGAGGCAGATTTTTTTGTCTGACTCCGACTCCAGATGCCCAGTTGGATCATCTTTTACATTACACTGCTAAATTGGGTATTCCTGTTGAAATGGTACAATTTCTTTTGAAACTTTTGTTGAATCAGAGGTTTCATGCTGTGTACCACGATTTCCATATATTTTAACAGTCAAATGTAATTCCCTTTATGTTAAGGAGTCAGAAATTTTGGAAAGTCGGAGTCGGATATTTTACCTCCGGATCCGCAACCCTGGTTCAGATAACAACTCCACCTACGTTGGTTTCACGATTAATTGCCAAAAAAATGCTCACACAGATCACGTTTAAAACGAATGAGTATGGTGAGTATGACTAAACAAAGGAATGGAGAAAACACAGGGACTATGAGTATTGTTAAGTTACAAGTAATAATAATTTGCCCCCATTTTGGGGTTAAATGAACTTCGCTTAAGGAACTATCCTCACAAGTTTCACTACTAGAGTCATTATAATTTGAGAAGTTCTGCTTTCTTTTTGGAGTTACTCCCATGCATTTCTTTTCAAAATGCCGGTTTCAGGCACAGATTTTCAAAATGCCAGCTTCCTACCGGCCTCTGCTAGATTAGCAGTGAAATACCAGCCATCTGGCAACCCTGCATGTGTGGCAGATTAAACTGCCTTGTACGTAATGACAATTTAAACTCCCAGTGGCGACTCGGGCGCTCGGGAGTTATTGTGAAAAGATTGAATACAGTTTGACTTACCTAAGTTTCACTTCATTTAATATGCCTTGTATGAAAAAAGAACAGCTAGCATTCAATTTTTGATACTGCACTTTATGGTCCGAAAAATATGGTAAACAGCCTTCTGTTGTAAATATTTGTAGATTTCTATTGTTCCCCTAGGTTAGTTTTCAGCTTCTGTGTCGTCGCTCGTTAAAATAGATCGGTTGACTGCATTTGTTGCGTTCGTATCTTTGCAGTTCTTAGCAATTGATGGCGGATTCGTATAAACGTTTTTCCAATTTTCCATCGTAACCGTGGGAGGGGGCCCTCACAAGTGGATTAGCCTAGGGCCTCTTATCAGCTAAATCTGGCCCTGTCGCGTCATGGGACCCAAGAAAAAACGTCGTTATAGGCAAACTGCAATAAATCGTCCCTAAAATGGCTTTTGATTTCAATGTCTATACCTGACAAGGGTTAAAAGCGTTCTTTGGTTGGGATTGTATCGTGATTTCGTGTAGGCAATAATCTGGTGAGAAAAGTGAGAATTGATTTTGTCTACAATTTTGAAAATTGTATTCAACGTCGTTGTTGGGATATCGAAATCTTTTGCATGTTTTGCCACTTTTGTAACATTTTCACCATAGTGGAGTAGCCTACACATAAAAGATAGGAATTCTGGCTGGATGGATGAAAAAGCGTCGCTATAGGTGGATTCTACTCTAATATGATATATGCCTCATAAACCACATACATGTCTTCAGAGAAGCAGCTCAAGGCCTACCTCACCTAGATGTGAGGTTCCTTGCTGACAGCAATAGCTGGAATGTGAATGGAACGCCAAACTTCAGATTTGTGTGGCAGAAGTTGAGCAGTAGGCCTACTGATCCAGCTGACTCTTGACAATGTTCTTGCACAGTCTAGGGTACTTTTTCTCAGTTGGTTTATAAAGAACCAAATTTCAAGTAGCCTACGAAATTTTATATTTTCAAGTCTGTCGCAACATTGCAGAAGAAAACATAATGTACAAACTGTTACAGAAAATTAGTAGGGAGAAAGTTTGCCGCATAGAAGCTTTTCGGGCAAGATATCCTTTGCACACCCCAAAATATTGCCCGCTCCTATGCCTATACATGTTCCTGATGCTTCTCGTTCTAATGACACATCCAGTTTGTCAACCATTTCTCCAAGTAACTTCATAAATACCAGCGAAAGTAACACTGCAAGATCTGTCCACGACTAACTCAATCAGATGTTTTTCAAATTTTGGTTTAGCTATTGACACTGCAACTTTTTCAAAGTGGACAAATTTTGACGTTTCTTGTTTACATACAGCATTACTTCCAGTTGTTTGACTGGTCTTAGCCTCATCTGTTTCTACGACACGTTTGAAAATGTCAACAAGATGTCTTTCCAGGTGGCATTTCAAACAGAACGTTTCAGCGACAAGTTTGGCTCCACAAACATCTCCGTTTGTTTCAACTTGACAGAGAAATTCACTTTTGACTTCCTTAAAATGAAAACTTCTGATGGCGATTGGGAAGTCAGCAGTCTTCTTCTTTTGAGTCAGTTCTTCTAACCACTGCTTGGCTGCACTAGATCTCGGAGCAGGTGTTGAGCAGCCATTCGGTTGTCTCCTCATTCAGAATCGTCAGGTCGTGCAGACCATGAGGAGGTCGATGGATTGGACATTGGAGGGCAACAAGGTGGTTGTGTTAGTGGATTTAGTGTTTTCTTATTAGCCACACAACAGATATTGAAATAAATATAGAATACACCTTATATTTCACACAAACTGTTCAAGTCCTAATCCCTGCATCTAGGCTTCTATACGAAATGTATTTGTGCTACGAACACAGTCAAGCAGGTTTTATCTGTAAAGCGAAAAGGTTTATATTCTTAAACTTTGTTTTACCATGCACTGTTTTGCTGGTCTTGTTATCATTTTTATATAGTTTGCTATTGTTGGGATGAATAGCCACTTGAGGAAGTTTTAAGTGCACAATTGGTATTGTGTCCTATTTGTGGAACATAGAGGTTAACTGTGCAATATTTTCTGTGTGTTGTTCTGTACTGGTCAAGAAGTACATATTCTCAGTTAACACGCCACGTGCATTCAACATTTCTTGGGAGTAGATTTAAGGTTGTATAAAAACATTGTTATATTAAGAATATGCAATATTTTCAAATATGATTTATTTCAATGTAAATGAAAATGTCAGCAAAACTTCAACATTGCAACTTCTCAAAATTTATTGATTTTTTAGCAACGTTGATTTCCTGTGGTTTGAACATTATGCATACTGAACTTTTTTCCTGTTTAAAGCCATTGAAAATAGACGTTTATGCCATGTTGCCGCAACGCAATCTTTCAACCTTGGTTTCAACAGCTCGAAGACCGGAAACAGTGACCCCAACTGTACACAAAAACCTGGCATTTAAGTTTACTTTATATAAGTATATTTACCAAAAAAAGTTGATGAAAAAGTTGAAATATTCTGCACAAAAGAAGTGCTTTCCAATATTTGGGAAAGTGGAGGTACCACACTCTTTTTTATCACCAGGATTCAGCTTTCAATTGTTGGTGCTTTTCATAATTTCGCTGCTGGCTTAGGGCCTCGAATGTGTGGCTTGAAGGTGTCAGTAATCTATCTCCTATACTGGTTAATAGTTATAGCCCAACCTCCAAGCACCAGCTTTATTACATCCAACTGTGTCCACAGCCATCCACTGGAACCAGCCTTATTCTTTGAATAGAATATTTGCTACAGTATTTGTTTTTTGGCAGTTGATAGGTTGTTAGTGTGAAGCCATTGTTTTGCATTCACGTGTAGTGCATTTGTTAACTCATGGGTAATACTTTCAAAATCAGTAACATACATTTCGTACCAGTTACCCAGTAGGTTTACATTACTCTGTGTGTAGGCTATCAGATATAAAAAGTGTCTTCTAAACTGTTTGGTTCTGCACTCGCATTTTGTACAGCCACTGTCATCTATAACTTAACAAGGTTGGCAAATTCATTATAGCTGGCAACATATATAGCATTTAGTGCAAGAGATACACTCATATGTATCAGAAATTAGAGATTAATGCTGAAATGAACAAACTGGCATCTAGTACGTACAGCTCACATTTGACGCCTATGTATAGTTCATAATATGTGAAATATAGACACTGCTCATCGGGATTTCCAAAGGTGGCTGGTGATACAGCAGTGTTGCATGAATGGGAATAATGGATAATGGTTTGTCTCTCAAAGCAAATAACACTCAAATTAATTGCTCGCCTATTGCTTTTGAACATTAATTCATATGCACAAGCGTTTTTTATCGTTCATTGTCACATTGCTGTTCTGCAGCTACTGAAAATTACGTCACCACTTTTGCAAACTCTTCTTCTAAAGCCACCTGCTGAATCCACCCCCGGTATGTTTTCCAACAGCATCAACTAAGAAAAATCCGAATTATCGTCCAATGCCCATTTTGCTGCCTTGGAAAATCATTTAGTAGTCGTGTTTTCCTAAGCTGATATGGTATCATTTTCACTTGGCCGTAGTTTAGTTCATGCACTATAACAAAAACGTTTGCTATTTAAATGGAGTGCAAATTGGACATACTTTCTTTTAAACAAGAGGAATGAAATGCAGTGTTTTTTCTGAATTGGCAAGTTTAATTGTACAAAAATTGAAAAGGAAAAAAATAGAGAAGAACCTACATCACGAATTCTTTTCTGCAAAAGAAGGCAACATTGTCTTTCTTTGTCTTTGCAGTTTCTTTAAGAAATTTTGTGTTTCACATCATCTGTTTCTTGTTTTTTTCTTTGAGAATAAAGCATAAAAATATGGTAAAAAAGAACTACGCTGAAGAAATTAGTAACACCGTTAGGCATTGGCATGGCCAGAGGGGACAATGGCCTCTCGAAATTTTTGCACAACTGGCCATTTTGTAGTTTGAGAAGTGGTGTCCCAAACAAAAAATTCTATTGTTCACCTAAAGTCAATCATTTTGGGCTGACTTCACCTCTGTCATCAGGCAGGCCCGTCGCCAGGATTTAGCAGCAGGGGGGGACAAAAAACAAAAAGAGGGGCCAAAATCCAGAAGGGGGGCACATTTTAAAAATATATTGGATGAATGCAGCAACCGGGGAGCCAAACGTGAAATAGGGGGGCACCGATTTCAAATGGGAGGCTGGGCACCACTGGCCGATATCCCTTTCATAAGGGAAATGTGTGCGTGAGAGCTGAAGTGGTCAATGGACATAGTAAAAATGTATGGTTTCACAGGTTGCGCACCAAACTATAGGTGAAAAAATGCCTCAGGGTGGTGGGTGAGCAACGTTTCTACTATACTGAAACAACATAGCATTTAAGTAAAAGTCAAACATAGAATGACAGTTGTAGTAATGTTGCAAAGCGCAGGTGTAGTTACGTTGAAAAACTGTTGAAGCAACGTGGATTCCATGTTAAAACGAGTCTACAAAACATAAGTTGGTATAACGTTGCAACGCAACGTCACCTATAGTGGCGTATATGCATTGATTCAACGTTACAACCACATGGAATTGTTAGCTGGGTTTCCACTGAAGTTACAGAAATACTCAGCTTATGAGGAAAAAATGCAAATATGATCGAAAAACGATGGAATAAACTTTGAAACAGATTTTGCCATTCCGATGGATGTTGCATTTTGTGCACTTACTTTCTGCACTCTTTGCATTAACCTTAAGTTACTGCAGATACTAGAAATGGATTACATCAGTGCTTCTTAACCTTTTTCAGTTTTGTTCACCACTGCCATCGATTGCTGTATTCCCATTCACCCTAATGCGAATGCATGTCCCATGTGACTACAATAACCTAACGATATACAATATTGTTGCTGAGTTTGATTTCTGTACAAGATTTACTCAAGGTAAGTAAGTCATTTAAAGAAAGTCATATCCGCATCAACTGCCAAGAAATGGGAAGCTACGAAAGCAACAAATGCAGTCATGTGATGTATTTTAACAAGTGATGACGCAGAACCTGAGAACTACAAGCTCAGTGATAATCAAATTGCAGACCTCTGCCACTGCGGACACAATAACAAAACCACAAAGAAAGATAGGAAACTACAAATATTTCCAACAGAAGGCCGGTTACTAAACATTAGTGATCAACTTTTCGAACCGCAGATGAATTGATTTATTTCCTCCAATGCTACACTCAGCTACGAGTCAATCCATTTCAGCACGTTTCGCGTCTTAGTTCAGCTCCACCATGGGCGTTTGTAAGATATTTTCCGGGGGGGGAGCAATAGCGAATTTTTTCAGGGGGGCAATCATGGTGAAATTTCATTTTACCAAATCAAAACAGAAAAACATTTTTCTCCTGCCTCTATACCCCTTCCGACGCCCATGATCTCGACCAAAATCTATAATTCTTTCTCTGACATGCAGGCTACGTGGAACCCAATTGTTGCAAGGCTGCAATTTCCTTTTCCTGTGGCACTCGAACAAACCAACTCTAAAACCCCATTACAGAGATAGGCTTTGAAAGGACATTCTGATAAGTATCTTGCTGAAGTAAACTTATACTTGACGCTAACCTTCCCTTGTAAACCTGGTTCTTTAAATTGTGAAGCTGGCCTAACCTGATCAATTTGATCTGTTGATTTACTTTTACTTTCATCAAAACATTATGTATTTCGTAGATCTTCTGTAGGTAATATCTAAGATGTAAACACATATTAGATGTTGGAATCGATACCAAACTGGTAACAAACAACTATAAAAAAAGCTACTCCTTTACGGCCAATCTGATCCAAGTTCATGTGTCTGGTTTACACTAGAGATTGAGAATGCAACTTAGAGGTAATGCTGCATTGATGGCAAGTCAGTGGCAGGACCGTGCATGAACCGTTTTTTTACAACCACCCATTGATGCTGCACACAAGGTTGGACAGGCCGCAGGTACGGCCTTTGAAGTTTTTGGTACCACCCGACCGGAATTAAATCAAGCCTACCAACTTTGGTGGCATGATTAACCAACTGGACCACTTACCTGGTTGCCTTACCTCAAAAGGGAATTTTGAAATTGCTTTTCACAGAATTGCTCATTATGCATGCAAGTTATTTTTTATCAGGTTTATCAGTACAGCAAAAAAAAGTCCTTAACAAAATCACAATATCCATAAATACTGTAACAATAGAAGTTTTGTAACATCTCGGAATATTTTAATAAATTTATGAAACAATCACAAGACAAAGGTTAAAATTTTTGATCATGCTTTGGTTGTTTCCCGGATCACTGCCTGAAATTAAAAGTGTTTTTTCAGTGACAGAATGAACCAAGAATAAGCAGTTAACGATGGCATATATTCAATCCTTAAGACAAAAACCAAACCACAATAAAATTTTTTTCATTCGTCATACAGCTGTCAACCACACCGTATCTTTTCATATGAGATGTTTACACAGTGCATACAATGCAAAGTTTCTGCAATTCAATAAAAAATACTACAAGTCAACTTACGCTTCGCTACTGTTGAGGTCATTCAAGCTGTGTCTCTGCAATCTGACATTTCGCAAATACTGAATGATGTCTTTCCATTCTCTTGTTTTTGAGCAACATACATCATCATATTTGGATGGATTATGAGTGGAATGATGCTTCCACACTCTGTTTGCACAACTTTTTGAACCAAAAACTGAAACCTGGTCAGTGGGGTGGCAAATTATGTAAGTTTATCACAACTTCCTCTTGATCAGACCAGGCTGTAGTACATACATGGGTGTCGGAAGGGGGGCCTTGGTCCCTCTGGATTTTGAAAATTTCGGCAAGGGTCGTTTTCTTAGTATCGAGTGGGAAAAAAAATGTCACTACTTTTATCCCCCCTAGAAAATTTCAGGAAAAATCCGCTAGTTGCCCCCATGGAAAAATCCTTCCAACGCCCACAAGTCCAAACAGGTTACTTTGCAGCTACATGCTATATCTATGAGTATTCTTACGGTATAACCAGACAACTAAACTAAAAACAAAACTAAAATAAATAGAGCACTTTGACAGGGTTCCTACGCTATTTTTAATATATTTCCAGACTGCTTCGAGATCTAATCCAGACATTTTCCGGACTTTTTCTAGACTTAACATTTCCGTACGACCTATGCAGGTGAAACAGAGGCCCTACAATGTCACGATATAAGTAAAATTATATCAATCTTGAATAAAATATTATGAAAATGTATGTCATAACATCAGGCCTGGAAAATTATGTTTTTTTCCATACCAACAGATCAACAAAATTATTTTTCCATTGGGCCGTACCAAATTTGGGCGAATGTCTCAGATCTCCACGTAAGTTGGTCAAAAGTTGCAGTTGGCCTCATCATTCACAAAAATGACAAAAAAATTGAATGAATTGTTGTTTGACTCCTCTATGAGCGTTTCCATGGAAACAAACCGAAAATCAGAAAAATGCAAGATCTCAACAACCAAAAGAGGTAGAACAAAAATTTTTTTCAAATGAACCAGAACTAACATGTTCCTACATGCATTTAATACATCTGACTTTCTTATTTTAATGTTTTTTGAGATATTTAAGATTTCTTGACGATTTTAGGCCTAAGATTTGGATTTCTGATGATTACTGGTACTTGTGTGAAACTTAGGTAGATATTTTTGAAAAAAAATCTAGTTCAACATTGTAATCCACAGTGTAATGATCAGCCAGAAGCTTAATGAGTGCATTTTGAACCACACTATCATTACGTTTCTTTGTTATGAACACTTGAGAGCCGGCGTATGATATATTCGTACTTCGATTTCGACCTAAAAACAGCAGTTTTCGGTTGCCTTACCAAGGACATAGCTCCTCCGCCGATTGCGCTAGAGAGATGTTCAAGTGCTCAAACGGATCGACCAGCCTAGTAGACTTCACTCGAAAAAAAAAATTTTGTTTTGGGGGTGCAGATTTTTTGTGACTGATGTCATAAGTGAAGTAGTTTTGGGGTCATTTTGGCTCATGTTCCCTGGCCTAGGGCCCAACCGCTAGGCCAAAGTGTTTCTCTGAAGTTTTCATTGGAAACTGGGCTCGAGTCCGAGTCTTTTGAGCCTTTGATCGACTTTCTAGCGTTTCTGGTTCAAAACTTATGATATAAAATAAACAAATAAATTATGTAATTAGCTAATTAGTCAAAAATTTTTATTGACTTACATAATCACTTTTGAACCCGAAACCCCAGCAGGGCATCCAAACTATCAAAAGACTCGGATTGTAGACTAGTTTCCAGTAAAAACTTCAGCGAAATACTACCACCTAACGGATGGCGCCCAGGGCCAGGCAAAGTGGGCCAAGGTGGCCTAAAAGTCCTCCACTTATGACGTCACTCACAAAAAATCCGCACCCCCAAGCAAAAAATTTTTATTCAAGTGCAGACTAGAAGACTTGCCGCCTCTTTTGACGCTTCGACCAGGTCCGTAACCCATACAGGATCGGAGATATTCCCGCACAAAGCCACGTGCATTCAGGCGTTTTTTTTCCGAAAATCCCCGAAAGCAGCTGGACGCCAAAGTGTAAATCAAAGGGTGAGGAAACACTTGGATTTTTTTCTGAAACTATAGCTAAAAAGATGAGAGAAACCTGACAATTACTTTTACTAACTATACATCTGACAAAATTCTGAAAATGTACTGCGGTTATTTTTTGTTTTTTCCTTAGCTTAAGCCCTTGTGTTTTTCATGGACCATCCCACTGTGCTGATTGCCTATGTTTTTGTTTATATGCTTATTCTGATC
>Ga0210059_1009161_pt1 | contig 15496 bp, 8 predicted proteins | sample Ectturendosymbi2_FD_188042 | JGI IMG/M metagenome (GOLD analysis project Ga0210059, IMG submission 188042) | Ecteinascidia turbinata endosymbiont from Florida, USA - Sample 2 (SPAdes) (version 2) | ecosystem: Host-associated > Tunicates > Ascidians > Unclassified | place: Key West, Florida... | reverse complement strand
CTGTGTGGTTCCAGCCAGGTTTATTAGCTTGTAGGGCAGTTCAGGTGGCTCACGGTTTCATAAGGCGTAGACGGGCTGTGCGATCCGTAGTTCTGGAAACCCGCTCGGTTTAAGAACTCACAGAGGTGCTTCCGGTCGTTGCAGCAATGAGTGATTAGCTGGAGTACTGCAGACGCAGAGCAGTCAAAACGTATGCCTCAATCGTTTTTTTAGCCAGCAAGTTATTAAATCTATTTTAAAAGACCACAATCTCTAGAAATACTGTAGGAGGGGACATTGTATCCGAACAGACAAGGCATTTTTTATTGCACGGAAAATGTCGAAGAATGGCTTCACGTGCAAGTCCGCATAGTAACGGGAAAGTGTGTAAGAGTTGTTTTATTGATGTAACATTTCAACATTTTCCAATATAATAATGAAAATTACACCACCACGTCAGAAAAAGCATAATTTTGTCAATTGTGTTTGTCTGTCTAGAAACTATATGTAAAGACAATCTCCTGCGTAACTGGATTTTTTCCTCATGTTTGACAGAGTAAGCACCGATATGCTCGTGAACGATCACAGATTGACATTAACACCTTTTATATCGGAACACTATTTGACTTTTCAGTGAGTTTTTGTTTTTAAAGCAGAAAGTCGCAAAACCCAGAACCTTTTATTACAGATTTAAGCTCGTAGACATTTAATTTCTGTAACAAACCGGCAAACAGCAGAAAACACGTCTTGTGGTCGGCATCCAGTGCTTGCAAAAATGTGTAAGTAAATAGTTTGTAAGATTCTATTGTGAGTAACAGCTGAGGATAACACTCTGGACCGAATGACTTTCTCTCAGTTTACTGTTGTTTTTTGCGCTACTTGGGCCTTTTGTCTGAACCCATGCAACCAATTTGATTTTGTGTCGGTTGCACGAAATTTGTAAAACTGTTCTATGAAACTTGCATCTACTAGGCGACTTAGCTAATTCCGTTCCTTGAACATAAAAACTGTTCTTTGGAAAACAGTTAATAGCTATAATGACCAATGGTTTAAAAACGATTAATGGGGAAACATCACAAAATTTTTGACGGCGGTAGCTCGTGGCCAGTATCCCCTCTCAATCTAAAGATTGAGTGACTGATCCGCGAACACTGAGTGATTCACTGCAGCGCTCCTTTGATATGAGCGTTAACCTCAACCCAGTAGCGTCGCCCAGCCCAAAAATTTTGGGGGCCAAATGTTTGACTTCAAGCGAACAACAGTAATTTGTTTGGGACACCGTCTCAAAAAGAACGAACGACAAGATATGCTAGAAATCTTAGTGGCCATGGCCCCCTTGGCTACGCCCATGCTTCAACCGCCCTGGCAAATAACACATTCAGGATTTCAATTATCACCATTTGTCATCGTCCGAATTGTATAAAAATATTAACGAGAATTTTTTGTACTCGGAATCAGTTTGCAAGTTGAATTGCTTGTTTGTGGAATCTGCGAAATTTATTGCATACGGATGAATTTTATATTCCAAAAGCCAGGCTGTGAATATCATTCCCTTGCATTATCAAGCCGAAAATGTCAAACGCATGTCCATTTTAGTTTCAACATCGTTGACACTTTGCGCTAGGGGCGATTTGTTGCACTGCACCGCGAAATGGATCTTATCAGTTAGATTTCGCCCTCGGGGTCCAATGAAAGTAAACGCTAAACCGCCAGATAACTGCTTTATATTAAAATCTTCCTGGTATCTTTTGAGTTAAGGTTGTTTGGAAAGCAAAATTTGAACTGCAGATTTGTTCAAATAATTGGCGATGTTCTGTGTCGATCCCGCTTGGAAACCTTTGAAACGATACGAAACAGTGGAATTATTAATAAGATTGACCTGTTTGATTGTCCCTGCAACTGTATAGATTGACAGATGAGTGCAGGGCGGTGTAATGAACTGCTAATCCTTCAACAACTAATGTCTTTAATGAACATTGTAGAAGTTATTTACATTCAAGTCCCATGTTCAGATCCCTATGGTGCTAGCTAGATAGAAGATCGGTGACTAAAAGCAAGGTTACCTATGATATATTCGTAACAGCAGGTAACATTCGAGTTTTGTACGTATTTGTTTTGTTTGCGGCGTGTTTCGTTTTTCCTTATTTTCTACTGGTATTTCTTTACAAATTTGCTTCAGTAAACCACAGACACTTTTGAGCTTCAGGCCAATGGCCAACTTTGTTTACTGGTAAATCCAGATCTATTTTTTTCTTGTGATTTCTTTCATGTTAGACATTCGTTTTTGCAGCCTCTCGCGTGGAAACAATCGCCAACCATCTACAGCAATCATGCTGTGGAGCGTCGACTGGTCCAGGATACGCAACACCTCAAGATGCAATGAAAGCACCCAAAGAAAAGTTGCTCTACGTTCCTTGCATATATAGGTAAGAGATGTCCATTGCACTGATTCTTCCCAAAGTTGCACCCGCCGCAAAAAATACTCTTGATGCACCTACGTTAAAAACGTAAGTTCAAGAAATGAACAATTTATAAATCCAACGCTATTTCAAGCAATCCTGAAAATTCCTCGCTTGTCTGGTGTCTGCATGGCAGCTGGCAAGCAGTCCTCAGGACGGGTATCGCGAAACAATCGGCGCAGATTATTAGCAACTAGCTTTGCTGATTGTTTCCAGTGCTGACTTCTGTATTCGCAATACAGACCAACAATGCAAAGTATAATGTTCAGATTCATTAAGTTAAACATCGTAATACTGCCTCTGCCAATCGGAGACTCTGTTCGTCATCAAAAACTTTGACCCAGGGTTGAGGTTGTCAAAAATGACTTAATATCAAGATCTCATGGAGTCGACAACACATGCTGTTAAAAGCACGTAGGATTTTAAGAAAGCACGCATTGGTTATATGTTAGTTGCTATGCAATATCCATTCTTGAACGTTTCCTTCCATGTTTTGAAAGATGGCGGATGACTTTTGCTTCGCTCTTGACTGGGGATATCTCTGTTTTTATCCATTTTATTTAGCAAACAAAGATGAAGAGACGCTCAAAACAGCAGGCAGATAAGCACTGAGCAACTCACTTAGATACAGAATAGGCAAGCCACAAACAACTAGGCCAGGGATCGGCAACCTGCGGCTGTTTAACTCCTCTAAAGTGACTTTCTGGATTTGACAAAACTTGGAAATTAAAATTTGCATTTGATTAGTATTAGCAATAAGTTGATTACAAGTTAACCTATGGTCCTGTGACGTTGCATGAAAAATAAAACGTCATCAACGTTTTGTGGCTCCTCACCGGTCATATCTGCCGGAAGATGCTGCAGAATGGCTCTTTTGTTTAAAAAGGTTGCCGGCTCTGGACTAGGACTGCCTCATCGTAACCCCAGAATGCCCCCTTTTAACGTTCAGCAACTGATCAAGTCAAGCTGCGTAACTCGATAAGCTGCATCAAGTATTCGATATACTCCCATATTTACAAAGATCTCTTCTTAACACCAATTAAACTGTCTTATTTACTTAGTATCGTGTTTTACATCCTAAAGAAAATCTGGCTAAACTTGCAATTGTAAGTTTTATATTAAAAAATTTCAGTAAGTTCTAGTTTTAGATAAATGTTTTTGCTTGGTTTGTGATTTGAGGAGATTTTACAAACTCTATGTCAGGTAAACTTCACGTCAAGCAAGATGATGTTGCTGGCCGCAAAGGTTAGGACCTGAAAATTTATGGAAAAATTATTGACTGGATTGATCGATTTGAGTGGCTTTGTTTTATTGTATTGTTTACTTCAAAAACACCCGAATGCAAAACAATAAAAACATACGCTGTGTGTAAACAGAACTCTGAAGGCATTCCCCAGCTTCCAGTTGGGACACTGCAAAAACCCTTAGGACCGAAAACCCTAGCCGAGACTCCCAAACACGCGAGATATAAATAAAGCGAAGAAACAGCAAAACAAAAATACAACAAATAAGGACAAATTTTGTACGGTGATCAAAATACAGTGATCAGCAGATTGTCTGGTGGAAAAACAAGCCAATATTCTGTTGAAAATTGATCGCAGTTCGACGGCCACGGCTTAAAATGAAACGAAAAATGTAGCACTCTGATAGCAAATCATCACAAAAAGCTTTTTAAACAGGTGGAAAAGTAACTTTTGTATTCCGCATCAACTTCTACCCGTATCAGTAATCCTCTGTAAGATTTTTATTTTTTACCAATATTCCTGTGAACACTAGGAATAAATTAGTTTTGATTACTATAGCATATCTTGTGTTATAGTTATGTACATGATCTCTGGAACAGACTTGTAAATATTGGGCAGCAACCGTCATGAAATCTGCGCGTTAATTTGGCCAATTCCAATTTATGTATATCCTGCACATCTTACAAACTTCAATGTTTTGTAATTGGGTTTAACAAGTGTATCATAATTACTGAACGTCATGTTGTGTTGTTGTTTGGTTTCGACCTCTGGCTAGAAACTATATTGCTAACTTGCCCAGTAAAAGATGTTTCCTCCTTTGCATTTGATTTAAGAATAATTATTCTTGTTTGCGCATCACAAAAACTTCATTTTTTCTGGAGCAGTTAAAGTTGCTAAACTTGATGACGCGATCAGAGCAAGGCCAAGTGGTTTCGCGTAGGATTACCACGGATCAGAACTTCATGCTTCTGTCATGCTAAGATCTACAAATAGATTAATATAATACTGATAACTACCTTAAGATTAGCAATTTTGGGCTTGATTACAGAAAAAAATGAGAGTGCTTTTTTCATCTTCCCGGTACCTACCGGGCCCGGGTACAGTGTGCCTCTTGTTCCCCCCTCTCGTAGGCCCTGAGTTACAGAATTATTTTACGAAAACTACCTATAAATCCAATGCCTGAGGGCAGGTGTGGGCAACCTCTTGGTTACCAACGCCATTTTTTTCAAACGCGAGTACCGATATGCCATACCATATCGGCTGCTTCTTGTAACGATGTCATTTCATATCATTAGTGATTTTCGCTGTGATATTGTTGAATGCAAACGGAACATCTGGTAAAGCAGCAAATAAACGTCACATATACTTGCTGCTTTCACCAGTTTTTCAATTTTTGTAGTTAAATTTTTTAATGAGAGCAGCAAAGAATTCTTAAAAGTTGAACCAGACAGGTGCGGCCTCGTTCTGATTTCAGTCAATTTCATCGTGGACGAAAACGCTTATTCGCATGTTTATATTGTTCCAAAACGACGTATTTAACTCTGAACGAATTATCTCAATTCTGATCATTTTCACAAGGGTAGGATCGCCATAAGTTAATCATATCAGAAGCACTAGGGACTGAAGAAAGCTTATCAAGTTACGGTTTCAACATTGAATTTGTTTTGAACTCAATGTTCCATTTATATATTACTTGGTATTTGTATTATCTTTTCTTCATCAAGTAAGAATGGGTTTATACCTACAGTAGAATTGCCCTATAACGTCACTTCAAGGGATCGGTGAAAAAGCGTCCTTGCAGACGAACTGTCGTTATAGCCGAAGTCGTTATAGTCAAACTCGAATGTACGTAAAAGATAGGAATTCCGCCAGCACCAACGTAAAAGCGTCATCGTAGGCAAACTGCCGTTATAGCCAAAGTTGTTATAGTCAAGGGCGTAACGAGGTTAGATGGCACTCGGGGCAAGAAACAAGTTTGGCGTCCCCGTGTTTGAACCTGAGATCTTTCGGAAGCAAATGTACTGTTTTGAAGAAAGTACTTGTGACATTGTTGGGACTTTTCGCCGCCCCGCTTAGTCATTCGGCATTCCCATAGTGATTCGGATCTCGGGGAATTGTGCCCCCTTGCCCCCCCTCGTTATGCCCCTGGTTATAGTCAAACTCGAATGCACGTAAAAGATAGGAATTCTGCCGGCACTGACGAAAAAGCCTCGTTATAGGCGATTTCTACTGTACCAAAACTCAGTCTCCTTCTTTAGTCAAACCACAAACGTCTTGCAAGACTTTCAAATGAGCCTTTCAAGTTGCAATGACTTCATCTTTTTAATGCATTTTCTCAATTGCTATTATCAGCAGCAATCTGCTGCCTTAGATGCGCGAACTGATGGCTCGTTTCGTTATTTTCTCGCTGTGAGATAACAGTTTTAACTAAAATTTGAATCCAATGACACCATTTGCTAAAGTTAAGAAACAATTTGTTCTTGCACTTCAGTTTCATATTCAGGTGATTGAGATGGTTAGTAACATCTACTAAAAATTCCAAATCAAAAGGCCCGTTTTTATGACATGCAAGAGTTATTTCATCAGGTTGTTACTGCGATGCATGTTTAACGTCTGGCGCCTTGCGTGTGGGAGTGAAGACGTTACACAATAGGCTGTGGCAACTTATAGCCTAATAAAAACCATGAATTGAATTATTTTTCCAGGTTTTTAAATTTTCGTTCGGGCGTTTTAGCAAGAAGATTGAAAAAATGCGCATTAACCTGCGAACGCAGCACAAAAGCGAAATTAAATCATGCATGTAATTCCACAACTACGTCACTCACTCGCGGACGGGATCGAGCATTTAACAAAAACAGAAGCTTGCTATCCTACAATGTGGCAGTAGTGTCGGCTGGTGTGCAGTCGAAGAAAATCGCAACAAAGATAAGCCTGATCAACGTTTTTGCACGAAATAATTAAGTCTTGGAATCAATTTAAACGTCTGTAAAGGTGGACTTGATACACTGCCATTACAAATAATTTTGAAAGAAACCCTTTCGTGTAAAGAACATATCAGCCGCCAATTCCATGCTCAACAGCACGCAGAGCCTGCAAATGTGCTGGCAAATCAAGACATTAAAATCTTAATTTAGCGCTCGGATGCAAGTGCAGTTTATGCTATTTTGGAATCAAACATGCACTGTGGACATGTCTGAAAAAAGCTCAGAAATCTTTAGAGCCTGATTAATCATGGTTGACACCTTCTTTGCATAATATCGCAGTAGGTTCTCTTTTTTGTAGGGTTAAGTAGAGTGCTGTAAATCTTAAATAGACTAAAAGTTCGGCGTACTTCTCAGAAACACGGAAATCAACGCTCCAGATTACTTGGCAACAATTGACATCGATGACAATTCACCCACGTTTTGCCAGGTGAGCTGCAACATACTGTAGCTGCAATTTTTCATCTTCTACAGTACATTAATCGGTTCGTAAACTGAAAAGATACATTGCAGTATCTTTGCGAGTAGCCAGGAGCATTACTGCACTATAGGTAATCATGTTGCGGCAAAGAAATTTGGTTTTCAATAAACGGTTTTCAGACCTTAGATTACAAGTCGTACCGGAATGTTAAAGCAAAAATTGCCTCTTTTGCAACAATAAATCTGCACTTTCTGAAATATACTTTGCTGTTCAAAAACAACTGTCTGCACCTGAACAGCAGACCTCTGAAAGTCAAATGTTTTTGGTATTTTTCAGATCATTGATCGTTTGGAAATGCCAAACATGAAAGATGAACTGCACCACACTGGCTGGAACGCATGCAGCAGTTGTTTTCACGATCCTACAAAAAAAAGGAACCTCTTTGTTATGCCGGGTCTTGTTTCAAGTAGAATCTACGCTGTCGATGTCAGCAGTAATCCGAAAAGGCCTGCTATAGCAAAAGTACTACGTTGGTGTGTGTTTTTTGTTTATTTACCCTTATTGTTTTCACTTCACGAATTATCTCATTGTCCAAAGCTTTAAAAGGATATTTTGCTAGTTTCGCCAAATGCACAAAAGCTTTTCTGGCTTTTTTGCTGAAAAAGTTACAGGCATTCATGAACGCCCACAAAAACAGAAATGTTGAACAACCTAATGATAAAAATCACGGCCACAGCAAATGCAGTTAAAAGTATGTCGTAAAGACCTATGTCATAATGACTAGCGTTACACGCATGCGCAATGACTAGCGTTACAAAAGTATCTCATAATGACTACCGTTATACGCATGCGCACTAAACCAATTTTTTCGGACTGCGCACCTGCATAGATCATAAGCATGATGAAACTTGCGTAACTGATTCTACATTTCAGGCTATCGAGGTTCTTGCGTCACTGGACTAGCTGTAAACGTAACTCAAATGTCAGCAAGATGCAACTCGAACGAAAAGTAGACACGGCGAAGTACCGTGGTAAAATTAAGTTATTTCTAACAGAATTAAATCAATTTAAATTCGATCAGGGGAAATTACATCAGTAGGTTTAGGGGTTTCCTAGTGCACAAATCGTTATTTACATGAGGCCTTTGAGCAGCAGCCGGAGCAGGAGAAACGCTTCGACGTTGGCGCGGTAACAGAGCAAACAAAACGTGATCCGCACGCTGACAGTGCAAAACTCAGCTGCACCATACGTGGCCAACGCACCAGATCTGCGCATGAGCACACACAAGACCTACTAGAGATAGGCCTTGGTACACACGTCCGAAATTTCCTTAGCGCAATGACGGTTGACACAAGCAAGCCAGCACCCGTAGTTACAAGTTCTGAAATGCCCAGTGGTAATGTAAACGGGTGACATCCACTAAAGGATGAAGCGACACTTTACAGGGCAGAACTTTTTGAACTTTTGAAATTCGAGTTTAAAGAAATCTTATTTGATCATGAATAAACTCATCCACCATAAAACCTGGCAACAATGGTCTTGTTGCTGCTGCAAACAAAAACTTAACTTGCGTCAACGCATACGGTAATTGTGCGTACAGGATAAATGAAAATTTTTATGTGTTTTGTTGTGTTCCCATCGTCCTGACATTTTGTTTTAGATTAAATTTTTTTGTTTTAACCTTAGGAATCACGGATTCATACAGATCTGGTACAAATTTGATAAAGTTCACATGTACGTTTGGTGGTATCGAACTGCAATTATTGAGAAAACTCTGTACCAGCCTTGGGACCCGGGTGCGCCAAAACTATTTTATCACCTTGCAAAATTTCTCTCGGAGGGCCTGCTTGCTGACTCCTGAGCCGCAAACGTAGTCCATTTCTTCACTGATTAGTGGCAAATTTGGATGGCGTTATGTATGATAAGTCATGCAGCCACCTACAATCTTGGGTTTTACTTTAAAAGGTTCGAGGCAGGTTAAGCAGGTTTCTCCGATAAGTCAGTAAATATCTCAGATGCACTGATACTTTTTCGCAAATGGGCCTGTCACCAGTGTAACGAAAAAAAGAAGGGAACAATCCGAGTTGTTTTGCGTGTCATTTAACTTTGGTTGATATACTCAAATAACCATTATGGTGGTCAACATTTTGAAAGCTGTCAGCTGGTGTTCCTGTACGTCAAAAGATTTTTGTTTTGCTTGCAGAGAAGATGCAAAATAGTGAATTTTTTTCATAAAACCTTAAAAGGATGGCAGAATTACATCTCAGCGTAAGGCAAATTTTTTTAAATTGAAACATTATCGTAAAATAGGTATTCGTACAATTTTTTATATTGTCCTTCAATTTGTGAGTTGAACACACGTGACCTTTTGTACGAATTACACCAACTGTGATTTTTTACGACTTTTAACTGATTTCATTACGATGAAGTGCTGGTCGGTGCTTTAAATTGGGAGCACCTTGCAAGTTTCGTTTAATTTATTGGCGTTGAAATCTAACCCGATAAATGAGCTTCTCAACCAGATAGTAATCAAATGACGTAAACACGTTAACCTGACGCCTCAGGCAACGGAACAAACTACAAGCTAAAGAAATAAGCAAGCAGCTCTTTGCAGTGCCCTTGTCGTCCCTGTGCGGGGAGTAATGAATGAATACTGTCGCAATCGCCCGAAGCAAATCACTTCCGCGGGATAAAGAGCAAAACCAATCATGACAATTCGTCGCGAAAGGTAACGCAATTACTACAACGGTCCGTTGCTTCAGAAAATGCCCTGATAAAGAGAGAGATGTATTTAGCGACGGTGAGTAAAGTACGCATATTCACGGAAAGACACAGAAAATGAAAATAATACATAGCAAACGCTACGGTTGACAACAAAACACATACCGTCTTTGCTGTGTATAGTGGGTTATTCTATTTTCATATACTTTTTCCGAAGCTCGGACATCGACAAACCCTAAGGTTATCTGGTCAAGATGTCCTATGAAATGTGTCTTACAAGACCAATATTTAAGTAGTAATGTAACACAAACTCACACGTTCCAAAACAGAAAATGACAAAGGCATAATGATTCGCTTTGTCTTCTGTCTTGTCATGATTGTTTTCACATAAGAGCAACACAGAAATCATCTGAAACGAATTTTCATGTTGCTCAGCGTAATTTTCCCTTACTGTACTTTGCTCCGTATGCCACTTTCAATGAAGTGATCTATTCTTGCTTTTATAGGTTTCACATTTCAATAAATGACTACTCTTATTGTGTTGAAAATATAAGAAGGAAATTATTTTACGTTTTTCTTATTTTTTAAGTTCGCTTTGATGAACAGAAATAAAGTAAAATAAAGCGTGTGCGCCAATTAAGAAAACATTTGTTAGATTACGGGATTTTATGTAGTACAAATCATAAATGGTATCTTGCAAGGCCTTGCCGTAACAAAAATTGTTTTTTGCAGTCAGTGGAGCCAGTCGAAGTATTTCATAAAACCGGTCTTGCCAATCCTCATACTGTCCATTGCATTCCCGGAGGTCAAATCATGATCAGCACTATCGGTGATCCACAGGGGAATGGGAAAGGTTAGCTTTATAGGGGTGGAGTGTCAAAGCATATTTTGCATTGCACCTACTATCGTTACCTCTTGCCGTACTTTCCACGAAATTTGGTTTTTGCTATTACAGTATTTGGATCCTTTTTGAAACACTTTCTTGCTTTGCCACTTGTTTTGGATTTGATTTGAAAAAACAAAAACTTTATGCCGCGCACTGTTCTTCTTTCAAATTTGTTTGCTGCTGATTTTTAAAAAGCACCTGAGATGCTGCACCAGCGATTGGAATTGTCTGCAGTTCACAAAGAAATGCACCCTCCCTCGATGAAGCCGACCTGTTGTAGTGCAAATAACCAATCGAACAGATCAACTGCAAATGTGGCGAAAGTAATCTTAGAAAAGCGCAGTTATACAAACAATCCAAGTCTCTGTAAATCCAATTGTCGGTCAGTTCAATTTCGTGCAAATGATAGTTTTTCTACGGTTCATTAAATTCGCTGAAAAGGCAAGAAGCAAATAAACTTCACAGCGCGGTTCAAACGGCAAACAGACAACACACGAATGATGATTCAATTTAAACTTTGTTTTGTGCGCAAATCTGTAAAAACCTTGCCACATTTCAACACTAATTATAAACGTTTACTTTTGTCAATCAAATGTGCTTTAATTTTGTTTTTTTCAAGTTCGCAAATTAAAAATTTTCTCATGCTATGACCTCAAACGCTCTCCACTCTATGCAAGATACCAAAGTCCTTTTATTCATTTATTCAGTGTTTCGAATCGTTTTATTCAGTGTTTCGAATCGTCAACTTCAACTTGAATGCCAAATCAAGAAAATCATTGAATCAAACAACAAGAACATGAGAAAAAGACAGTCTCAAAAGGATAACTTTTAAGACATATTGCCAATTAAACGTTGGAGAGTTTCCTCTATATTTAGAAAATTTAGAAAGTGAAAGACTGAACCACTATATTTCTAAAAACCTATTTTTAAATATGTTTTGAAAAGTATAATTTTGAAAAGCTAACGTGAAGGTTAAAAGACTTACATCGTTAATATCCATGCAAGGAAATCGTTTTTGTCGCACATGCTTGTGATTATTATATTTGGCAGAAATATTAAAACCTTTAATGAACCCTTCGTATTCCACTTTTTCCGAAACAACGCAACCCATGATTGCTTGGCAGATTTTAATATGAACTTTAAAGATGCAGTTTTGCGCTACGATCCAACTGAAAGGGGACCTGGTGACGTTTAAACATACTTCTGTGTGTTACCTTGGCTTTTCATGAGGTTTTAGTGTTGCATTCTGCGTAATTTTGTTTAGCACTTTTAACCAGTTCCAAACAAGTCAACTTTTACATTTAAAATAAAACGCAATTGCTGTAGCTAAGGCTGTTGCACATGTAAGCCATGCGGAATGTTATACAGTTCCATAAAAATTATTTAATTGCGCCTTGGGCCAAGTCATGCAATATTGGTAGAAATCCCATTTCATCCAGCTGAAGAAAAGGACAGATTGAACTTATGGAGGTGTACAAGATGGCCAACTCATTGTCCCGAACAAACTTTCAGCAAGAAACAGTGTACTGCAAATGGATGGCTCCCTTTAAAAACCGACCTCTTCATAACAGATCACTCACAACACACCGCTCGAAGTAAACCACGTTAATAACATCCTTGTTCATAAGAGACCACGTTCATAACAGACAATGTTCATGTCAACGTGGTCTGTTATGAATAGGTCTGTTATAAACGCGGTCTGTGTCCAGTGTTCTGTTATGAATAGGTGGTCTGTTATGAATAGGTCTGTTATAAACGCGGTCTGTGTCCAGTGTTCTGTTATGAATAGGTCTGTTTTGAACCTACACCCAACTGGATATAGATGAAAACTCAAATGTTTGCAGCATACCTTTTTGAGAACAATCAAAAAATTGAAAAATTCAAATTTATCGAATCAATTCTTCTGTTTGTACGTGTTATGGTCTTCTTTCAAAAACATTCTGATTCAGTAAGTTATTTATTTTAATCAATTTAATCAAGTCCATTGTGATTTTGTTAAAGGGGGATTTCTGATTCTCGATTCCGAGACATTTGAGCTCCTGGGAACATGGGAAGCTCCTGGAAATAACCCAGAATTCGGTTACGACTTTTGGTATCAACCCCGCCACAACGTCATGATCAGCACTGAGTGGGGAAGTCCGAAAAGACTGCTCGGAGGTTTTAATCCTGATGACGTTGCTGCTGGTGAGTGCAGGTCCTTTTACATTTTCGATTTTGGACAGAAGTATACATACAGGCCGCTGTTAAAGGAGCTATTTCCTTGCAAAAAGACATGGCTATCAGCTTCGTTTTCAACGTTGTACAAAAACGTTTCTTGCAACTGGTTATTTGTGAGCATTTTAGGTAAACAATCCATGGTGTAGGCTAAGGCTAAGTAGTTTGAGCACGCGCCAGTAAAGCTGGTAGGCTGGATTGAATTCGCGGTAGGTTATACCACAGACTTGAAAAACGGTACTTGCGGCCTGTCAAACCTCGTGCTCGGCGTTGATGGATGGGTGCAAGGAAACGCTTCACGCGCGGTGCTGCAATTGACGCGCCATCATGCAGCATTCACCACGAAAATAGCCGCGTGGCCCACGGCGCAAGCAAGCAGAGATGGGCGCCGCAGACCACTTGTGACACTCCCGAATGTAAATGAAACTGAACTGATAGCAAGGCGTGCAAGTGTTTTTGGCTTCATTTCTCAAAAACTTTGAAAAATGTTGTTGAAAGTAATATTATCCGGGATTCAAACGTCAAAGCAGTAATCGCAGGCTTCAATTCTGACGACTCAGCTACATTGTGTATTCGCGTTTCTCAGTATAAACACTACGCTACTGTGTATTTGACTCCGTTTGAAAGCCTTTTTTTTACTTGCTGAAGAAAATTTGTTGTCAGTGCTGTAAGGTCTGGTTGTATATAACGAGTGTACCTGTCATGCAATTTTTGCCTATTCTCCGAAGAGCGGAACATCATACGAGTTTGCGGGAATTTCTGAAAGAGTTTTTTCTGATCATCTTTAACTGTCCTCTTAATGTTGTACTGGCAAACAAATATATATTCCGTACATGCATAGTGACGTCGTGGCCAGCAATCTCTTTCCTTCCACCTTCTGTGGGTCAAACGTGTCTTTCGTTTACTGCTTGTTACCAAACACTGATTTCAGCAATAAAAACATTACATTGTCAACTGCTGTAATGCAAACTTGAAACATCACTTTTCAGGCCACTACGGTCACAGTTTGCATGTGTGGGATTGGACAAAGAAGGAAATTATACAGGTAAAAACTAAAAAACGGCCTGAACTGCGACGTGACTTTGCATATAGTATTTTCTCTACAGTCTTCCTGTGAGAATCATTGCCAAGAAGTCCTGATGTTTAAAAAGCAAATTTATTGACATTGTTCACTGTAACGCCGTTTTTCATAGTTATGTTTTTTGCATTGTGCTATTGTTCAAAATATCAAGTGGATAAAGTTTTGATTAGAACGACTTTGATGAGAAGACGAGTTGAAAAATTTAGTTTAGAACGAAGAGCAGTCTTACTACTTTTAATTAATAAGCTTAAAAATGAAAACGTTCTCGGAAACGATTTGCACAAGGAAATTGGTGATGGTTTAGTGGTGCATTGCAGATGCTAATATTTACTTAATTAATTCACTCGCAGTGTCACAAACAGTTGTTCTTTGACTTTCGTGATGTTTATAATCGGTGTTTGATTCACCTTTCATTTGTGCAGCTTGTCAAGGCTGTACAGTGTTTCAACAGGCATTTTTACAAAGATTCAGAACTTGCAAATGTAAGCCATCAATGATCAAGTGCTTCTTGTTTCCGCAGGACATCGATTTGGGCCCAGAAGGGCAGATTCCTCTCGAAATACGTTTTCTTCATAACCCCAACGCGACTGAAGGGTTTGTTGGCTGTGCCCTGAGCAGTACGGTTTTCAGGTTTTACAAGACTGAGGTATAGGTTTCTTATTGGTGAATTAGTGTAAAATGACCGCGAATGCAGTTACGTGCAAAACCTGCAAAAAATTCTCCATTTCTGAGAAACCGACTTAAATTTTACAACTAGTTTGAAGTAGAGTTTTTACATGTTTATAACGACCAAAGCAGTTTTTGTCAATTAGCTCTACGATTTATTTACCTTGTTGGAATAAGCATAGCAAAACTGCTTGATCTAATGCTTGTTCATTGCAGTTAACATCATTAATATCGCTGCTTTCGCTGTCAGCCGTTTCCTCCGTGTTTGTCGTCGTTTACTCCTTGACATGTGTTAAAGTTGCAAAATTTGCAGGGAGGAAAGTGGGCGACAGAAAAAGTAATAACTATTCCGCCTAAAGAAGTGAAAGGATGGGCTCTGCCGGTTATGCCAGGTGAAGATATGTCAAATCAAATTGTTTGGGAATTGCTTGTTCATTGTTCATATGTTATTTTCGAATACACTACGGCTTACTTTGTGCAGTTTACAATGTAAATTTTGTAGTAGCTGTTTGTTCCAAACCGAATAGGGTTCCGGTGTTTGCTGGTTTGGAGTCGAAAAGCCCATGAGTTCGTGCAAAACTTTACTATTTCAGTCATTGAAAGTATCCTTGGCATGCAGATAACTAGACGTGGTTTTTGTGCAGTATTGGTTTTTCGGTTGGTTCTGTAGCAAGCTTACCTGTTGAAGCGCTATTGATGTGTTGATCAGTGACGTAACTGACGGGGGTCAGATTGGCGAATCGCCCCCCTGACAAGTTAAATACAACATCTGGCTCCAACTTAGCTTATATTTCGGTTTCAGTATTCCTTTGTTACTGTTGATTTTTTGCGTTTTTTTCAGTAG
>Ga0210059_1009160_pt1 | contig 15496 bp, 11 predicted proteins | sample Ectturendosymbi2_FD_188042 | JGI IMG/M metagenome (GOLD analysis project Ga0210059, IMG submission 188042) | Ecteinascidia turbinata endosymbiont from Florida, USA - Sample 2 (SPAdes) (version 2) | ecosystem: Host-associated > Tunicates > Ascidians > Unclassified | place: Key West, Florida... | reverse complement strand
GGGGGGGGGGGGTCGCCGTGTGAGTGCGGACGCGAGATAGTGCGACCCTGGAAAAAACCTTCCCAGCAACATCGAAATGTCCTCTGTAGATGTTGCAGTAAGTGATAATCTTGGCTTCTCTCGTCTCTTTCAGAAAACAACCTTCATTCCAACACTTGCAAAGAATTTTGTTCAGTTGTGGAACAAGAGACTCATCAGCTTTGAGCAATCCCGATGGAATGACATCGACGTCTGGTGATTTGCAACTTTGACAGGAACGCGAAACTCCTCAATTGTAGAAGGACAGCGAAGGTCTTTTGAGGGGGTAGCAATTCGGAAATCATGAAAATTAGGGGAGTGTGGATTGATTTTCAGAGTTGAAGGTGATTCCAGGGAAAAGATGGTGGTTTTCGAAAGCAAGACAAACGAAGAACACTCGAAGGAATTCAAAGATGAAAAGAAAGCGTTCAAAATTTTAAATGGCGACGACCCATGGAAAGATGAGGTGTTGAAGTTTATTGAAAGATGAAGCAAATATCAGATGATAAAAAAACTCGTAAATTCTTTCCAGATAAACGCAAAACCAGTGGCTGGCGTCAAAATGCAGAACAATGAAAATATTTTAGGGGCGAACGATTTCCACCCCTTTCCTGTCAAACGCCCCCCTGCCCACCTGGGTTTGATGAACCTCCCACCTGGGTTTGATGAACCTCCCACTGACGATACTAATTCGGAAAACTAACAAACGACTAATGTATTAATGAACAACATTCCGTCATGATCAGCGTCAAATTAAAAGAACCATAAAGAACTTTGAAACATACTAATGAAACCAGTGCCTTGGGAATAGTGAAATTCAGGGCGTATTCAATGAAAATAAGTTATTTTGCCTGAAACATGTCAACGGACTGTTGAGTCTTCCTTTTGATGTTTGAACTAAAAGACATTTACATTTCAACTAATTGTTGACCATCAGTATTTACAGCGTAATTATAATTTTTGTTGAAACTAAGTAATTGACTCCATTGCTGGAGGGGCAGTCTGATCCACCTGGAAATGTGCGGCAAGATTCCATAGAAGCACCAGAGTCATTTCACGATGACCTTTCACAATGTCAGACGATTCCACAACCCTTCCCTCCCCATCATCAACTGGAATTCCATAATTCCTCAATGCTGAGATCGCCACCTGTTGATGGATATTCGCGTTAACGTTGATTGAAGGTTGAGCAAAAGTTAAAACATGATCAAGACAAACTTTGCACTACGTGTTTGGCAGACAACACATAAAATCAATCACCCCTTCCCTGTTTACTGTGTTATCTGTACTTTATAACTGAAACAAAGTTATGTCACATGCAGCAACTATGACGACATAATCATGCGAACACGTGATTATGACGTCACTTGGCAGGGTGATAATGACGTATCTTTGTGTTAACCGAACATTTGCGTCAGTCAAACACAAAGCATCACCTCAACGTTGTGCCTTTTCTGCAGCAGACTTCTCGGAGGGACTCTGAGCTTTTTCGAGAGCGACCAGTCATGGAGGAGGATTTCAACCAACCTTGCCAGCCGCACACCATCCCTGTGGTGAGTTGACCAGACATTAAACAGATTCGCCCCCGTGCTCACATATAAAGCAGAGTATGGCACCAAAACCTCACCAACCTCATATCAACAGCGAGGTTATGAACGCCGTATGCGAACTCATCAAGGAAGGATTGCTCGTGTGTGACGTTGTAACCGAGGTATGACAAATGCTTTATGACGTCACCTTCGCCTTGCAGGAAGTCACGTGACAGCGCGATCAAGACGGCGCGGGTACTTCTGATAACAGCTCCCCTGCATCAACAGGAACGTTACTAGTATTGACAATAAAGGATTGTTGGGACACTTATACTTGCTCCTTTATTGCTGCTCACAACCTTATTTTTCTGCCCCTTTACTTTGTCTACTGTTTCAGCCAAAAACACCAGAAACTAACTTATATTTTTGAAGCGCTTCTCTGAAACAACGATTTATCTCAAGGCCAAGAAGTTGATCGAGGTTTCAGACAAGGTCGGGTTGTGTGGATATACTGATGCTACAGTTGGCTGCGCACGAATCACGCGGTTTGAAAAAAACAGGTGACATCTTCCAATGTAGGATTTGTTACGTCACAAAAACATCTCTCACTTTTCGAATAAACACGGATCGTGGTCAATCAGGCGTGATCGCTTCGCTAGATCGAGCATGTAGAGCAGGATGAGGAATTTCTTCAAAATGTGTTGGTTCAATGCTTTTTCGTATCTTGAAAAAAAAATATGTCCTTACTAGATGAGGTCATAAAGCTCTTTATGAAACACAATGAAGGCTCATCGCAAGGCACGCAATACATGAAAAATAAAATACAAACCCTGGTTTGAAGGAATGTGGCACGGATGGATGGGCGTACGTGCTTGCAATTGTTGCGTCATAAAGAATTCGCTGTTCAACGAATCGAGACAGTGAGGTCACAATCTTTTCACCTGCGTCACAATCATAGACTCCATGACAACGCATCAGCATAAATGGAAACGTTAAAAGTAAAGTCGCAAAATGGTAAAACTACGAGGTCTGATTCAAGGTGGGGGCAGAGGGGAAGATGCCAGAATGTAAATCAACAGAAGCTCACCTTGGAAGCATGGGACGGTCTCCCCGAACACAACCTCCAAACTGATCCTGAGCCAGAGCTTGTCAAAGTTCATCAGAAGTTTCAGCAATTTGTCTCGGTTGCCTAGACAACACAAAACATTGCTGGAGACTGGTACAAACTAGAATTGTTGCACACCATTCCGACGGCATCATACCCAGGTCTTTCCAGACACACCGGTCAGTCCGCATACGGATCCGGGAAGTGTCCACCTCCTCCTCCACTCTTCGGATGATGTCAGAGAAGTGTGGAGCATTGAAGATCTTGCAAGCAGCTCTCCGCAGTGAGTTAAGTCTGCTCTTGATGCGATACGCGCGGTGGGAGGCGGCCTCCTTGCTGGGGGCTGCTTGGCCGGGGGAGGTACCCCATACAAGGGGGTCTGCAAACATCACAAGTATAAGCCCCACGGGACCAGATATTTGTACAACACGCGAACCCAACAATGTCTCAACAACGTTTGCTAATCAACATTTACTTCAGTTGAGAACATTCGACCCGACACCAGGTTGCTGCGCCATGCACAGACACTCGCACACACATGGTGTTCTTCTTACATTAAGTTGTGTGTAAAAAAGCATTTCAGGAAAGGTTTGTTTTCTGCGCATTTTGAAAGGAGGGAGTGAGCAAAACCATCAAAGCTTCGGTGCTTAAGCCTTTCATGCGACCAAACGCGGCTTTTATTTATTTATATAAAATATTTTTTCGTTAACACAATTCAGCAAGTTGATATTTCCTCACTGACCAGATTGGGAATTAGAAGTTCGATCAATCGATTATGTAACAATGATCTTTATGTGTCGTCAACTGTCTCCATTCTCTGAGTTGGAAATGTTAAACTGGTTAATTTAAATTGTCAGGAGGGAGGTGTGTTCGTGAAAGTGCACATGGAGACATTTTAAGTGAATTCCGGAATCAGGCACCACATGCCAATTAGGTCAATTTTCAGAAATACTCAAAAAAGGTCAAACAAAATATCTGCAGCCAAAACACTTCTGAAAACGGCCAAATTTTCACAAGTTGGTCGCATAAAAGACCAAGGTGGCAACCCTGGTTCCTGACACTACTGGCAAAATAGCCATCGCTCTAGCATGACCACTGTGCTAAACAAACTCACCAACATCACATTTGAACTCGTCAGGGGTGAAAATATAATTCGCCCAGCACGCCAGAGCCCTCTCCTGCTTCTCTTTCCACTTCGAGTCATAAAACTGGCTTCTCGAGGCGTAGGTCAAAGGGTGACGCGGAGGGGCTGGGTTCGAATCCAAGGTCAGGAACAGTTGCGACAACGGGACGCCTGCAACACGGAACGTTGTTCAACCCAGCAAGCCCAACTGGTACTTGTGTATACTGTAGCTGCTTGGTGAACCCGGCCAATGTCTAGTTGGCTGATACCGAGTTACAGCGATTGGGGCCAACCTGGACCCTTTCTCTACTTGTGGTTCGTTACCCCCTACCCCCTCTCATTCAGGAAAGCTTTGTGGACGACACAGTAAACTTAAGTGATAAACCTGCGGGGAGTTCAACCAGTGCCGCGTAAGGATTGCTGCGGAAGTGGGATGAAGTGTCTGCTGCAATCAAAGCATTCGACAAAGTGCACGCAATCAGGAGGACAACACAAGCACCTTGCGACAGTTGCAGCATGAACTGGTGGATGGATAAGAAAGCGCGTAATCAAAACAAGCCGATGATTAAGTCTTTGGATCGTCATTTCTGCACTTTGTCAGGAAAGTCAAGTGGGTTAGCACAAGTGAGGTGTGCGACTGGTTTAGCAAACAATTGAAAAAGTCAGAAATTGACAGACACAGCCACGCAAGAATTTATCTCGCGCGTGCCATTGACTCACCTTTAACAATTTTCTTTCTGTTTACAACCGGCTTTGATGAACCCGTCTCGCTAGCGCCACCACGCTTAGAGGTGCTGCTCTGATTTTTCTCCGCCAGGGGTCGCCTTGGTCTTGCAGCGCGGACCGTAGCTCTGAGCTTGCGTAAACCTTTGGGCGTCTCGCAAACTGTTTCAACATATTTGTGGCTGTAAAACAAGCATTCACTCAAGAAATTCATCAAATAATGCCAAAGATCCCACCTTTTCGTTCCCCACGGATTGAAGCACGGTGTGCACGCTGGTTATTTTCCTTTATTTCTTCCAATTTTGGACTCTGTGAAATTTAAGGTTTGAGTAAAATATCACAGCTACAGCATAAAGCGCCACGTGCAGGTGGTTGGTGATGGACCACATGCAAACGGCAGAAAAAAACTTTATATAAGTGATTATCCAGTCAAAGCTTCAGGAGATTGTCCGGCGCAGTTACCTTGTTGCATCTGACAGCGGAATGTTCAATCCTTCGTTTGTTACCCGGACACACCGCCATGTTGTCTTCCTCATCAACCACATATGTCGCTGGGAATAAGTTTGACAGTTTTATAAAATATTTAAAAAAATGACCTCAGCGACGCAGTTAAATTTTGAACAATCCACAGAAACAGCGGAAATATGAAGAAACCTCCCCAGCATCGACAGCGAACACAATTGTTGCATCACAGAGAGCAACATTCACAGCAGCTCCTACCGGTGCTGACGTCACTCAGTCTGCTTGACGACCGCTCTTCTTCCGGATGCTCATTGGTCGATCCAGTCACGTGGTTTGCAACAATCAGCTGATCATATTCTGCGAAGAACATTTTACGTCTAGAACTTTTCCTGTTTGTCGCGAACAAAAGCAATAGTGACGTTTCAACCACACAATTGGCCGTCATGGCCAAATGCCAGGCAAAGGCCACCAAAGGTTCCAACGCATTCACAGGGTGTGGTCAGTGGGGGTGGGGCTGGAGGTGCAGCCGGTGAAATGGATAAAAGTCAGGGGAGATGGTTAGTGCGTGTTTGGAATGATGGAAAACGAACATAACGAATGGATCAGGGTTTCTTAAAGGGAGCCCTCGGCCCTCCTTGGGGGCCGCAGACCGGTTTTCTGGGGGACATGAGCAGGAGGCCTTCACTAAGTAGCTTTGCCGTGATATTGCATTAACCTAAGTGTCACGATATATTAAGTATTCGCCAGTTAAACTTAGAAGGGAGACACGGCGCATGAAAGTTTGAGAATCACTGGAATGGATGAAAGTACAAGACAGTAACAGAAGGAACATTGCGTTTGTTGGAGAAGTTGAAGAACATTGGTTGCTTGTGAAACACAGTTGATGCGAACACACGCTGATTGGTGGACTTTCAAAAATGTCAAGACTCTCATCAAGACATTAGCGTTTCTACGAAAAACACACGATTCAGAGAAACGTTTTTTTTTGCTGTTTTTGTTCCGCAGACAGGAAATAAACATCAATATTTGCAGGAAACAAACCAGGACCTCTTCATAAAGAGCGTCATAAAAATGTACTTCGCTAAAAAAACAACAATGACTAATTATTAAATTCAATGAGGACGCCACTAGCGCAGGCACGATGAGCTAAAAGTGCACTAGAATTCGTCCATAACGACGGTTTTTCTTCGGTCACACAAAGTGAAGTTACAGGGCAATTCTACTGTACTTGCAACGTAGAATCTATCTGTGAATAAGGACCGTGGTCCAACAACACAAACTGACAATTACCAAAATATTTTTTCACATTTTCCAGCGAATCCTCTTCCTCAATTGGGGAAAAACCCTTTACAGCAGCGACATCAAGCGTTGCAGTTTCAATCGTGAAAGTCGGTCGTCCGTGACGTTTGGGGGGGTGGAAGTTGTGCTGATGACCTGGAGTCACTGACCCTGAAAGAGACCGTTTCGCACCATGCAGTGTCCGCGGACAATACATAACTGTCAACCTTCTGTGTGTGACGTAACAACAGGTGAAAACTAGTCTCAGGCTTGCGACTTTCAGCCTCTTGTGCATATTCGGGATGACGGGAGAGATGATTTACAAAGATCGGCAAATTACTGAAATGCTTCCTGGAATAATCTAAAAAATTATCAAAACACTTTTGTGGTTTCCACCAGCAACGAACCACCAAGTTCTTTTCAACCGTCATAAAAATCTTTCCTGAAAAATGGAGCTTTTAGTAAAAAAATAGTTCTGAGTACTTTTAGTAAAAAATTAGTTCTGAGTAAAACTGTGTCATCAATCACTTGCAGCTGAAATACCTGGAATTGCTTTTCAAAAGCTCCATAGATTTTAATTGTTTTTGAAGCAAGAAATTATAAATACTTTTCAAAAAATTCAACTGCTCACAACAATGCAGTTCGTAAATCTTATCGCATTAGGGCCTTGATTATGATTTGAGGGAATCAAGTTACTTTTGAAGCAGTTTCAAGCATTGAACCACAACAATTCCATCGCGCTCTCCATTGGAACTGTACATCACAGCGCCATGACCCTCCCATGCCACAAGTTTTCACGCATACATCACAGCGCCATGACCCTCCCATGCCACAAGTTTTCACGCATACATCACAGCGCCACGACCCTCCCATGCCACAAGTTTTCACGCATACATCACAGCGCCATGACCCTCCCATGCCACAAGTTTTCACGCATACATCACAGCGCCATGACCCTCCCATGCCACAAGTTTTCACGCATACATCACAGCGCCATGATCCTCCCATGCCACAAGTTTTCACGCATACATTACGCATACATTACAGAGGAAACAAATATTTGCAGATGTTCACAGCATTTCTCAGTCGTTACCAAGTAATATTTGTCGTTACCAAGTAATATTTGTCAAATAAGGTCTTCGGATATAAATATGCTGCCAACGAAGACGTATTAACGCACAGGGGAGGTGGACGACACGGTCTGCAGTGTTTAGTTGCAAGTCAGCCTTCTGTTGCTCAGTCTGTGTAAGAATGGGGGGGAATTCGGGGGAGAGTTTTTGTTTTCTACAAAATGCTTTATATTTAAAAAGTTAATGATTTTCTTCAGTAAAGTCCAGGCATGTGAAACGTTTAGTGAACCTGATTCAGATTCAAAGAACACAATTTTACAAACTTCTCGTCAGCAAAGATGTCAACGAAACAAACAAGGAACGCAAATGGAGCATCCATTAAAGTTCTCACCGAAGCTGACGTCACTATGTCTGCTTGGTGACTGTTCGTCCAATGAAATGTGCGCTTCGGTCACGTGATCAGAGCGTTCATTGGTCGACAAATCCACGTGACTTGCGGCAATCAGCTGATGAGGAGCAACTCGATCGAGTCCTACGCAATATTCAGAAGCGGAGATTCGAATTATGTCCTGTAACTTAGAGGATTTACTCGTTGTCAGTCTATCTCCAAACATGTAAATTTTTCTTAATATGTTTGGCGCTGGATTACTAAACAATGTAGTTAAAGCATTTGAGATATTTCGCAGCGGAGAAAAATTCGGTTTAGAGGAGTTTTAAAGCAACATTGGCGTGGTCAAAATGTCAAGTTGATCCAAAATTTCGAGCTCTTTCCACCGACATTTATCACATTTCACACAAACTCAATAACCACATACCAACCTACATCTCCTCAGACAACTTAAAAAATGAATTGGGAGTTTGTGATTGTTATGAATGTGTTGCGACAAACAAACCGCCAACTACTTCACAACGTTGAACCTTTAAATATTGCTTTTAGCTTTTACTAACACAGTCAATGTTTTGCTTGGTTCCTACTTCCTTTAAAAAACAAAGTGATGTTTACATTTTCTGCCTCACGCAGCTCTGGCCCGGGTCAGCGTGGGGTGGGTTAAGGTCTTGGGGAGGACACACCAGAGGCGACTTCTACTCCACAAAAACACACGTGGTTCACTGATGTCGTTGGCGGTAAGTGACGTAACAGAGCGCATTGTTTGAAAGAAAGGTCGCTCAAAAAGGGAAATAATTGTGAAGCAGGTTTGAAACACGAAACAACCAAAGTTACTGGGTAGTTCAACAATAATAGTAGTAACGGCCAAAGCAGGCAAAGTAGGAATCACAACATAGACGTTGCAGTAAACGCGGTACCATCACCATCAGGATGAGGCGCCAACGGAAGCAAACTTGCTGCGAGATTTGAGTTCGCTTGCATTAGTTTAGCCGTATTTTTATCATCCACTTTGGAAAAATGTAAAACTACTTTGTGAGACCCAACATAAGAGATTAGTTATACTTCTAAGATTGTTTTATTTTATGTGGATGTTGAGCTTTTGTGTAGTTTAAAGCAGGAGGTAAAATCAGAAATGCAGAGTTCCTACGCAATATTTAATATTAAGTTCCAGACTTTTTCCAGACTTATCTTTTCCGAATAACATACCCAGGTAAAACACAGGCACTATGATATTTAACACGATGTACGTAAAATTATATCAATCGTGAATAAAATATTATGAAAATGTCAAAACAGCAAGTCTAGAAAATTATCTCCTTTTTTCATAACTAACAGACTAAAAACTTTTTTCCATATTTTTCCAGGCTGGAAAATGACCAAATTTTTTCCACGCTTTTCCAGACTCCGTACAAACCCTGACCACTTCCTGCCTGCAGCCACAACGTATGAGAGTTGTTACTCCGTAAAAAGAGGCCTGATTGAATTAAATGAAACAAATGCTTGTCTGTGAAATAAACAAACGTGAATAGAAATGCGCAAAAACTGCAGGTGTATGATCCGAACATGACAGGAGCAGTTCATTCCAGGATGGAAACAAATATATTTGTGCAACACGAATAAAAGCAACCACAACACAGTGTTTCCAGCAATAAAAACAATTTTACTGCGTTCTAGAATTATTTCTAACCCGAAGTCTCCTTCAAAACAGGATCACGTGACTCCTCCTCAATGGGGGAGGAAAAGAGTGCAGTAGGGCCGCTAGGAGGCGCAACACTGAATGTTGGACGTCCATAACACTTGGGGGGGTCGAATCTGTGTTTGTGTCCTGGAGTTGAGTCCCCTGGAAATGATCAAACCGTGTTATGCAAGCGCCTGCGAGCGGATTATATAATAAAACTTTCTTTCCCGCTGCAGAGATCGGCTGAGCGCAAAGCGACGGTGCGAACAATCGGTTGATTGTGTTTTCGCTAACAGTCACTTGTGCATTGTTTAAGTGTTGATTAATTTCGTAAAAATCACCTCAAACTCGACAGCAAGTTCGAAAAATATTTTAAATTCACAATCACTGGATATCTGACGAGCAACGCTAAACCTGAAAGAAGTTTGAGCACTCTTACCAAAATCAATCGGAACAGGTTGTTTCTTTGCAGAATTTTTATGGTGGTCTGGGGTCAAGAGTCCGTCCTGCAACATAAATCATGTGGTGAACTATTAATGCCTAGTGAGAGTCAAAAGTTAAGACGTGCAATTACTCGACGAATGTCGTAATCATAAATTTCAGGAATTTAGTCCCAAACAGCACTTGCTGGGCTCAATTTTGTTTTGAGCCTTTGGCTCTGTTTTTGCCCATTTCAGATTAGATTTGTTGTTTTGATATCTTGCTTTTACGCTGAAATATTGTTAAGTGTTTGGTCACTCTGACTGCTGCCAGTGATGAAATACTATTCAAGGCAAAGATCAGCATCAGTGCTGATGAACGATTTATCTCAGTTTAAGGCTGCACACGGAAAGTAAGTTGTTCACTTACTATCTTTCACGATGTACTGCACTTGTTTGGCTGTTTAGCTCCAATTGTGATTGAGAAGGATTGCCGTTTAATACCTTACAAAATACAGCATGAGTTCGTATGACTTTCTAACTGGTGATAAATTTGTAAGAAGTGGTTTTCCCTTTTCTGGCCCCTTGTTTTAGAGTGCGGCTCTCTTCAGGGCCAGATGTGGCGCCTTGGCAAAAAGTCGATCTGACAACCCTACCTCACACCATCCCAACCCTACCTCACACCATCCCAAAGCAGTGGCTCGGGTGGTATGAGCGGCATATCGTGGACAAACGCCTGGGCTCCCGCGCCGAGAAACAGCATAAGATCTAACCGTCGCGTCAGTAATCCAAACCCTACGCTGCTCACAGGCACCAGGTTATAAACCAGCTCTGTCCCTGGGCCTCATGAATTTTGTTGCAAGGTTTAACAAAACTTCGTTCAGGCCCCAAAAGTGAGGTCATAAATATTTCGCAGCGTCATCAAGGCAACTGCACATTTCCGAGGCTTGGCATCAAGTAAGCCACCCACTGTATCTGGTTCAACCACCCAATGTATCTGGTTCAACCACCCAATTTATCTGGTTTAACCAGCCACTGTATCTGGCTTAACCAGTGTCCGCACTCCAATGTTACTGGACAATTGCTCGAAAACATCGGATTGTTTTTACTTTTTGGCAATGACAAATAAAAAAATTCAATTTCCATCCACAAGATGATTTCAATTATTTGTTTCATGTTGAATAATACCCGTCGTCTCCATAGCAACTGTAAAGCACGGTGGCAGAGTATGCGAAAATATGGACGCTTCAAAACCTGCGTCAAATATTTCAAAGGTCTAAAACGAATTTCCAGCATTCAGCATGACTTTCTTTCGAACTAATACAACTCGATTTGAATTTGACTTGTGAGCGGAAATTTCCTAAACTTGTCATCAGCGCAAACTCAGTGGTCAGCAGCTCACATGATAGAGGTCATCACGACATGAACATGATAGAGGTCATCACGACATGAAAACATGGAACAATGCAAGGATAGCTCTGTCATGGCCAACTCACTTCTCCACAAATGATAACGAAAATGTGGACAGCATCCACTTGCTGCTTTTTATTGGTCCAGCCCTCACCAGAGCATTGAAAGACGCGAAATAAGGAAGTGGCAATGTGAATAAAACCCAGTAAAAACCAACCTTTCTCGCTGCGTTCGCCGGTTCTTGTGACTTTGGTGCCAGCGGCAATTGTCTCGGCGGGGCAACCATTTCATCATGTCTGGAGAAAAGTTATTTTAATATTTATGCTTCCATCATCAACAATGTTACTTCCTATCATAATTTACTTATTTATCAAAAAAAGACTGAATATCTACCCTTAAATTTTTCGCTTGCGACCTTGAAATCGTTTCCTATGAAATATAAGTCAGTGCATGGTCAAACGAGCAATAGGTTGTACGTGAGTTCGTCATTACGCCAAACTCTACTATTTCCCAATGGAACTGCTTGACAGGCAGTTGAGTTCTTACTCAGTCAAACAATCAACTTTATTGCATGGCATGCTGTGTCGCATATAAAAGGGTGACATTGCAGGGTTTGTCAGAACCACAACATAAACTTGCAAACTTTAAAAACCTAACTGGGTCAGACATAAGAAAAATTTACATTTCAAACCACCTGTTTCGTTCTAAATAAGTTTGTTAACAAATACTCGGGATTGGTGATTAAAAATTAGGATTTATAAAAAAATCAAGCAATGTTCAAATCCATGAAGCGACATCACGCTGCCACCCGTCGCAGACAATAGGAGTATTAGTGGAGAGTTCAACGCAGATCTGTGCAATTGAAGAACTATAGCTGTGCGTGGTGGTGTCGCTACATGCCATGTTTAAAAAACATTTCACCTAAAATAGCATTGACGTCATTATACAAAATTAGGTTTCACAGAAAAACGACGCTTTTCGCTTTTTCTCCGCATCACGTGATTCAACGCACGAGCGCTTCACTCAGCTTCGTTCTAAGCTCTTGGTTTTCATTGAATCTTCAGCTGTAACTGCTTTCGCCCATGAGAAAGATGCTTTTCCAGCAAAAGTTAACGAACTTTACGCTGTATTTTTATCACAGGCAGAATCCAATGAACAACTTTCTAAACAGGCATTACAAAAGAAAAGGATATAATATCAGCATTCGAAAAGATTTAAATCAAATAAACATCCATGTGTAAAAAAACGCAAAACTTTAAAAGATTGTGCAACGAGCATCACCAACTGCATTCGCTCAGCTCGACGCCGACTGACAAGTAAAACCGTAAACTCGGTGGAGCAATGGTTTTGCTTAAATCATCACAGAGCCTGAATCCCAAACATCCTCTCACCTGACTATTGCAGTGGTAGACGAAGGTGCAACGTTTTCTTTGTCGTTTGCTCTTCGGCGAAAAACCTTTCGCTTTCGGTATTTCCCCTTCTGCAAACGACAGTTAAGCGCTTTGCTTATTTCAATTTATTGATGTTTAATGAGCATAAACACACAACGAAAAATAACAACACTTATATATTTTTAGTGGATTTTCACAAGTTTTACAGGATGCTGACATGCAAAAATATGGCACGTAAATATTAAATCAAAGCGGTGATTTAAAAATTTCACTGGAAAAGTTCATCAAAAAAGTCATTTCAAGCCAAAGCAAACGCACTTTCTTGAGGTCCTTGATTGTGACAGCAGGTCATATAAAAAAGTTTTGGCCTTAAGTGAACTAGCCAATGATGCGTTTGGTGAAGCAACCATAGCTATCTTGTTTGAAGATTTCCTGAAAGATCTGCTAAACCGCGAAATAGTTTTTATTAAACAGCGCCATAACCTGAGCATTCTAGTCTTCACATTCGGAGCTGTCAGTATGGCGTCAACCAGCACCGTGAAAACCAATAATCGTATTTAAATTCACAGCACTTGATAATCCGACGGGCTGAATAACTACGGTCTTGCAAACAGAAAATACTGAAACTTTTGCAAAATTCAACCAGTATCCATGAAACGAAGCTTTTTCCAGCAAAGAATCAGCCGATATAATTTAAAGCAAAATATGTTTCACCCACTGAGTTGGGATCAAGTCTTATTCAGAAAGAGCCAACTAGGCACATTTTAAGCAGAGAGATTATAAAATCAGGCAAAGCACCAACCTTGACATGAGGATCAGGAACACAGCCAAGCAGGATTACATGAAGCCTGAATCCTTCATAATTGAATACAACAATTTCACGGTAGTTTCCTGAGTCTTGGGGCTCCCATTTGATATGAACAGCTATTCTGCTTTCACGCTTCACATATAATTGTTCCTGAGGCAAAGATTTGGATCAACAACTAATTAGTGCAGTTAAATATTTTAAAACCTCACAGCAAGTAACAGTATTTTTAGACAAGACAACTTAGTTTGCTGAAGATAACGAAGTTTTTAGCATTAAATGCGAGATGGAATCAGTGCCATGTCCAAGACTGAACTGTGCTTCTTGCCAAGGCAGTTGAGGTTAATACTTTGCTCATGCAGCACAACAATCATTTACCCAATAGCCATGGATCAACAAACGAATAACTGTAAACAAAGGGAAGACATAGTAACACTGAGCTTTTGCCAACTGCTCTGTACAGCTCTACAAAAATGAACACTATGTCAGATCAAGATCAGCTGTTATTAATAAATAAACCTCATATCGAACTTTTCATTTGAACAACAACAACAACAAAACACAAGATGACATAATCATTGTGGTCATACTCCAGAAGATTACCTCAGATATTGAAAAGTTTTTCTTGAAAGGAAACTTTTCAACAAAAACATCTGTATCATATGGATTTGCGTTTTCAATTACCAGAGTTTTTACTTTAGTAGATCCAATCTTAACAGTTCCAAATGTAACAAATTGTTTTTTAGCAAAGTATGTGAGCTTCAGTGTGATGAGATCTTCTGTTGGATCAAGCTGTAACAAAAACTTTTAGTGGTGTATTACTGTGAGAAAATTTCACTAAATGGTTACATAAAACACAACATAAGCAGGCACAACCTGATTCATCCATTTTTTATTGAAACAGTTTAAATCACTGATAATGTGAGTTTTTGACATGATAAAAATGCATGCACAAACATCAAAACCGCTAAATATAAACATATGCATTAAGAGTCAATACCACATTGGTACCATCCACACGTAAGTTCCTTGGCAAATTCTCACAAACAAGATCTTGAAAAAATAGCAACTTACATCTGAGCTGGGGGAGTAAGGTTGTGAGTCAATCCAAAGCTTACGCACTCGTTTTGGAGTAGCTACCTGTGCAACCTGCTGGTTTGCAGATGCATCTTGCAAAATTGGCTGGATGGATTCTGAACTCATAATCTAAGAGTTATTGCAACATATTGAAAGAGAAACATACGCTGAAAAAAAGGTATATGAATTGATAGTCATTTGAAACCTTGAATGGGATTCAGATCTGGTGAAAACATACTGACATCACTCACAATATCACCTTTGTAACAGTGAAGTCTTGTAAATTTGCAACTCTTCCACTGGTAAGTGCTATAGTGGGTTGAATATGTACCACTGACAATTATAGGCTGGATTTTATTCCTGGTTGGATCATTACAAAGATTTGAAAAATGGCACTTTTGCCTTGTCCAGCCTTGAGCTCAGCATTTACTGGTAGACATAAGAAAAAGGCTATAGTGTGGAGCAACAATTGACTTACCACCAATTCAGCATTCACTATGACCTCAGAAAAGAAAGTAAAGATGGGCTTTGGAGGAAGTATTACCAGTGTTCAGTCGCACCCATTTCTGCTTGTGCTGGAGATCAAGTGGCTACTTTTCTATTAACTGCTGCATTGGTGGCTGATCAATAACAGTATCACACATGAACATTTTCTTTGCACCCAAACATTAATACTAACCACAAGACTGGATCAGGAGCAAGTACTGTTGCGATCGGAAATCCCGAGCGGCATGTCCGCAAAGTTTCGCACCGTGGCAGCAAGCAACAATAGAGATCATGCTTGCAATCTCTCTTACTATTGCTTGCTCACGCTACACATATGATGGTGTTATTCTTCCCGCACATCCCGTTCGTGGTGAATCACACAATCAACACAACACCACCGGAGAGGCTGCAACAACATCCCCTCCTTTTTACAACGAACCACACCGATCGCACGTTCTTTGTGTGAAGGCTGAACTCCGCACGACCTTCACATCCTGGTCACAGCACCATTTTGTTGCGATCGGAAATCCCGAG
>Ga0210059_1009159_pt1 | contig 15496 bp, 10 predicted proteins | sample Ectturendosymbi2_FD_188042 | JGI IMG/M metagenome (GOLD analysis project Ga0210059, IMG submission 188042) | Ecteinascidia turbinata endosymbiont from Florida, USA - Sample 2 (SPAdes) (version 2) | ecosystem: Host-associated > Tunicates > Ascidians > Unclassified | place: Key West, Florida... | reverse complement strand
GATCTTAGCTGGTTGTCTTTCTTATAATGTTCACTGCTTGCTGAATTTCACTGCTGGCGCAAACAAATTATTGTTGTTTGCTTATTTGGCCATTCTTAAATTGCTTTTTTCCCTGTGTTGGATTTGTCTGATTGACAAAGGAGCGCCAGTTACTGTTGAAGCAACTGAGTTGACAACATCTTTAATCAAACACGATTTATTGTGAATTATTTACTTATGCTTAATTTGCTACGCCAGTTGAGCTATGAGAAGTTGTTGAAAACTGTAAATTCAAGGGCATCTGACCCCGACATCCCCAACCCCGACCATCTCGAGAAGAAAAGTGAGTGAAAAAATCTTTGTCGGTTAAGAAAGAACAAGTTTTGTCTGAAGGTTTCCAAGGAATTATTGCTGACAATATGATGCTATGTAATGGGTTTGTTGCCAAGAAACGTGTAGATTGCGCAGGAACTGATGGCGTCGTTTTTAACAAACGTCGGGCACGTTTTGACATTTATCTTAATTCTGATTTCTGCGAATTTTCCAAGATCATCCTGCGCTGCATCTGTGTAACAAACAAACGGAAGACGCCTCAGACAACACCTGTTTAAATATGTTTTCAATTGTTGTTACCGTCTGAAAGCTTTTTATTGTTCATTGAAGCATTTAGTTAAAGATGTCTTTTAAACGTGACGATATTCTGTTCACGGAAGTTATGACAGCGAACTGTCACTGAAATAGAAGGAGGTGTCCGCAATGTTCGCTTGCTGCTTCTTTTCCAGGTGCTATGTAAATGTAACCGATTTGCGCCCTTGCTTGTTCTTTGTTCTAGTTTTTTCCTCGTCACCCATTCCAGGTTTCCTCCGAGCTATTCAAGTCCTCTATGGTGTCCCATCTGTGCCACCCTAAAAACTTTTCATTTCTGGCATTTTTTGAAAACAAAACAAAAAAAACTCTTCAATACCTGAAACAATTTACTTTCGATTCGAAAACACTTTCGTTTCGCAAATGTTTTCTAAATAAAACATTTTCGTTTCAAAATAATTTAATTTCATTTCGGAAACACTTTGACTTTTGTTTCGGAAACACTTCGTAAGACAAACCGAAAAAAATCGCAGCAGTTTTGTGGTCGTGGCCCATGCGTGCCACCCTCCGTTGAGGGCCAGTGTTTCCACTTGGGAAGGCTTGATTTGCAGATTCTCCAATGCCGATGCCTGGCTCCAGTAGCTCGCGATCGTATTGCACGTACGTGCAGACTAGTCTGAGTCTTTCCTTATTGTGATAACCTACTCTTGGGGAAATGTCTTTGAGGGATTTGTGACATAAGGCGTATAACTTGTGGCTTAGAGTAAGTAAATGATATCTTTTTGGCCAAGGGATGCGGATGGATTGTGTGCATTGGGAGTGGTGGTTGTGATGCAGTCAGTCAGTACTGGAAGATGCTGGCCTGTACTCTTGGTTGAAAGTTTAAAGCTGATTCGTGATTTTAGGTAGCCTGAAGAATTTTATTGGGGATCATTTGTCAAAGTTGCAATGTGTGCCGGCCAAATTTCAACGTTTTGGACTATTTAGACAGTAAATTTGAAAACTTAAAAATTGAAGAGTTGCCTAAATTGCTCCAGTTTTGATGACCTCCAAATGTGTAACGGGTTCCCCTTGCCTTTGCTTGGACAAGCGTCACTGCAATCAGCAAAATCAACACTGCCTATCAGTATCACAGAACTGTGTCGACAATTTTGCCACAGGGAGTCTTACACATTTGGAGGTTATCAAAACTGGAGTAATTAGGCTATCCTTCAATTTTTTAGTTAGCAAATTTCTGTGAAAGTGTTTTCGAAACGAAAATGAAATTCTTCGAAACGAAAATGTTTTTATTTGGAAACCATTAGCGAAGAGAAAGTGTTTTCAAAACGAAAGTAAAATTCTTTTTTAAAGGAAAATATTTTAATTTGCAAACGCTTTGTCTTTCCCAAATCCTCACAATCAGAACAATTTTCGTTAAAATTTTGACAGCGATTCATTTTTTATTACATTTGGAGAAAAACAAAACGCAAGCAAACCTTTTTCATTTTTTTTATTGAGTTTCAAAAAGATTGCTGATATTTATTTTTGTAATGTAAAATTATCGTATTTTTCGTTTTTTCTTCAACAAAATGCCAGAATCAAAAATTTTTTAGGGTGCCATGCATTGACCACCACAATGATTACCAACATTTCACTGACTTGCGACGTAAATTTTGACATCCTGTGATCTTTGGCTCCGTGATATGCAGGGTCGTGCCAAAGGGTTCAAGGGGTACGATGCCCCGGGTGCCGAGTTCTAGGGCGTGCCAAAATACCCTGAGACCTGGCTCAAAGTGAAACATTGAAGGAAGTTTGAGAGGTGCTTTTCCGCAGGCAAGGATTTGCTAACATACCCATGCAATGAGTAAATTTTAAGAAGGCAAACATTTGCCACGAACTGTTTGTGCAAATTTTCTTGTTACCATACAATTACAATGGGATGCAGATGAGGGTAAAGAATAAGGGAGCGGTGGCCTCAGACATTCCGTGTAGAGGGTATCCAATCAAACGGAAAAGCATGTTACAATTTTATTGCGAATATTACTACAATATTCACTGAAAGGGAAAAAAAAGTTAAAAACGGAATGTTCTGACTTTGTGAAAACCGTAGCAATTATTCACTTGTACGAACACCGTTATTGAACTTGGGATGCTTCTTGAAACTGAGAAATATACAACGTTTTCCGACCGTAGAGACATTCGGAAAGCTTTGCACATTTGTTTTTGTCACACACAGTCTTCTGCACTCGACATTGTTGAACCGCGAATGTAACTTTATTGCGTATCAGTCTCAAATGCAGAATCCTCTAACTTCGCTTGCCAAAGCGTTGAGAGCAATGGTACCAAACCTGGGGTTTTGACCTCAGATGTGTGGTTTTCCCTGCCTTTCTGGGTTTATGGGATTTTCTTCCAAAGATCTGAGGTTTTTAAGATTTTACTGCCTAGCTTTGATTCATGAAGGGGTATGATTGATTTCCTTTTTGATATTTCCTGACAACTATGATTGATTTTCATTGTTATTTCATGATAATTATGACCTATTTACACACTTTTCGGCAAGTGTAGATAGAATAATTTCACAGATAAATTGCACGGGAACCAGAACCATCAGCTCTTCGAAAGCAGGAACAGTCAAAATATGACTACGTGCAAGGTAGACTGTCATCAGACGAAATCAGACATGCACCAGCTGGTAACCAAACAAAAACTATTGAAGATGTTGTGGATGCTACAGTGAGCAACAGATACAGCTAAAGGCTTAAAATAAACAACATGAACCTGCCACTAATTCTGGAAGTAAAAATGAGGAAAAATCCATTTTATTTTGTGATTAAAGTAGCTTGCTTCCTGTATGTATGAGATTGCCCACTCGTGTTTTTTATGCAAATTGTGATATTTATTCTTTATCAGGAAAGCATTTATTTTTACAGTTCATAAGCGAAGATATCTATTCACTGGCACTTTTAATGCCTGATTCGTGCTTAGGTAGTAGAAGAATCCACCTGATTTCCTTTATCTTCCCATCTGTGAGTTTCTGTTGAAATCTGGGTTTTTTGATGCTCTTATATGTTTTTTCAAAAAATCTCATTGGCAGCCCTGATTGCGAATGTTTGCAAAAGGGACTGTCTACTCTTACTCTCGGCTCAGCAGCACTTTGCTCTGGTTATAGTATGTCAGCTCAAAGCAGAAATTAATGAAGCTCATGAAGCTCTGCACAGGAAAAGGAAAGCGGAAGAAATAGTGGATGCCAAGAAAGCGAAACAGATGTTGCGGCGTCTTTTTAATAAAAATCTTCAGCTGTACAGCAGAACAAGGTGAACAAACCTGCAGGGTTTTCTGAAAGTAGTCATCCACGCAATGACACGGAAACTGCTGATTGCGCCACTATACCAACTTCAGGAAATTCTGCAAGTCTACCTTATACGGACATTAGACAGTACTAAAAAGTTTTATCAAAACAATCGCCCTTTTAAGCAGGCGATTCGAACGTTTCCATGTTGCTGCAGTTTCGCGATATGGGCTTGCTTGATCACAGGTATGGTCTAGACAGGCTAACTTCATACTACCTTCGGTCAGATATGATCCGCCTGGGCTCTGAAATAATTCCAGAATAAAGAAGGACCACTTGAGCAACTTGACAGACGCTCTACGTCTGCAACATGGTTTAACAAGTGGTTCGCCGGTGAGCAAGGTGAAAGGCGATCGTGGCTTATGCGCTGGGGTGTAGTGGGGCGGGAACGCGGTGGAACTGCGTTCCCACACCTTTTTCAAGTTTTGTTTTAAAATGAGTTTGAAGCTGTTTCAAATTGGCTAGATTTTTGGTGCGTTCCCACACCTTTTTCATTAGCACTACATCCCTGCTTGTGCGCTTTCTGTCAAAACAAACAGCTTTCTGATTTTTGCTTTTTTCGGAAATATCGGTGTCTCCGTTTGCTAAGCTTGGCGGATTTACACCGTGGAGTGAAACGGAAAAGTTAACTATCCACGAGATAAGCATCCGTCACAGAAATGCTTTCCGTCTGTGGAAGGAAGACTCGCGTAAGGTTTCTCAGCGAACTGTGATAGATGCTTGCACTTCAAGCTATGGTTGACAAAGAAAGCAATCGGTGGCGGTGTATATTCAAAAGATTCATTAGTTGCATAAAATATTTAGCATCGCAGAACTTAGCGCTGAGAGGTCACATAGTAGGTATTCTAATTTCAAACGAACAAAATAGCGGAAACTTCTTGTCGCTTCTCATACTTACTGTATTTGCAAAGTATGATCCAGTGCCTCAGAGTCCTTTTGCTCAGGTTAATCACAACGCTGTTTCTTATTTCTCACGGAAGATTAAACATGGATTCATCAGCATCCTCGCAGAAATGCCAGAAGCGAGTTATTGTGTAAGATAAAAAAAATAGCATTTGCGTAAACGTGATTTGTGATCGAGTAATAGGCCACTTTGCTTCGTACAAAGTGAGAAACGTAAAAATTCAGTAAAATCTAAGACCGCGATTAGTATCCCTGACACACTGGTAAACCCAGTTACTTTCTTGCTGATATTTATCACACCGCCATGTCAGAAAAACAAAAAAGTTTCACTGGCAAAGACCGCCGCATGAAGGGAAGTTTGGTGGTATTCCTGCCGTACATCACGTCTCCACTCGGAGAATACACGCATACGAGATGTTTAGGCGTGGCGTCGGTGAAGTACAAAACCGTCGCATAGCCTTCCGTTGAAAGCCTGTATTGTAAGTTACAGCATGGCATTTTTCTGTTTTTCAACTTAGCAGATTACTCTGTACTTGTGCAGTATCTGAAAACGGTACTAGAGTCTACGTAATCACTGCAGTACAACGCACGTAATCTGTTTGTAACGTCCGTTAAGTTTGAAAAAACATTCCTTCGTTAGAAACGTTTCAGAATGCATTTCTCTGAGTGGCTGCAATAAATATTGAAGCGTCTGTTTTTCTCTTGAAATGCAGGTAAGATATCTGGCGAAACACTACGATCGAAATAAGGACAAGTCGATGACCATTTCACAATGGATGTGAAATTGAATAAAGTTTTCTTCAAAATTGGGTACGCCGAAATCTTTCTGGCCCCGGGCGCCGGTTCCCTCGTTACGCTACTGCCGATGCGTTTGTTGTACCGCGATCGTTGCGTTGTGCTTTATAATTTCAACTCCGCTTTGGTCTCGAAAAACGTGTGTTATTGAAATTTTCCTCAAGCGCCATGGTAAATATCGATTTTTGCCCATACACTGGAGGCGTAACTTTTCGGCGAGAAACCAGTGAGTGCTGTGAAAGAGACACTTAGTGAAATATTTTCAAGGTCTCAAATATCGATCCTGGCTCTTGTTTATTTCCAGCATTTTAAGGTTTTTGATTTCTGTCAAGGTAGCGAAACTATGTCTCTGACCTTTGTGTTGACCTTTGCGCTTCAAAACCACCTAATTATGGTCTTGTCTTGTGGTCTGCTTGAGCTTTGTATGTAAACTCGTTTGATCGTCTTTTGTTTAGCCATTGCTACAAGCACTTTGATTCGCCCTCGGAGTAGTGTGTGATCAGAAGAGCAAAGAAGCGCATTATTTCTTTCTTTTTTCAGACGTGTCCAACGTCATCTGTTTACGGGCTTTGCGTTTTTGGCATACTCAGCATCTTAGATGAGTGCTCTTCAACCTTTTTTGTTACGGTGCACCCTTAAAGATTTTCTTACCAACTCATGTACCCTAGTTACTTAAGCACTTAAACTCATGCACCGTATTTACTGACACTTCCCCCGTGTCCCCCACGTAATTGCGCCCATGTCTGTAAGTACCCTGGTCTAAATCAGCAAGTACCCTAATTCAGTAACTCAGCTACATATTCGGTTGATAATGGCTCATTGTCTGTTGCTTATGAATCACAAAATCATCTAGATACAACAATTAGCTTGATGTGGTGTGATGCTTGTGCACCACACTTTAGAATCTGCAAAGTCTCGGTTAAATCGTGAAAGTCATTGGTTGGTCAATGGTTCATTGTTGCTAGCAGAACGTTTTCGTAAAAATTAACTGTTTAGTGTGACAAGTTTGTGATGCACCTTTGTGAACCTTTGTTAGTGGTGCACCCCACGCATATTTTGGTGCAACCTAGGGTGCACCGTGCACACCGGTTGAAGAGCGCTGTTTTAGATGATCACTTTCAACGCTTCTTACTCTGTTTTGCACTGCTGCTCAATCAGTGCTGCCCAAACATTTCCATACTCGCGGGCGCTTCAAAACGTTAATATTCTTGTTGCTAAACTTCGAAGAATCCCTTAGTTTAGGAAAACCACCACTTTGAAAACCTGACTTCATGACCAATTTTTTATCTCAGGTTTGGGATCAACCAACCGAAATGCCAGAACTGCAATTGTTGCCTTTCTTGATAATAAAAGTGCTGTTGTCCCGTTAATTGTCATGTAATCGTAATGGGAGCTGTATCTCGCGGACTCCAAGTTGCAGACTTCATAGTTTGATGTTGCATTAGTCAAAAGATATAGGGGATATTACTTTCTTGTTATGAAAACGTGTTGTATCAAAACAGTTGTTTCAGCTGAGACCTACCCATCAGAAACGGAAAATTCGTTTTTATGTACCTGAACAAAATAATTAACGTTTTTGTAAATTGTGTTTAAATTGTTTATGAAAGTGACTCCACACTGCTGACTTTGTGACAAAAGTTTGTTCTTCGTAATACTGAATGCACAGGGTGATTTGCTTCTAGACCTACAGTTTTCCGAATTTGTTGATCTGATTAGATTTACAATGGGGAATCAGCGTAGTGTATTCACAGTTCGAAGCACATCTGAAATCCGAAAAGGTGTGCGTTTGTGCGAGGCGTGTTGGTGTATGATTCACCAGGTACCAAACTGCAGCAAAACTGCCAAAATTATGATTAGATTAGCGTTGCAGCAAAAAGTTTATGTTCGTTTGATTTACTTAAGAGCATTCACGCTACGGACAATAAGCAAAAGGTGCTTCGAGTCTGCGATTCACTCCCGAAATTTCTGCTGCGAGAGCATTTGCATTGAAAGAGTCAATCACCCCTGTCGGTGCACCGAACGACGTCTTCAGGCTTTTGAACTACGCCGGAAATTTGCCGGTGTCCAATTTCATCGGTCTGAAAATCTGCTGCAAAATCATTCTCACATGGTCCTGTGACGTGTTTGCCGTCACTGTTACCCTCAGAAGGGAAGTTGTTATGTCACGAGCTCTCGGTTGCAGAACATTGAGTGGGTCACCGTTTTATCTGCACAAAAGCTATCTTTTCTATTTCTGTTCTCCGTGCGTATAACACAGTGGTTCATGACCTGATTTCCACGCATCATTAGGATCTTGGAGTAACTAGCCTGCAGCTCAATCCGTGCTTGCTGTCGAAATTGTCTTGAAACAGGTGTTCCTTAAGGTAGAAATATATTATTATTGGCAAATTTTATGTTGCGATTCAAGAGATAAGTTGACACTTCTTGGTTATGCAAGATTCACAGAGCCTTTATGGAGTTCACAAGAAGTCAGGTTCAATACCGTGGTTGAAATGCAACATAGATCCGAAGTGAGGAGTTGCTGGCTGAAACCTGAAAAATCTCTCGACTTTCGATGAAAAGCTAAACAGTTTCAAACCTGACAAGCAATGCAAAACCATTAAGCATAGGAAGGCTTTATGACTCTGAAACGGGAATGTTGCGCGCAGGACTTTTCAGAAAATGCTTAAAAGGGGTTATTCGCACTTTTCGCACGCTGGTGCCCGCTGTAAGCTTCAAATGATAGTCTGTGCTTTGATGTTCGGCGGCTCTTCCCGCTGAGACAACGACGACTGCGAAGATGTTCGCGTGCATCCATCTTCGGACAGTGCTGAGAAAAGATCCCTCTTCATCAGTGGCGGCTCAGGGGGGCAGTTTGTGGCAACTGCCCCCCCCAAATATATACGCCGCCCCGTTAAAATGGCGCCCCTCTGATACAAATGCCCCCTTTTTGGTGTATATTCAAGTAGAAACAGATATTTTAAAAAATCTACGTCACTAAACAATGCTTTACATTGCGTTGAGCTTCAGGATTTAAGTTACGGATTTTGACCCAGACTCATCGATTAGGATGAACAATGCTATTCCATCGTAATAATACTGCTGTTCCCTTATCTCTTTTCCGCGTGAGAACTGACCAGTAATCACAAACGCGAATACGCGATGGCTTTTTGCTAGCACTGCCCTGGACGTACCTCTGGGCTGTGCAAAATTGTTTTGTTACAATTTCATTTTTTAAAGCCTGATGACAACCTCGAAAGGAAAGGCAGTAGTGAAAATAGAACTGCAATAAATATGGAAAACTTCTAACTGACGCAAGATTTAAGAAGCCTGCAAAGCGAAAGACCAGTTTCAGACAGGCCCGTAAATAAGGGGGGGCGCAGAGGAGAGAAGGCTCCCCAGAAAATTTTTCCCTGCCCCTGGAAAAATGTGTTGGACATAGTTTAAAACTATTGGACATAGTTTGAAAAGTTTGGGCCCCTCTCAGAAAACTCTTCGCCCCTCTGGTGTCCCAAGCTCGTTACGGGCCAGGTTTCAGGGCTGTTGCTAGTGCAGTCTATGAGTCTGCAGTACGTCTGCATCGATGTTATGTAAAATAAAGGTGAGTGGATGAGTTTCGTCCTGGAACTAATGCCGCTGATTGAACGATAATGCAGCACGTGAAAAGTGATCTGCGTTAGCAAACAACTTCCCGTTATCGAACAAAAGTGCATTCAGTGTGCTCCGGCAGCTTAAGGAATTATGACCTAACATTGCAATTGTGCGATATCTCACTTCATCAATGGGGACAACGCAGCGTAATATTGATCACGCCCCCCCCCTTGGTTACGTGCCTGAAAACATTGACTGATGTAGTTTTGATCCTTTTGTTGCAATTGCAAACCCATAGAAAGCTCACGCCGGCCACGAAAAGACAATCTTGGCATGGTTCGCGAAATCTGCAACCGACAGAAAATACTTAGCTTATTGGTTAGATCAGGCATGGGCAATTAATTTGACACGGGGGCCTCTTTGAGAATGGTACGTTTAGAGCAGGGGTCTCCAAACTTTTTTGTCCGAGGGCCACACAAAGTAATACAGAACATGTCGAGGGCCGGACGTCTTATGCAGTGTAAATGTTGCGGGATATGTTATATTCTACCAAATTAACAAATTTCTCGTACGTACTTAATATTATTTTTTCATCATTGACAAAATGGCTTCGCGGGCCGGATGAAATGGCTTCGCGGGCCGCATCTGGCCCGCGGGCCGTAGTTTGGAGACCCCTGGCCTAGGCGATCGCCATTTGCATAAAAATGGCATCGTATAATTTTTACCTAAACACATGGAGGCAAATAAAATTTTAGCGAAATTGCAATGACAAACAAAGCCCAACTAATTAACGTTTGGTAGGGCTATATCAGATTTAAACGTAGATGAACCAAAACATTCGTCAATGTTAACTTTGCGTGTAGAGGTAAAAGAATGAAAATGTGAGATTCGTTGATTTAAATTATGTTCAAGCAAACTCACTATAACAAGTTTAACGTGAAGTGATTTATCCTTCATCTCAAAGGGAACGCTTTCCTGTAGTTTCCCCAGAACGTTTGGTTTTCAAAACGGGGCGGTAGGAGATTGAGCGGACGCGTTGCAGCATGCTCGGAAATCTTAACCCTCAAGTGACAGGGAATTGTGATTTGGCAACGTCCACAGATTAAGCGAACTTTTTCAGCAGTTATCACTGATGCTGAAAACTAAACAATTATTGTGAAGAAATAAACATAGCGATTGTATGCACAACGCGAGTTTTACAGTAGAAAAAGTTTGCGTGTTTGGCAAAGTAGCCTTATTTGATTTTTGCTGAACAGCAGAATTTTGAAGTAATGCGCTTGCGGTGCCTCGTTTAGTGAAAGTATAAAATTCTTCTACGAAAATAGTTTCACACAAGAGACAGCTTTTGTTAGTGAGTGGGAAATTACTGATTTGGAGTACTGGGAAATATCTCAAATTAAGTCCGATGTCTAGCAGTATTCCTTTCACAACACAAAGTAACGCAGATGTTTTGAAATGTTTCAAGTGAAGAAAGAGGGGAGCAAACAAAACATATTGGTGAGTGATTTCAGGAAAATGTTTGCAAGACAAATATCAGAAGTACAACTTCATCGGCGAAGATTGCAAAACAAAGTGCGCAAAAACTTGAAAGTTGGTGCACAACGTTAAAAGCATGGCAACTTCAACATTTGAATGTAAATTTGTTCTGCGCATTGGATTCATTGTAACGGATTACTGCTCGATGTCCAGTGTTGGTTTGATACACTGTAATTAACATGACGAGATGTTTCGGTACAAAAAATAGCCGCAACCATTTAGTTGGTTTGCTTACAAGCAGTGCAACCCATGGAATATAAAGAAGCTGTGCTTTCTATGCGCGTTGATGCTAAGCCGTAAAAAAGTGCATTTTCAACTTGGTCGGTTTTGAAGAGCGTTTTCCGAGGTGCTTAGGTATATAACAGCTTCGTTGCAAGTAGGAGGGTAGCCCAGCGAGACCGCAGAATTGTAACATTGTATCAAAAACATTTCGATTTGGGCAAAACACGTAGCGCAACAACTGATTGTTACTTGAAAAGCAACAGTGGATGTCTGTAATCACATAGATTATGCTGCTCACGATTGACATCGCTTAGTAGACAAACTGGCGATTTTTATTCAAGGTTGATGTGCATTTTTTTTGTTCAGCGAAAAGTTTGGTTTTTCACGGGTGCAAATTTTTTGTTGCTGGGCTTGTGAACGTTGTAAGCATCTAAGAAAATGCAAATGGTAATGAAAACAGACAATGCGGTTATTAAGGTGGAGTAATAACAATACTTTTTTCATAAGACTAAAGTCGTCAGATTAGAAAAAAGGGAATTATGTAGTTGTTAAGTTTAGTTAGCACAATCCGAGGCACGAAGCTCAAAGTGAAGACCCGTGCGACCACGCTTACAAAAACAGCGTTTCCCCAAATCAACTGCAATGTGAAAGAAAGGGTGTGACGCCAGCAAGAAAAAGATCGTGCGATGTAACAGAAAAGCGACATTTCATTACAAAGGTAAGTTACAAGACGTTTTTCGTGCTGGTTTGAACGAAATTAAATACGACTACGTAGATTCCAAGCAGCATTTTTATCTACAGTATCGTGTTGCAGAAACAGAAAACAGACATGAAACCACTTTGCAAAAAACAAACGACACTTCAAGCAGTACCTCGGGTTTACCGCGCCTGAGGACAAACTCAGTTTAAGCGCTCCCAGCCCGTTCGTGGCAGCATAAAGTAAAAGAAACACTGCAATCTGATGCTTTATTGCAATTATCTAATTCCAAGGACAAACTTTTCTTGCCTTTGCTGCTGAAAATGTATCGATTATATTGTCAAAAATCTGATAAGATTTAAATGTGTCACATGTTTTAACCTAGAAAATATCCAACGCCAGTGACTCTCTGTAAGATATTTTGCTAGCAATGTTGTGATCAGAATTTCGATAATCATGTCTGTGGAGATGCTCAGTTTATAGCTGGAATTAGATAAAACACAGGTAGCAGCCGAAGCAGCGGTAGGTCAGGGGTCAGTAAAGGCATTCAGGGAAATGCAAATTTACAAAAAACACAAAATTATTCACCAATATGTTTGTTTCTGTTAAGCAACAATGTTGACCTCAAAAATAATAACAGAGAGTGTAGAAAACCGTTCTGTATGTTGTGGGTGCGTGAATAGCTGCAATAAATTTGTTTCAACTAGATCTTGTTAACCATGAAATTCCCTATGATACTGTGATGAACAGTTAGCTCCGCCCCCGTTGCCTCCCTTTTGAAAGAACAGGGAATGCAAAGCCCCCGCTCTCCGCGTGTCCCTGAGAGTAACTGAAAAGTACACACAAGTATAACTAATATACTCAACGCTGTTGCCCATTTGCAATTAGAAGTTTGCAAAAGTAGTCAGGATTTGTTTAAACATCTCACAAATAAAAATCATCATAATTACCTTCAGAATCACATCAAATCCATTTCAACATGAAGTTTGTCAAACCATCAAAGATCAAATAATTTCCTAAACATCAGATATGTTGTCGTAACAACATACTATTAAGGTTTATTGCTGCTCTAATAGCATGCGCAGTTGCAATGCACTGTGAATGCTGGATTCCTGTCCATTGTGCCGCAACTATAGAATGAGAACGAAGTGGGAAAGTTCACAAGCTTGGCTACCTGAAAGCATTGTGACGCAATCGTCAGTCAAAGCACATGCGGGAGCTGGTTGCTGAAGACACAAGAGACGCCTTAAAACATCACTAAGGTTCGTAATTGCTCCCTTTGCGAACCTTGGTGATCTTGATGAGATTTTGCAATTGGGTACCAGACTTGCATTCGACATTTTGTAAATCGTAATTATTAACATCCGCTGAGATTTGACATTTCGTAGTTGTGACGTGACATTCCAACCTCAATTTACGCCCTCAAAATGCTGCGCCCAGGGCAGATGTCTCCACTTCCCCTTGGTTACGCCACTGTCTTCAAGACAGAATCATAAGTTTGCTTCAAGTCATGAATACAGCCAAATATACTATAGTCGAAGCAAGCTACAAAAACTGTCATACTGTCATATACTTCAAAACAAAAACCGTAGTTGTATATGCAGCGAAATGTTGTACCCAGTGTATTATTTTTCCAAGCATTCAATTCAGTCATACGCAGCTTTACCGGTAGCAGTAGCCAATGCTTCTGTTTCGAAGCCCCAACTGCTTTACATTTGTCGCTGATGCTGACTTTTTACCGAACTAACGTGGAACCTATCGATCAGGTCAAAAGCAACCTCAGCTAAATCTTTCCTAATGCTGCTAGCTTACCGCAAACAAATCATCCAAAATCAGCACAAAACAGTGAGAAGAGCAGTTACTATCAACGTGTACTGACGGGAGAGCTCTTGCGAACTTTTTCCTTTGGCTACCAGTCACGCCAAAGTAGCGAATAGCGGTAAAATGGTGATAGCTCGCTACCGCATGCGTTATTTTTTTCAAAAAAGAGCGGCGCTATCGCTCCTGCAAAATTAGCTCGCAACAGTAACTCGTTATTTTAGTAGCTCGCTATTGCCCGCTCTGGACACAACATGTTGTGGTTCAAAGTTATGGCTTAGCCTATTCTTTACGCAACATAGACAAACACAACCACTAAAAGCTTGCCCGCATTTCAATTAGACATTATAGTCAGCTATGTAGGTCATGCATTCCAAACTTGTCATGTGATCACTTCAAACAAATGCGTGGAGCTACTGACAAAATAGCTTCAGAACTGTTTTCGCTTTGAGGCAAATTAGATGTTGCTTATCAGATAATATCTGTAATTCAACTACGAAGTGGAAACCACTGAAACACTAGCAGAGGCCAACCTCTGCTCACATTTGCAGGCGGTGGCTAGACTACAAATCTGCACAAAGCGAATAAACATTGTATTGTATTACTGCACATTACTCATAACATTATCGTCAAATCCTGTCACTAGGCCTACAGTGTATAGGTCATTTCGGTACACTGTTACTTCTCTTTAATCTGTTTTGTTGACCATTGCTTTTGTCATATGTCTTGTGTTATTGCCCACATCATCAGCCCAACGTTGTCATAGTTACAACATGGATTCCGAAATTCCTGAACTACATTGTCACTTATACAATGTAGGCCTATTTTGCACAGGCCATGACTTTGAAACCATCATTATTGGTGAAATCCTCGGTACTCCCACCCAGTGTCACACTTTCGTGATAAAGGACGACACTGGTCAGAAAACACGTCTCGATTAATTCCATTCTGTTTGACACCAACAAGCACAATTACGGAAACTAGGTCTCTCAAAAATTTTGTTTAGCTCCTGCACAGACCTTAATGTTGACTTCTGCTCCAGCTCCTGCTCCGGCTCGAAATTAAAATATTGACTCCGGCTCCTGCTCCAGTCTAAAATGCAAACTCCGGCCGGAGTCCACTCCGGCACTCCTGCTCCGTGATCATCTCTGCCCCCTACCAAATGCTAATATTGAGGAATGTAAAAATACAAGCACAGTAAAACTACCTGCCCCAACCCTTGCCACATGCAAAAGCATTACGTCACAAAAGCTTCACCTCAAGTGAGAGTAAAGAAGCGAAAAAATTGTCCGAGTCTTGCACCACGTTACGCAACAATAACAAGACACTTAAATGTTGTGAAAATAATTTTGCATGGCACTTTTGACGAAAAAAAGTGAAATACGTTTCTGATGGTGGAGCTCTGCTTAAAAGAACATGGTGTATTTTGAACGGTATCGTACTTCCTTGGCGCTTAAGTGTATTAACAACACCGAACGATGTTCGTTCTGACAAATTTTCTGTATTATTTCGATCTTTTTTACAACAATTGAAAGCGAAGAATCTATTAATGATTGCTTTCTTGCAAACTCTGCAATAGGCTTTTCTTGAATCAGCAGGACAGGCAATAGGTAGCACCGAGCCAAATTTCCAATTATGAATCTTGCAAGCATACATGTCGAAGCTTCTGAGAATATTGTATTGCTTTCAAGTTTTTTTACCATACATTACTACTTACCGCCACCGGCGTAACTGAACCAGTTGGACATATCATATGTGTCGGGGGATAAAGCATATACTACCAATGTAACGTTTTAACTTAACGCGCTCACTAAACACGTGACAGAAGCAAATGATTTAAAGCTTTACCAAGCCGTCTATTTATTTATTATTACGACGTAATTACCTGCTTGAAGCAGATTCGTTGCGCCATAATAAAATTTCCAAATGATTGAAGGCAGTTAGTTGTGCCTCGTCCAGGCCCGTCGCCAGGATTAAGCAGCAGGAGGGGCCAAGAACCAAAAAGAGGGGCTAAAAACCAGAAGGGGGGTCACATTTTCAAAATACAGTATTGGATGTATGCA
>Ga0210059_1009158_pt1 | contig 15496 bp, 10 predicted proteins | sample Ectturendosymbi2_FD_188042 | JGI IMG/M metagenome (GOLD analysis project Ga0210059, IMG submission 188042) | Ecteinascidia turbinata endosymbiont from Florida, USA - Sample 2 (SPAdes) (version 2) | ecosystem: Host-associated > Tunicates > Ascidians > Unclassified | place: Key West, Florida... | reverse complement strand
CTTTTTCGTTCCTTTTCTACGCCCATGTATGCATCTCAATTATGGTGTAATTTCAGGAAGTCGTGCATGCAGAGATTGCGGGTGGCATATAATTTTGGTTGCAGAGCTTTACACAACCTGCCCTGGAGAGCGAGTGTTAGTAACCACCAAGTTCAATGTAACATTCCTACCTTTGAGGTTCTGCTACGTAAATATAAGTACCTGTTTCTCGAAAGATGCAGAATATCTAACAACATATGGTTACGTGCTTTGATGCGGTCGGATTGTTTGTACTCGTCACTATTCTTTGAACACTATAATCGCATTTTACTCTGTGATTGAGTGATCGAACTTTGCAGTGTCCGTTTGATCGATGGCGTGTCTAGCCACAACGCTTTCGCGTTTTTAACTAGACTAGACCAAGCTAGGAATTAGCGCCCTACTCCGCAGTGGTGCTGTAACAAGTGTTACGTGTTAGCTAATAATAGTGTTAAGAATGTGTATGTAACCCTATGGTTCTGTCTTCAATGCAGTTGCAAAAAGTGTCTGTAACCCTGTGATTCCGTTGGCTTCAATGCCTTGTACTATGTTCTGTATTATCTGTTTTTATCAACTTGCGTTCCGCAGAGTGTGTGTGTGTTCATACTATGGACTTCGTGTCTGCTCACAAACAAATGAATTAAATTAAATTAAATTAAATTAATCCATCCTTACCTTAATTACTCAATCCTCAATTGGGGACGTGCTTCAAATGCAACCATTCAACCTCTTGTTAAGCACCAAAATAAAGCTATAAAAATAATAAATCCAACTAATTCGGGATCACTAGAAGAACATTTCCAGCACTTAAACATCTTAAGCCTTCGCAAACTATATAGTTTTTCAGTAGGCAAATTCATGCACTCTTATCATAACAAACTGCTTCCAAATCATTTTTATGAATATTTTATTCCACTCAGCTCAATCCATTATCATTCCACAAGACTAGCAACCTCAAAAAAACTATTTTCACCTAGAGTTAACTCTTCCTCAGGAAAATGTTCTCTTAAATTCATAGGACCAAAAGTATGGTCTTCAATACCAGACGATATTAAATTTTCAACGACCTTTACCTTTAAATGGAAACTTAAGAAACACCTCCTACATGAAAAAAATTCCCAATTATGAACTTTAGCAACATTCCCCTTGTCCAGAACAAAATACTGTGTAGGCTATTCTGGTATTCTGTAACTCTGCTTATTTTTTGTGGACATGTACTTTTTCATATGTTCTGTGTGCACATTCTATGCTTCTCGCCATATAAGTACACCCTTTGTTTCTTTCTGTTTTGCTTTTTTTCTTTTGTACCTCTTTAATTAGTTTTTGTAACTTTTTTACTTCTTTAGTAGTACGATTTTTTTATATTGCCAAAAATATACTAACCACACTAAAATCCTTCACTTAAATTCGATCCACTCATCTGTGTACATAAGCATGCTGTTTCACCTGTACAAACAATTCAGGATCATTTTTGAGATAATCAGAATATAAACCAACGGTTTGCAGTTTTTCATTCAATATTACTTCGGGATTTTGAATCCAGTTGAAACGCAAAGATTGTATTGTTTTAGAGCATCTTTCATGTGAATCTGTCGACATTTTTACTAATACTTGTTACTTTTTATATCTACAGAAATCTGAAAAACAAAATAGAATTTCACAAACTTACCACAGGTTTTGTTTGATTGCAAACCTTTCTATTAGTCGTCTGTTCTAGTGACTTCGACCATTTTACTTACAAGGATCAGCTAATTTTGGTTTACTGTAAATGTGGTGAAATCATTGCTACCCTACATTATTTCGCATACTTGTACAAATGAGATATTGCAAAAAGACTTATAAAATCAGATTAACATAGTAGTACCTAGGTTTTACTCAAAAATTTGAAAATTAATATAAGCTATCCTAAAAAGGGGTGAATAGTAGGCTGCATAGTTTTTACTCAAAATAAAATTTTTACATAACATAGCTAAATATTTTTGTGCGCACTTTAAAGTATCAGGACTTACCTTGATCAGCTATGTTGCTTTTGCTATGTCGGGGATCAACAACCGTATAGATTGGTTCCCCAGGAAAAGCAAAAGAGTTGATAAATCCCAAATTTGTGAGTCTGTCTGAACATGTCTTAATTCTCTGTTCTGCATTTTCTGTAGCAGGGATCAACAACCGATTAGGTTGGTTCCCCGAAGCAAGCAAATGTGGTGCTGAAACTCACGCTATGTTTAAATCTTCCGATTCTTTTGGTTTTGGCTGCCCTTTTATGCTTGACGCATTCTTTCGTCTGCAGCATATGTATTCTTTTATTCCCGTTTCTGTGGTGACTCCTGGGATGAGGATGATCAATATCACGATAGATCCAAATAGAATCCAGGCAAATCCCTTGAAGAATAAATCGAAGAACCAAAATCCCGGTGTTAAGAATGTAGTAATTGGGAATAGTCCAAGTCGGTGTTGCATCTTGAAAATGCAAAATTATTTTTAGCTTGAGATTTTAAGGATGAAAATATTCGTCACATTTTTCCAGATATGTGGGTGAGTTGCCACAATTACTGCTACGTTTATTGGGTGGGGTTGTTTATTTTCTTTGGCTATAACATATTTATAGGCGATTCATAGTAGAATTAATCCTCCGATGACACTAGCTGTAATAATTACTATTTTAATAGGTTCGCTTAGTACATTTAGGCCTTGGTCCACCACACTGGCTATTAGATTAGAGCCTTTGTCCAAAATAGCCAGTCCTGTGTCGCTAATGTCCCGGAAAACTCCGGAAATCCCTTGTCCCACATTGACGCCTGGAAAAGGGATAGGGTCATAGTTATTAGTAAATTCTATGATTTCTACAGGTTTTACTGTGAAATCTGCTAAATTATGGAGTATCTGAATGTCTTGCGATACGTCATTTTGTTTATTATAGACATTCCATGCCTTATCATATTCTTCCAGTCTGTGTGACGAATAATCAGGGGGTGCTTCTTTACCCAATCGATGAGATTCTTACGTCCTGATTGGATTAAACGGTAAATTTCAGTATTATGTATTATTCCTCTTGCTATCTCATTTTGATAAATAGTATCGTTTCTCCGAAGTTACGGGGACCGTGCGCGACATTGTTCCTCTCACCAGCGTCTGTCGACTCTTCCGGTTCGTCTGGCACACGTTCTTCCATTTTGGGTGTACGCAACGTGACATCTGCAGAGCTGGTATCTTCAGATATGTCGGAGGTAGCATCACTCTCACTTCTCGTGTATGGAGCTAGATCCGACGTTGAAACGGAACTCTCACTTCCATCTGCATGACGTACGATCGCGTAATGCTGGTTTGCTTCCACCAAGTCGACGAAGCTTATTTTGCATGGCAAAAATCTGCATGAAGGACAGTGGGAAGGCGTCTTACCCGAGGCTTTACATGCGGTTCGATCGTTGGTTTGTCTCTCGACCAACGAAACTCCTCACGAACGTTTCTTCCATTTCCCTCATAGAGCGATGTTTGGAACCGCTCTTCCTTCGTGTCTGCCCTCTCCAGGTATGGTCCTGCTGCACAGATTTGTTCGAAATAAAAGTGAACCTCACTGGCGTATTTATACTTAGAGATTCTTCTGGTCCATTCATAACGAAAGTGATGGAGGCATGCCTCTTCAAAAATTCTTGACTAACAATCACCTCAGCACATAGCTTAGGCATCACATGGAACGAGGCATTAGGATATTGGTGGTCCATCAGGCTCAAGATACCAGAGACTCTCCCAAGTGTCTGCATAGAAACCTCGGAGGAGGCCATCCCGATCGAAGTAGCTCTTCCTGCAATCGGTAATCCCAATTTCCGAACAATGTCAGTGTCTACAAAATTCTCTAGCACCCGAGTCGATAAGCACATGAACAGGATTGCCTTCCAGCGATCCTTTAACTACGGCCGATGCCAGACTTGACGGAGCACTAGCCAGCAGGGATCGAGACCCGGTAGTTGCAGCCATTTTCGACCGGTTGGGGGCCATCTGTTGATTCGCGTGGAGTAACCCACCTGCAAACACGTGAATAACGGTCTCGTTTGCCACAGGTATAACAGGTCGAATTACGGGCAGGGCACTGAGAATGACGGCTATGAGGTTTTCCACCCCAATAAAGACAGGAGCGAATTCCTATAGTGGCTGCCGAAATAAAGTTACTTGACAAGGCTTCTTCCTCGGCTGATTCGAGAGCAACATCTGCCGTGGTCGCGGACAGCGCAGCCGTTCGGCTGATCGAGATAGCTTGACGTTGGGCATGATCCAAACTATCAGCGAGTTCATACGCTCGAACAAGGGTAAGATCGTTTTTTTCTAATAAGCGTTGTCGTATAGATGAAGATGCCAGTCCGTTAATGAAAGAATCGCGAGGCCAAGCCTTCTCTGTAAGCGTTTGCGGACACTTCAGTGAACGAACATTCTTTCGCGAGGCCTTTTAACGCCTGTAGATATTCAGAGATAGACTCGCCCAGTGTTTGCTTTCTACTGACAAGCAAATGCCTGGCATACACGGTATTCTTCTTCTTAAGATAGAGTCTATTAAGGTTATCAACTATCTCATCATAACTAACCGCATCTTCCACATAGGGGAAAATAGCAGGGGAAAGACAAACCGCAATGATTCTTTGAGCGTTCACCTGAGGATCTTCCTCAGCGCGAAATTCACGGAGACTAGACAGGAAGTCTTTGACAGTGCAGAGTCAGAACGCAAAAAGCCGAGCAGCATCTGGAGCTTCAGGCTCAACAGAAAATTCCTTTGGTCGCAAGAGCTGCCTCTCCATTCCGCTCATTAAGAAACCTGTTCTTTAAATTGTGACGAAGCAGCCTGTCGATGCAAATTTCCAGCGAGTATATTTACTAGGCTCTAAAGAACAGAGTTTCAACATACTAGGAACCAGAAAATAGTCATGACGATAGTCGTACGGCAGAAGCAGCCAATTCAAATGACGCAGAGAACATAACTGAATACGAGGCAGCAAGAACACTTCGGTCAGAGCGCAGTAATTACTCATGCCTCAATAAACGAAAGGCGCTCTACCGATAAGCAAGACGGCTCGGGCAACAATCAATCGAACTACAAGCAACGACCACGCACGTGCGAACAGCAACCATCACACCGATTCTATAATGCGCTACTGTGTTGCTAACCAGTTTTTGTGCTCTTGTGTTTGTGGTCGCTTCTGTATGGACCACGAGTCTGCAACAACTACTATTATTATTAAAAAGCTGTACTCGTCAATTTTTTAGACTTCATGTGGATTTGGACTTGACATTTTGCCAAACTTTTTTGACATGGTTAGATTTGGGCTGAGTTTTAAAATTATAGGAGCGTATTTGGATCGTAAAATATGATAGTCCGCTTATTTGTGCCACTGCCTCGGTCGTGAAATCTTATTCAAATATAACACGGGCAATGTTTTTAATGCATCATATGCGAATGATCACGTGATCGTGCTGGTCATGTGAGAAGTAAGTGAACAAACCTAACACAGGCGGGAAAAAAGTAATTCAAACAAACCTTGTGTCCAGCAAAGTTGCCAGGTTGGCATTTCATGCCAAATTCCAGAAATTTGGCCTTCTGTAAAGTGGTTTTGCATGAGAAACTACTGTTTGGCATGTATGTAATAGTTGCCATGTTTTTGTCCTTTTTTAGTGGTGTTGGCAGAAAGGAAACCTATTACGGTTTACCTATGGCATTTGTTTTGAAAACATGTCTTCTTCTAACTTAAACTTTGAGAATATTTTCAGCCTGATTGGCATTTCTTGATGCTATTTGGCATGTTTTAAGTAGCGATATGGTTCATGCACATTGCAGTGTTGGAGGGCTACAATGCCTTCTGAATATTTGTGGTGACTATGCTCATGCTGCTGAACATGAAATTACTTCTAATTGCAACAAAACAATTGGTGTTCTTTTTTGCCCTAAAAAGCATAAACAACCTGCTTCATCAAATGTTTTTCTGAACGGTGTACATGTACAATGTTTTGACCAAGTGAAATATCTTTGTGGGTGGATAAATGCCTCACTGAAGAATGATGATGGTATTCACAGGCAAGTGAAATCAATGTACTCAGTACATTATTACAGTACTGTGCAGCAAACAAACTCCAAGTCCAAGGCACTTCCGATGAGTGCTCTCCTACAGTAAAAACACTCCGTTTCGTGGCTATTGCATGCCAATTGTGGAGCAAATACACACAGACTTAGTCTGTCTAAGACTAGTATGAAGTGCTTTTATGTTGCATATAATAATGTCTACTGAATCATGCGCTACATTACTTAAAAATCAATTAAGTGTTCGCCCACACCAAGTCAGCCATTGTGTCAGGACTTTTGATGCCCTGTTGAGAAACAATTTGTATTGATTTTTTATATGCTGCGCAACTTCATCTAACTTTTTATATGATCGCTTTAACTTTTTATATGATCGCTTCAAATGTCTGATGCTTTTGTTTTTACAAATCTTCATATTTCCTCAATTATTTGACACTCCTGTATGATGGCGTCCAACTGCAATAGTTGTTGGTGCATCATTTTGGCGTTTGCACCTCAACAGTATTGTTTTGTGTAGCAGCAAAAATCATGTGTGCAATGTGTACAAAGCAAACATACGAAAAGTAAGAAATAATGTTGAAACGTTAATCGCCAAATCCTACTTTAAAGTTCAAGTAAATAAATTAATTGACTGTTGATCTCATGATAAATGTGTTGAAACCTTGATTAGAATGATTCTGTAGTGTGTGCTAATTTGCACCCCTATCTAACTTACCTTATTTTTATACTTTTTTTCTTTTTATTAGTTAGCTGTTTACCTTAAAGTTTTAATGTTAGAATGCTTTTATTTTTCTGACACTACTGGATCCCTGTATTATGATGGGTGAATGATGTTACAGTTGGGATGCTGTTAAAGTGTTTTCTTCCCATCAGTGCTGGTTGTGTGTAAACACCTATTCTGGAATGTGATGTGTCTAACCATTTTTTGTGCTCTTATGTTGTATGATTGTGCATGTTATGTGGAACACGAGTCTGTGACAAATGAATTATTATAATTAGTTGGTCCATCTGAACCTGGGAAGCTGAATATTTTTCCCTTGTGTTGTCTGTAACCGTATTTTATGATAAATTTTTATATAATTGTGACAAATATCAGATGCTTGTGTGCCAGATTCAAGGTGATCAAAAATTATTACACGGTGCAATGCATATCTTTATTTTCGCAACCTTTATTTTATTGGTTTACAAACACTTACGTGTATTTTTATTAGGCATTTTCTGTAAGGAGAGATGATACTTTCACAGGTTAATATATTTTTTTAATTGCAAGAAATCTTGGTTTGTTTCCAGAGCAATTGAACTGTACTTTTGCTATTACTCATCCAAGTAATTCAAAACTGACAACCATTGGCCTGTTTCGGCTTGTTTGGCATTTTCTAAAGCTATTTGGCATTTTTGTCCATTTACTTGGACCTGGCAACCCTGATGTTCAACAATAGGATTTCAACATCCTTGAAAATTTGCAACTTCCTAGTTTACTTTTGTGTACATTCAATTTCTTGAAGTTTGTTTGTGGTGTCTGAACACTGCTTAACATACTAAAGTTAGCAAAATTGTGGGTGTTGAGAAAACAAGCTGGCCTTGCAAGGCTGCTTCATCTATTGTAAACATGTCTGCTTCTCCAAGTGTTAAGCATAAAAGTCACACGCAACCGGTTACTTCCAGAATTAATGCTGAGGTGAGCAGCCTATATATTGCAGTCTATGCAAATACTATTGCGGCCTCTCCGGTGGTGTTGCGTTCATTGTATGATTCACCACGAACAGGATGTGTGCGAAGAACAAAAATATATGTATGTGGCGCGAACAAGTAGTAATAGAGTGATCTCGTTGAGTGATATCTATTGTTACTTGCTGCCACGATGTGAAGCTTTGCGCACATACCGCTCGGGATTTCCGATCGCAACAATACTGTGTTTTTGTATTTTTGCATCTGCATCCATGATTGCCTGCACATTGACATAAAAAATTGTGCTGGAGCCTATATGTGTGCTTGTCATAGTGAAATGATTGATATGGCTGATATCTGTTCCACTAACTTGCAGAGCTATGCCATTTGGAAAATTACCTTGTATGTTGCATACAATGAAATTTTCTCTTGTTTTCAATGGTTGTCATAAGAATGAATTGCTTTTTTCATGTTGTGATTTATTAAGTCAGTTTTTGCTGAGCTAAGGTTAAAGGTAAATTGGGGCTTGGGCAACAGTGTTATGAATAGAAAAATTATTTGCACTCAAAGCTATGGGAATCAAATGATGCAAAATGATGTTAATTTGAGTATGTGTTCATTACTTGAATTTTGGAAACACACCTTAATTTTTTTCATGCATTTATTGGTTATTTTTAAGGCAGTGGCGAGGTACGGTAGCCGACTATGGCCATTCAAGGTCAACTGCTAAGTAGCCAACTAAGGCTATGCAAGCCAACTGTTGCATCACTGAGCACAGTAAGAGTAACAAGATTCAGTACGTAGATAGACTAATTTAAGTGTTACTTGCTGTTAGGGATTTTAGGGTTTTGTGTCCTTGGTTGAAGTTGAAATGGAACAGTTTTGTTTAAACAGGAATAATTTCAACTCAATTGAACAAAACCAGGTGATAATTCAGTACCACTCTAGTCTAGTTCAAAGTTTCATTCTTAATCAACAAATTTCCATATCGAAAGTGTTATGAAACGAAGCTTGATGGTATCCATATTTCTACAGCAGTTAATGAAACTACAGAAGCATAAAAATATGCAGGTGAAGTTAAGCTTTATATAAAAACGATAAAAATTTTGGGGATAGGTTCTGCAGACAGTGCATAAGAAGTTGGAAAGTCTTTGTCAGTTAACAATTGTTGATGCTGACCACAGCATGACATATACAGTATGAATCAGTGCCATATTTAGTGACTTTATGCACTCAAGACCTCAGATGCGTTGCAGACCCCAACTACAGTTTAGTTTTTGACATTACAGACTCTCTTCATGCAATGCATTATTCTCACCTGCAGCGTGTATATTTTCTTCAGTCAAGGTATACGATTTGGAAAAAATGCTTCCTTGTTTTATTGTTTGCTATGGGTCAAAATTAGTGCAGGTAAATTGCATGTCATGAATTTGGAAGGAAAGATGCAAATTAATTTCTTTAACTGAATTTCCAGTGTATACAGGGTTTAATTAGGTTTGAAGTTAGTTGTGGTGCTGAAAATTGTGTTGTCCCAAGTGTCTTTTGCCAACCCTTCATGCTATCAGAAAATGTTTTATGCTGGTGCAAGATGTTGTTTTTGCCGTCTGCATATTTGTCATGCATGAACTTCAAAGCAGTTTTAATATTTAAATTATGCTGTGTTTTGCTGTCAGAAGATTAGAATTCTTTCTCTTGATGCTTGATAATCTTGATCACTGAAGTAATGAACCATGATCTGCACATGTATTTTCTTGTTACAGGTCACCACAACCAAACAAAAGCAGAACCCCAATTTCAAAAGGTTGTGGCACTGTTTTTGAGATGTTGTGTAAACCACCTAACATGTCTTAGTTTATCCTGATCTGAAAAATGTTTGTTGGCCTGAACTTTTTTCAACCAACTCAAACTTCAGTTAAAAACAATTTTGAAATGTTGAATGTTGATATTGAAAACATTACTAGAAAAAAAAATTTTTTTCATTGTAAAAAATCACTACCTCTACCAAGCTGCACCTTTCTTGAACATGGGTGTTGGAAGAGGAGAGAGGCATGGAGGATTCTTGGTTCCACCTGGACGGATTTTGAAATTTGACTCTTAAATTTTTATCAAAAAAAGTTATTTTCTTCGTTTGAAGTGGGTAAAACTTTCACCATTTTTGGCCCAGCCCCTGGAAAATCCTTGTCTACCTCTGGAAAAATCCATAATTGCTCCCCTCTTGAAAAACTCCTTCCTAATCAATAAAATCAGTGAATGAAAAGGTGCTTTGAACTAGTAATAGTAAAAACAGCAAATAAAAGTTGATAGATTTGTATACTGTATTTGCAGATCTTCTATAATAGAAAAATAAACATCAATGCTTATTTTGCATTTTGTAGTGAGCAATTCTCCGATCTGCATTCACCTCTTCAAAAGAAGTTTAAATTAAATGTGAAGAAGAGTGTGTCGCAGGTAACCTTGGTAACTGTTTGCTTTGGTGTTCTACTCTATATCAGGGATGCACAAATAGTGGTTCGCGACCCAAATTTGGGTCGTGAGACCTTTGCACACGGTGTTATGAAATAATTTAAATTTACCATTCTAATCAGACCGAATACTTGCCAATCATTTACTGTTTTGCCTGCTAATGTTCACACAATTTTGCTCAAAAAAATGCTACTGTCACCAGTAGTCTCAAAATTGGTATTTCACTATGAAGTATTTTCCACAAATTTATATGCTCAGGAAATGTTTGGGTTGCGAGAATTTAGAACTAGTTTTTAGAGTCATGCCAAAAAGTATTTGCGGACACCTGCTTTAAGTTATTTGCCACAAGAATGCCTTGGAAGTTCTCAACAACATCAATGAACAAGAGTCAATACTATCAAAAATTTAGGAGAGTGTGATACAACGGTGCGATTGTTTGTCTAAGACAATGGTTTTCAACCTTTTTCATACTGCAACCTACTATAAGGCAACGACCCATCTAAAACTCGAAACAGCTGTGTACATAAAATATCTACTCGTGACCCCTCCAAAAATGGTTCACAACACCTCTGGGGGTCACCACTTCCAGGTTGAAAAACACTGGTCTAAGATATGCAATTATACAGAAAAAGAATGTATGGCAGGCTCATAAAGCCCACTGACATGTTACTCTCAAAGTCGATTCGTGCGGAACAAATTTTTTATTAACTACTTAAAAATCTGCAAAGTTTATAGTGTTTCTGCAAAAAATTTGCCGCGAGCATATCAGCCTTCCCGGGAATGACATTCCCCACTTCTTCCTGGTCTGGGTATAGATGGTGCTCAGTCTTCCTTGGCTACATTTTGTTGAGCAAACTCTCATTTCGCATTCTATTTTCTTCAGCATCACGTTTACGTTCGTCCCAGGAGGAATTATGATGAACAGGCAGTTGTAGTAGTGGTGTGAGGCTAAGCATCATTACCAGGTTTGCCAAAAACGCGAAACGTGCTAGTACGCCAAAGTGTCTTGGAGGCTTAGGTAACCTTTGTTCAAGTGCGGCTTACATCAATTTTTTAACATCATTTCGTGCAGCTTACTATCAAATGCGGCTATCAATCGAATAAATAAGGTACTTGCCTTCCTTGGGGCTTATTTCTTATTATAACTCTGTTGTGTTGTTAAGGTGACTGATTGTGTTCAATTGACCAATAGCCAAAATGTCAACACTATCAATGTGTTGTGAGTAAATATCTTTTGTGAGATTGACACAAATAATGTTTGTAGAAAACGTTGCTTAGCTTACCGCTTGCTGTAAATGACTAGTTAAGAAGTTGACGTAGTGTAAGACTCGGAAAGTGAATTGCTAAAGCTTTGCTCAGTTTAGTGACTCTATGCAATATGACTAGTTTGATTGGGTGGGATGCTAGGTTGGATATTGACTCGGAGATGTTTTGATGAACCTTGTTTATAACACTATAGCTTTGACAGTCTCATGGACCAGACTCCAAATTGTTAATGTTTGCAGTGTTATTGTTGGCTTGCAACACAGTTTAAGGTATATCTTATGTCTAGGTTAATGCTGCCTGCTGCAAGTATATCAATGGTCTTTTATTCATGCAGATATAACAATTTTGCAGCATTAAAGTCTACTAACAAGGTTATATGTGCTGTTGCAACTTGTAGCATGAGAAGTGGGCGAGATAAAAGTGTTTGCGTATTCCGTTTCCCTAAAGACCCTTAGAAGCTAAACTTAGGCAAGCTTGGGTTTTAAAATGTCGGAGAGAGAACTACATTTTACCTGTTGAGCATTCATGGGGTGCTTGTAAAACACTTTGAAGATCCCGATTTCGTATTAATTAGGGCATTTGCAATCGTTGGAAATTTTTCATCTTTCGACAACAGCTTCCCACCTGCAATACAGCTGCAACGGTCCCCTCCCCTGCCAGTTCGTGAAAAACATCAGTAAGGATGAAGTGGTGGACCGTCATGCTTCAAGATTCAACGTTTCCTGCATACTTTGATCTAATTCCTTTTCATTTCATGAGTACACACTTCAACCAAATGCACTGATGTATTCGCATGTTTTTTCAAAATTGGCTAGGATGCTTGAAGCCGCAGTAACGCTCAGAAACAAATCGTTGCCAAATTTTGGAGACAACACAAGCATGCACAACCCTTCTGTTTTTTTTGCCAAGGTTGTTCCAAATACAACGCGCGAATCTTCGTTGTGATTGCTATGTGTCTGTAGTGTGGCGGCCGGTAGATATTGCCCGTGAGTAACAAGTCACTGTCATAGTAGTCACCACAAACGAAAGATCGTAATTGGTATTCCCTATACAAAAATAGTGCAACTTAGTAGTTGTAGAGTGAACTCAGTGAAGGGTCTCTATTGCTTCTGGTTGCTTTCCTGTTAGTTAACGCCCCGAATTGCCATCTTTCGCTTGTGCTTGCCTCAGTAGTTCAAGGCGATGCAGTCAACTGCAACAGTAGGTCCCACGTGAAAAAGGAAACGTATTGCAATACTGTTTTACGTGAATTTCAATATGTCACCCACATGCAAAATTACAACACGTTTGAAATGTCGATTTTTTTCAAATAAAATCGCATGTTCTCGTGGATGAGTTCGTCCTCCAGGGGTGGTTCGTTTGCATCTTGATATTCGTGGTACTCAGCTTCCAAAACGTACATCTGGAGGCAGTTGTAATGAAATCCTGAATACTCTGTTGTTGTGCAGTCAACGTTTTTCTCTTCGTTCGTATTGACCTCCGATAAAGCGTTGCAGCAAATGCACTCTGTAGCTGTTGGCATAATTTCGCTTTGCACACAGGAAAACCTGTAGAAAGATGATTTGCTGTTTCATAATCATATGAGATGGGGTTGCAGTCGACCCAGCGCCTGATAAGTTTACAAAAAATCGAGCAGATAAAGTCAAAAATTGGCCAAAAGATTGTGAAAGTACTTTATTTTAGAAAGATGTTTATCACATTTAAAAATAAATAATGTAAAAGTCAGGGACGCCGGAGAGTGGGGGGGCATTGCCACCTGCCCTATTCAAAACGGGGCGGAGGTGCCTTTTTCCTAACAGTATCATAGGCAGTTTCATGGTTTATCAAGATCAAATTGCAAATATTTATTCCAGCTCTTCGGCGCAACCAGTAAATTCAGAATGATTTTCTATAATTTGTTGTTCTTTTTGAAGTCAACATTGCTACCGAACGGAGACATGCATGTTGACAACGATTATTTTGTTTCTTGTAAATTTCAATTACCCTCAAGTTTGTCACTGGTCCTCCTGCCCTAACGCTGCTCTGGCGTCCCTGGTAAAGGAGGAAAATTGCTACGTGCTGTTCCAAAGAAGCGACAATGGATCTACCTTTTTGACAAGCACTTTACAGGCTTTGGCCTTCACCGCTGAAAAATATTCGTACCGACACTGTCAACAATGAATAATTTCACATTATAAAATCTCTCTAATCTATTTGAAACCATACTGGTTCTGTTGGTGCAAAAGGCATCATCAAAATTATAGCCTAACCACATTTATATTGACGATTTAATGGAAAAAAATAATTATCTGTCGGGATGAGGTACTTTGCTGTGTCTAATTTTGGAAACGACGTAAGCAGGCACAACTCTTCTGATTTTTTTCCGTGAGCTTGCGGTGGAGTAGGAAATACCAGGGCTGAATCGCAACTGACTGCTTGATGCCAACAAAGAGTTCAATGCACCTCAGCTACAAGGATATGTTAGTTATGCAATATAATAAACGTGGTATGGATTGCACCTACCTTCTTGTCACCCCATTTGCATGCTTTGGCTCTCATGCTTGCCCGCTAAAAGTTTTGTAAGCTTTGCCGACTCTAAGCTTTTATGGCACCAGCTCTGTCAGCAGTCAAAGATTTTAAACTAAAAATCCCTCGCAGCTACTTGAAAGCTTACCCGTCCTGAACGTCAGGAATATCCTCATCAAGGCCAGATTCAGCGTCTTCAGTAATATCACTGCTGCTTTTGTTGACGTGTTTCGCTTTGCAAACATGTAAGCGCAATCGGTGAATATGATTCACTCAGTCCTATGAGAGGGCGAAGGCGTTACCCAGTCTCCCGGCTGCTTGAGACACGAACCAGGCAGGGGATTTGAGAGGTGACACTGTACCCTTAATAGCCCTCGACTCTTGCGTCGCTTTTAATAACGCATAAGAGCAACAAGTACCGACCTTTAATACCAACGGCGACTTGTCTTTACCACGATGAAGAGACAAACATATCGCAGAAAACCGTCGATCGGTCAGTCAGACAATTCGCTCTCTACACTACTCGAAAAAACGAGCCCGTGCAAGACTCTGCAAGGTCGTGAATGCACGCGCAGAAAAATGAACAGAAAAACGCATTCAGCACAAGGCGTAACTGTTAAGTATTGTGATACATTGATTCCTGAACATACGTACTTGTTCATGTTGTTGGGCCACTGGCCGCAACACTTGCAAGTTGAACTGGTTGGGTGCATGTTGCAGGAATCTGCACCCCCTTGAAGTACTGAGGCAACCACAAGAGAAAGATGGTAATTCGGAGCGTTAAGTAACAGGAAAGCAACTAGCAGTAATAGAAATACATCACATTTATTATATACGGAGTATGCATGATCTTTCGTTTGTGGTGACTATCACAGTGACTTGTTACTCATGTGCACCATCTAGCGGTGGCCATATATTTACATGTGGTGCCATCTACCTGCCGCCACATGCAGGCTCATACTGGTATGGCAGCACAACATTCGGAAGACCTAGTTCCTCTCTAAGCTTTTATGGCACCAGCCATAAAAGCTCCTCACTGTCACTCACTCCCAACAAAATTTGCCATTGCTATGTATTATGGGGTATAAATGCTGCTTAGTGTGTTAAATTCAAATGGCATATCCAACTTTCACGTGCATGGCCCGCCGCTTTCGCGGCGATCAGAACGACGAAGACACGAGAACATTTTGCGGAAAGTTCTTATACAACGCAATTGCGAGTACAGACAATGCACAACACAAGCATTGTCCTTCCAGTGGCATCGACGATCGCCCGGGCAGAGATTTGTTTAGGGTGTTGAAGAGATCGCCCATTTCTCAATTCGACGAGGTTATACCGATGGGAAGGCAGTAGGCAACACGACCGGACTCCGACGAAGATTGCATCCGCATTGGAGAATTTCCCTGTTACAGTCATCATGCCGAGCGCTTGGCCAGACTGAAGCAAGTTCCAATTTTTAAGGTCTTGGCACGACCCGGCCGAGATTCGAACCACACGAACAACGACCTACCAGACATG
>Ga0210059_1009157_pt1 | contig 15496 bp, 15 predicted proteins | sample Ectturendosymbi2_FD_188042 | JGI IMG/M metagenome (GOLD analysis project Ga0210059, IMG submission 188042) | Ecteinascidia turbinata endosymbiont from Florida, USA - Sample 2 (SPAdes) (version 2) | ecosystem: Host-associated > Tunicates > Ascidians > Unclassified | place: Key West, Florida... | reverse complement strand
GGTTATACTACAAAGGGCGCAAAACGGAAAAACTCCCATTCGCCCCTTGATATATCAACACCAAAATCTTAAAAAAACACAAAAAAATCGCCAAAAAAGTTCACGAAGAATTTTGTAATCACAAACGTTGATATTTCAACACCAAAAAATGCAAAATAATTTTTGAAATTTTTCTAACAAATTAATAAATTTATGCTAAAATTAAAGTAACTTATAAAAAGGAGGAAAATAAAAAATTTTTATAATTTTAATAAAAAGTATGCTACAATTAATTTATTAACAAGTAAAAAGGAATATTATGAATAAAGATAAATGAGAACAAGATATAATAGAAAAAATGAATACATTATGTGTACATTTATATAAACAATATGAAAATTATGAAAAATTTAAAAATAAAGAAATTTCACAATTATATGATAATTTTTATTGAAAAAAACGAAGTTTATTTGAAAAAACAAAAAGAGCACGAAATTGATATAATAAATCAAAGACTTTAGAAAATAGTATTATTTTGCAAGAAAGATTTCATAATTTTTTAAGTGCAGTAGTTAATTATATTGGGGAAATTCAAGATATAAAATCTAAATATAAATTAAATTATCATCAAGAAGAAGTTGAATTTGGGGCATTAATGACAATAAATGAAATAAGTGAATTATTTAATGTAACTAATAAACAATGACGTAAAAATTTAATAAAAGAATATCAAGATTGAAAAAAGGAACACCCAGATGACTAAAAACGAAATAAATTATATTATTAATAAAACATTTAAAGAAATGAGTGAATCAAAGATACCTTGAATATCTGATTTATATGAGGCATATGCTCATGAATTTAATACATTTGCAGATAATTTTGCTAATGATAAAATAAGTTATGAAGAATGTTATCGAGGTAAAAAATTACTTAAACTACAATATTTTTATAAATTTATAAATGGTAAAAAGAAACATAAATTATCAATAACATGAGAAGAAAAAATAGTAATTGGTCATATAATGACACCCTCTGATGAAATAACTATTTATTCTTCATTATTATAAAGGTTTACTTATGACAGATAGAGAATTAAATCTATATATTTATAATTTATTACAAGAATATTCTTTAAAACATTATGGAATGAATCAAATTAATTTAAAAAGATGTATTAAAAAACAACAAAAAGAATTTATTTTAAATATTATTAAATATAAAGTTGAAAATAATATATCATTAAATGTAAATGAAAAAGTGGTTTTAAACTATTGAATGGATCCAGTAAGTATTAGAAAAGATAAAAAGAAATAGAGGTATTATGTTAAAAATTAAATCAATATATTATACCAAAGATAAATTTAAATTAATTGATATTAATTTATTAAAAAAAAGATTTTTAAGAATGGTCTATAGTAAATCAACTAAAGGATTATATTATAATGAAGTTGCAGATAGACAATTACATTTTTTAATTAAAGAATATTATGATACAACATCTTTAATTTTAAAAGAAGCTTATTTAAATAAAATGTGAGAATTATTGTGTATTACTAGAAATGTTGATGGCTGAATTGATCGATATTCAAAAATGAAATTTAAATTAGTTAATGACAAAGATAATGAGTAAAAAGAAAAGAACAGGTTGAATTAATTTTAATAATCATAGTATTATTCCTTTTAAAAGAAGAGAAGAAGTTAATCATTATACTATCTATGGATGTAAAGATAAAACAGATCAATATAAAATGATTAAATATATTAATTATTTACGAATTTTAGAAAATAAAGATATCTACCATTCTTATAATGAAGAAAAAGATATGTTTAAACGTTATATTCCTTCTTTAACTCAATTAGAAGAATTATTAGATTTAAATTATAATTGAGGTCAAATTTTAAATGATTCAACTCATGAATATTCTTTTGATGGGGCTGTAATATTTTGAATTGATAATAGGGGGTATTTTAGAGAAACAGATCTTAATTGATATAAAGATCAACATAGTTTTCAAACTTTATATCATGCAATTGATTTTAAAAAACAAGAAATTCCACGTTGTTATGGATTTACTAAATATAATAAACCAATTGTTGTTATTTATTTTATAAAACGAAAAAAATATAATGAAAATTATGATCAATATCAATTTTATTATTGTGCTTATAAACTAAATATTACTTCTAATTATAAATGAATAGAAGATGAGCGAACTTAAACTTAATCGTTATAATGGCAAATTTTATAAATGTATCTGTTGTAATAGAAAATTTTATCTTGGTCATTGTAATTTTGCTTTTAAAACAAAAAATAAATTGTGTCAACACTGTTCATTTATAATCTGTAGAAATAAAAAACATAAAAAATGAAAAAGGGCAAACATAAAACAATGGCAAGTAAATATGTAAATAAAAAAAGATTAAAATGTTCACGTTGTAATGAAAAATTTTATAATGTTGCAAAAAATTCAAAATTTACAAAATGAAATTTTTATAATGACAATAAATTATGTAAGAATTGTTTTAAAAAATAATGGAAAAAGATGAATGAGAATTTAATTGAGATGATTTTGATTATCTAGATTAAATAATTGGTTGCAAGAGGTTGGGTTATTAATAAAGGAGAATTATTATGAAAATAACAAATATCAAAGCTAAAAAACAAGAAAATGGTTTTTTAATTAGTATTAAATTAGAAATGGGTATTAATACATATTATGCTAATAATATGTTTAAAGATGAAAAAGATGCTAAAAAATTTAAAGCTTTTCTTTCAACTCATAAAGAAGATTGATTTAAGTTTTATTATTTAATTCCTCGTACTTATTTAGTTAATAAGGAATTAGAAGGCAAAGTTTATACTGTTAGTGGTATTAATTATAGTTTTTATATGCCTAAAAAAGAAGAAGACGAAATTGATTTTTAATTAATATTAAAGTTGTTGGTAATAATTAAGGGAATGGTGGCTTCCCTTAAAAAAGGAAAATATGATTAGATATAATAGTGCAATTGAAAATTATAATCGTAATATTAGAGAATTAATTAGTAAATATTCAAGCTTAATTAAAAAATTAGAAGCTTCAATTAAACAATTAGAAGCTAGTTTAAGAAAAAATAAACAGGGTAAAGCTGTTTTAATGCCTACAAGTAAAGAAAGTTGAAATGCACTTAGTTTAAGTGAAAAACAATCAACATTTGAAGTTGCTTCTTTTGTTCATAATCAGGTTAAATTATTAAAAAAAGGTTTTAGTGCAACTAAAGCTTCAACAACTAAAAAATATGTTAATATGGTTGGTGAAAATATTCAAAAACGAATGACTGAACAACGTTTTAATGAAGTACAAAATAATTTAACAACAATTGAAAAATTTAAAGCTTCAGTAGCTAAACATGATACAACAAATTGAGAACTTCGAAATAATAAAAAAGAACATATTCAAAAAATGGCAGCTAAAATTACAAAAGAAGGTTTTTCTAATCATGAATTAGAACCAGATTTAATTATTGCTCGTATTTATGATGAAGTATATAAGGAAGTTATGTTAGATATTGAAAATGGAATTGTACAACGTAAAGATGCTTGATGAGAAATTTATCGAAGAACAAATGAAAGGGTTGAACAAGCTTTAAAACAAGATAATAAAGCCTTTATTGCTAGTGTTAATTTTAAACATGGTTTAGATTAATGTTAAAGAAAAATAGTATTATTTTAGCAGCTGATTTAGAAACTACAAAAGCTACTAAAGAAAAGAATGCACAAGTTTATGCTTGAGCATTTTGTGTCTTAACTAAATATACTTATTGAGTTAAAAGACATCGTTATTTATTTAATAATGGTTTAATTAAACACTTAATTAAGAAAAATAAAATTAACAAATTAATTAAAGAAGATCTTACTTTTTATTATGGTTATTGTTTAACCGATTTAATTAAAATCTTAAAAACAGTATCAACAAGTATTACATTGTTATTTCAAAATGGTAATCATTTTGATGTTCATTTTATTGTTGATGAATTAAATAAGCAAGGTTTTGTTAGAATTTTACCCTTTTTAGATTATAGTCTTAAAAATCAAGTTAATTTTTCTAATTTTCAATTATATATTCGTTGATATTTAAATGAATTAGAAAAAAGAAAAGATGTTGAACATTTATTTAAAATTTTTAATGATAATACTCTTTCTTATAAAGTTAAAAATCGTTTATTAAATAGGTTATCAATTAAAGAATATCGTTCTTTAGAAGTTAATCATGATTTTTTTCAAGTTAAAATTTGTGTTAATAAAGATAAAAAACATAAGAATAAAAAAATTTATATTAATATCTTAGATCCTTATTTACAATTTAGAGCTTCTTTAGCTATTAAAGGAAAAGAGATTAATTTACCAAAATTAGAAATTGAATATGATAAATTAGAATTATATCAAAATATTCAAGAATTTGAAAAGGATGGTAATCAACTTAATTATTTATTAAGGGATGTAGAAATTCTTTTTAAACATACTTTAAAGATGTATCAATTTATTGGTTTTAGTCAAGTTAGAATTACAGCTCCTCAAATTGCTTATCAACAGTTTATTATCTTTTTTGTCAAAAATCATTTAGATAAATTAACTAAAGAAAAAAGAATTGGTTGTAAACAACTTTTAAAACGTAAACATAAACAAAATGTTTATCAATGAAAAATTTTTGATTTAGGATTACGTAAATATTTTAAAAGTAAATATTTAACAAAGAAAATGTATTTTAAACATATATTAACTCAAGAATTAGTTAAAGACACCCTTTCTAGTGAAGAAAGAGAATATTTATTTGATCATTATTATCGTGGTGGAATTTGTCATGTTAATGAAAAATATCGAGGAGTAATTACTCCTGCAATTGGTTATGATATTAATTCTAGTTATCCAAATGTAATGCAAAGTGAAAAATTATGCCCAATTGGCCCACAATTAAATATTGAAGTAAATATCTTTGATAAACAATATTATTGTTTTATTAGATTACAAGCTTTAGTAAATATTTATTTAAAAGATTTTATGCCTTTTTTACGTAATACTGAAAATAGATCTGAATTTGAAGTTGCATTTACTGATGACAACTTTAATTGAAAAAAATTTTGATATAAATATAGTTATGTTAAACAAATTAATCGTACAGATATCTTTTTTATTACCTCAAGTGAATTATGACATTTATGTAAAATTTTAAAAATTAATAATGAAACTGATTTTAAAAAAGTATTTTTATTTAAAATTGAATTTGTATTTAAAGCAACAACCTTTAGTTATTTTTTTAAAGACTTTGTTCATTATTGATACACAATTAAAAAAACAGATCCTAATAAAAAATCAATAGCTAAATTGATCTTAAACAGTACTTATGGTAAGTTTGCTCAACAAGAAATTAAACAAGCAACTTTTGATTATGAAATGGAAAATGGAGAAATTAATACATTAACTAAACTCTATAATAAACTTGAATGTTTTTATTTACCATTAGGAATAGCAATTCCAGCTCAAGCTAGAATTAACTTATGTAAAGTTATTGATTATAATTATGATAATTTTATTTATGCTGATACAGACAGTGCTTATTTTACAAAAGCCAATAAAAGCTTACCTTTATCAACTAAAATTGGAGACTGGAAAAAGGAGGCAGAATTCTCTCATTTTTTAGTTCGAAGAGGTAAGCAATATATTGGAATTAATGTTTCTAAAGAAATAGGCAAAATTGCAATTAGTGGTTTTAAAATTCCTTTAGAATATAAATATTATAACCTAAAATTAGATAATATGGAAAAAAATAATTATTTTTTTATTACTCAGATAATGGGATTTACTAAATTCTTAAAAGGATTTACATTTAAAAATCAATTAACAAGTCAAAGATTTAAAGGCGGAATGAATATTTTAACTGTGATTAAAAAATTACCTCCTACTTGAAGTCATAAATTACATATTAGTAATGAACAAGAAAAATTAATTAAAGAACATTACAATAAAGATTTAATCAATGCTAGAAAATTAGATAATTATTTTAAGCAATCTTACCAAAACAATTATTTAAAAATAAAACCCTTGTTATTGAGTCCTGGTAAGTTAAATTCTGACTATTTAAAAGAACACTAAATAATCTTGAATTAGTACCTAAGAAAAGGGTTTCATCATCAACGTAAGCAGGATAATTTGTAATTATTTTTGTGCTTGCATTTTTCTTATCTACTTTTGCAATATGATAATGGGTATTAGTATATCTACCTAAGATTCCTAAATCATAAAAATTTAAATAAGAATCTTCATATTTTAAAGTAAATTTTAAACAATAATTAAAGAAAGGTCTTTTTAAATCTAAAGGTAAAACTTTTAATTCTTCATTTTCAAATGTTTTATTAAAGTAACTATGATTAGCTTCATCTAAAACAAAAGAATGAATAAATTTTCAATCATTATCTTTAAAAGCTTTTTCTTTTAAATTTGTTATTTCTTTTTCATTATATTGAGCACAAAATCTAATTGCTAAAGGTCTTTTATATTGTTTATAACAAATACTATAAAGTGCTAAGGGATGTTTATTATCTCTTATTCCTAATTTAATTAAATAAGGATGATTAATTGATTTATTATTACCTAAAAATCATAATTTAGTTTTTTCAATCTTATTATAATTTTTAACTGCGTTTGTTGCACTATGTACTAAACTATCAATAGCTTTTATAATACCACCTCTAATTTGGCTAGCATCTTCATTAATTTCATCAAAGATAATATGATTAACATCTAATCTAGTTCCTTTCATTTTATTAACATCATTTAAACTAATTAAAATGAAAACTACTTTTTGTTCTCGTACAATTAAATAAACCGGACCTTGTTTTCTTAATCTAAGATTTTTAAAAAAAATAGGATCATTACTAATTGTACTATTATCTAAAAATCGTTTTGCTTCTAATTTTAAACTAATAGCTGTATTACGTACTCAAATTGAAGGTTTACCATTTTTATTAAAACATTCTAAAGCATAACGTTTTAAATTATAAGTTTTACCCTTATTACCACGTTCACTAAAAATTATTCTAATATTAATTGATTTAAAATTATTATCTATTTTATTAAAATCTCAAACTTGTGCTTTATTGGGTAATGTTTTTAAGTAATTAGTTCATTTATCACTTAAAGGTATTTCTTTAATTATTTTCATTTTCAGGAACTATTGCTAAATCATATTCAACATTATTAACATCATAATCATTAAATTTATTTTTATATTTTCAACTTCCATTAGGATTAAACATTTTTGCTCTTAAATGTCTTATTTGAATTCCTTGAGCTAAATCTGCTTGAATAGCCATTTTAATAGCTAAACTTAATTCTTTAGAAATGATATTTAAACAATTCATTGCTTGTAAGTAATTAAAAAAGTAACGTTGATGATTACCATTTATAAATTGATAAATTTTATGATAACCACCAATATTATAACCATGAACAATAAATAATTTAGAAACAATTGTTTTAATTGGTTCACAAAGAATTAATTTATACATAACCGGAATTTGTATCTTATAAGTATTTAATGTTAAAAGAGCGTTAGTTTTACTTTCTCATTTTCCTGGAGTTCGTTTTAAATCTGACATTTTAGCTGCATAATCAGCATGTATTTGATAAATAGAATAAGCATCTTCACCTGTTTTTACAAGATCTTTTGCTGCTTGTCCAAAATTTAAACTAAAAATTGAGCCTACTCCTTGTGCGACATCTTCAGCTAATTTAAACCCTCCATGAACATATTTATCAACTTGATTTTGATAAAGTCTAGATTTATTTTGAAGCATATAATCATCATAAGTATTACTTTCTTCAGGTCACTCATAATTTGTATTATCAATAACATCTAAATTATAATTAGTACTTAATCCATAAAAATAATCTTTTTGAATAAGAGGTTTTGTAAGAAAATGTTGAAAAGGAATAATTAAAACATCTCCCTTTCCTGGATTTAAAACACAAATATGAGCAAAACCTAAAGGATATTTACTATTAACATATTGATTTAAAATATCAAATTGATTTTTTGAAGGCATAATAATTCGATATTTAGTATAAGGATCATTATGTAATTTTACTTCATCTAAAGTTCTTGGTTTGCTAATATCAAAATTATTTATTGTATAAATATTTTCTTCGCTAAAATGGTGAAAAAATTTATCAAATCGTAAATAATTTATTCCATAAAAAGAACTAAATCTAGATGCTAAAGAAATATGTCTAGTTAAAGGAATAGCAAACCCAATATAATTATCTATTGGTTGTTCACTTATATCTACACCATAACCAACTAAAGCAATTTGTTCTTGAAGAGCAAAAAGATATATTCCTTCAGAAGTAACTTTAAAATTATCATTCATAAAATCATATCAATCTTTATCTTCTTTCATTACCAGAATTGATCCTTTTGTTAAAGTATATCAAACCATATTGAAACCAATTCTTACTGAACTTAATTTAATTTTTTGAGGATCAGAAGCTAATTTTAAAGGAGGTATTCAAGAATAATTAGATAAATTTCCATATCGTGAATCATTAATATAAAAGTTATCTGATTCCTTAGCTCAATCACTGATTGAAAAACCAATAGGATTTATTTTATAATCGTTAGTTAATAAAGTTATTTTATAATTATAAAGACTACCAACAGAATAAAATATTTCTTCACCAGTTCAAGGTAATTGATCTACTCTTAAACAATCTTTTGTATTTACCTTTACTAAAGAATTGGGTCAATAATAATATATATCACTACCAACTTGTAATATTGTTTCTTCAAAATCTTGAGGGGAACTTCCAGATCCACTTGTTGTTATTTTTGTAAGAAGCTGAGATTTAGAATATTCTTTAAAATTATTTCCATAATTATTAATAATAAAAGGAGTATGTAAAATATCATAATCTTCAATGATATAATTACTTTCATTTGGTTTAAATTCTTCGCCAGCATTAATAAAAGGATTACTTCAAATATCTTTTAATTCTCGATAATATCAATTTCCTGAATTAATTGGATATTCTATTTGTTCATAATTTCGTACATGTGCTCTTTTAATCATTACTTGTTTATCATTATCAAAAAGATTATCAATGCCATAAGTTCATCAATAATCTAAAGTTAAGGTGATTTTATAAAGAGTTGCTTTTAATTGACCAATTCTTTCAATTTGTTTAATTCATCAAAATTTATAATTACCACTTTCAGTTTTGGTAACGGCAAAATTACGATTTAAAACATCTTCATTATAATTAACAATATCAATGTTAAAAGTTATCTCTTTAGCATTTTTATAAACTAAACTTCGTGCAGGCATTTTTTCTAAATCTCTTTTTCATTGTCCTAAACCTAAATAAGAATCTGTATGGCCTTGTAAATGATAATCAATATACAAATCTCTAACTTTATCATTTTCAAATCTAGGTACTAAAGTAATTGTATCTTCTGCAACAGGGTGTACATTTACATCATAAGGTAAATTATGTTTAAATATTAAAGCTTTTTCCATTACTCTATAAATAACTCCATATTAATATTTCGTAATTTAATTGTTGCATAAGTGTTATTATTATGTTGTAATTTTCAAGTAGTTGTTGTGGTACTAAAACTACAAGCAAAAGTTGTTGACCCAATTGTTAAATTAAAATTATGATTTGGTAAATTTTCTAAAGTAAAAGCAATTTTAGCACTATTATAATTAGTTCAAGTACCATTATTATCATATTCAAAATTTAGTTTATACATACGAATATTTTCATTATTAAATTTAGAAATAATATCATAGGTATTTGCAAAAGAATTAAAAGTTGCTAAACTTGCTTTATAAATACGATAATCATCTGCTAATATATGTTTATCAGGAACCACAAAATTTGTATCTGATTCTAATAATTCAAAGTCCATATAAATATTAATATTATCACTAAAGGGTTTTGAAGGAAAGAATACTTCCATTGTTCCACTTTGTTTGCCACAATTTAAATAAACTAAAACAAAATAAACAGTATCTTGATAACTATAGGCATTTACATATCTTGCTTCATAACTTGTATTACCGCTTGTAAAATTTTCTTTATCTAACATTGCATCTAATCTTCAACTTCATTTATAAGAACCGCTTGTAGTTTCAATATATAAATTACCTTTGATGTTTAAAGGAATATATGTTAAAGATTGATTATTATAAATTGTAATTTCTTTTTTATAATAAGAACTTAAAATTGCGTTTTCAAAAATTTCTCTACCAGCATACATAACAATATTTCCACTTTGGGTTGTTTCTTCAATATTTTTAATTCGTGGTTCTAAATTGTTTAATTCTTGTTCATGAGCAGTTGCTTTTAAAACAAGGGTGTGAATATTGTTTGTTAAGGTTGTAAGCGTATTATTAAAGGTATCTAATTCTGTTTTAAAATTAGTTACTTTTGTATCTAAATGAGTAACTGTACTAGCTAAACCTGAAACCGTAATATTTAAATCTGCTAATTGTTTGGTATGCGAATCACAACTTGCTTTATTTGTTGTTACTTGTTCATTTAAAAGATTTAATTCCCCCTTTGTTGTATTAAGATTTGTTTTTAACTCTGCAATTTTATTTGTTGCAGTAGTTATCTTAGTTTTATTTTCTGTTGAATTAGTAAAACTAGTGATAATTTTATTTTTAAGGGCTGTTTCTAAAGCTAAAAATTGTGATCCGTAAACATCAGATCTTGTTGTAAAATCAATAATATCATAACTTAAAGAAGGAATATTATTATAATTAACTAAATTAATAAAATTATTATCTGAACCTGCATTAGCTACAGTATTAATATTAAGTTGTAATTCTTGACGATTATCAACAACTAATCCTCCACTACCAGATAAATTTAATTGTAATTTACTATTTAAGAGCGTTAATCCACCACTATAATCAAGACTTAAATCATGATTAGAGTCAAAAATTAAAGGTTTAGCTAAACTTAAATCTAATTGTTGTTGAGTATTTAATTTAAATACCGGAGTATAATTTAAAGTTAATTGATTTTGAGGATTTAAATAAAGAGGAGAACCAATTTTAATTCCTAAATTACTTTCTGTAGTTTCATATAAAGGTGCTTCATAGCCTAAACTAACTTCGGTATTATTTGTTATCCGTAAGGGTTCATTAAAAGTTAAATTTACACCTGTATTAATAACACTTAATTCATTACGTTCATTAATAGTTAAAGTTGCTGGATCAATTAATAATTTGTATTGATCTTCAGTTTCAGTACGAATATGATTTAAAGGGGCAAAATAATGTTGAGGTCATAAAGATAAACCCCCATGAATATCAAGTTTAAAATCTGTTTGATTATAACCAAGACCTAATCCTTCATAGGGATCTTCTTCCATTGATATTAAATATAAAGGAGGTTTATAACTTAAATTTAAACCAGGTAATATTTTTCCTGGGCCATCTTTTTGACTTACATATAAAGGCATTATAGCCTTTGTGGTTAATTGATTTGTTGGTGTAATTGCAAAAGATTCATCATATTCTAAATTTAAAACTTTATTAGTAATTTTTAATGGAATACTAACATTATCAATAATATTTTTATGAGTGTTTGAAAGTGATAATTTATTTTGTTCATTTAAAATAAAATCATCAGGATTATAATTTAAAGTTAAATTTAAATTAGTATCTAAACCTAAGGGATTAGTAAATAGTAATTCAACATCATTAATATTTTTAACATTTAAGGGTTTTTCATATCTAAATCCAGAACTATCTAAAATTGTTAATTGCCCTTGGCTATTAAGTGTAAAAACAGCATCATCATAAATAAGTTCAATTGCTCCATTAGGATTAGTATAAATAGGAGGATTACCAAAAGTAGGAGCAATTACATCTGTAGTTACATCATAATAAGGAATAACTAAAGCAATTGCATTGCGATATTCTTTTAATAATTTAGCCATTGGACTAATACGTGCTAAATTATTAAAATGAACATCTAATTTATTAATAAAATTAATTAATCCTTGATTTAAGGCGTTTTCATTAACATTTTCACCAATTAAAAATTTTTCTTTGGTGTTTGTTCCTGTACTTAAAGCTTCACCAGCACTATAAGCACTTGAAGTTGCTTTAACATCCTGTTTAATTAAATCATAAACAGAAGTTTCAAAATATTGTTTAGATGTTAAATAAGTTTTACTTAATATTACCCATTCTTGAATTGTTAAATATTGAGCTTTATTTATTGAAGAAGCATTAATTTGTAAATCCACTTGAACATTTCTAAAGATGATTCATCAAATTCGTAATTCTCCTTGTAAAGGTTCAAAACCTAATTTTTGTAATTCATAACTAAATTTTTCGGCATCTTTTCATAATGTTCCAAAAAGAATTGGCATAATTAATTACCTCCTTTTTGTTTTAAATCTATTGTTTGTTTATCTTGGTTTGTTAAATTGTTTTCAGTATCAATAATATTCTTTTCTACTTTAATATTTAAATTATGAGTTTTATTTAAAATTTCTAAATCTAAATTACGAATATTAATTTTATGTTCAAGATTAAAATCAGCTAATGTACTAGCTGTTTCAATTTCTTGCGTAACTAAACGTTGTTGTTTATCACTTACTCTTAAAGTCTTATGACCCATTATTTCTTTAATCTTATTTTCAAAATAATCATTTAGTGATTTTAACATTACAGTAACATCTTCAAATTTAATTGGAATATAAGGGGCCTTAATTCCCATTGAAACCATTTTATCTAATAAAGATTGTTCTAAAATAATTGGTTGAAAAGTTTCTGAATTTGAAGCAAAATTATTTAATGTTTGTTTAAGTAAACTTTCATTTAAATTTGCATTATTATCACTAATATAAAGTGCTTTAGGTAAGGCTTTATTAATATTAAGTTCAATTTGATTTAATACTTGTAATCAATCTTGTAAGTATCTAGCAATTAAAATTAAACTAGAGTGTTGATATAAATCATTTCTAATAACAAAGATATCTTTATCAACTAAAAATTTATTTTTCTTTGCTTTAATAATTGACTTTATTATCAGAGGAAAATCCCCAATAATTTTTACATAATCAGGGCGAGCTCCACTAAAATAACGATAGTGTTCCAGAGCTTCTTTATTTTTTTCTTGCTTATCTTCAAAAGCATTAAAAACAGTTACAGGAATAAATAAATCCTCTTTAACAGGTAAAATTCCGACAATTCCATTATTATTAAGAATTGTTTCAATTTTATATTTATCTAATCCAGTTGGTAAATCGTTGTATTTAAGTAATTCAATAGCCTGTTGAACAATTAAATTATAGGAATATCAAAAGGTAATTCAATTATTCTTAGCTCAAATGAATTGCGTACTTAATTCTGACGAGTTAGCACTTTGATTAGTCAAACTATAGCTGGAATTATTGCTTTTAAGACTGTTAAGCAACATTTCAGTATTCGTAGCAAGACCCTTTTGATTTTCTTCATTAGAGTACTCCTGTTGATAAATATTGACTACTCCATTAGCGCCTTTAATTAATGTTCCATTTCTAATTGGAGGGATGTTATATTTGGTACTAAACTTTGCATTAGCATTTAATTTTGATGCATCATTAAGATCCTTAGGGTTATTACTTGTTTTAGGTATCTTAAGGCCTATATTTTTCATTGTTAACTAGTAGGTTGCTTTTTAAAACAATAAGCTTTTGCAAAGGCTTTAGGCATTCTTACAAATCCCATATTCATATAGTGAGTAATGACACGATAAAATTTTGGCCCATCAAAACTTGTTTGACCACGATATCAAATTGTTTGTTTAGCTAAATCATTATCAATTAAAATCATGTACGGATATCAATTATTAGGATCAATTTCAGTAACATGAGCTGTTTTTAAAGGATTGCTAATTTGACTTAATTTAATGTTTTCTTCATATAAACCAGTATTAATATATTTAATTGTAACATTATCAGGTCAAGAAATTCCTTTTAATTGATAAACACCACTTATAAGTTCAACATTAATACGATTTCGTAATCGATAATCAATAAATAATGTAAATTTACGTTTATTACCAGCATAATAAATACCTTTATCAGTATCTCATTTATTTTTTAAATGATTACGTGATCCTTGTTGAATTTTAAAAGCATCATCATTAACTTGAATAATAATTTCTTTTAAATTTTGAGTTATTTCTTCAAGAGTTCATTTTGTACCTGTTGTACCAACTTTATAACCTCCAAAAATTGAATTATAAGTTTTACTAAAATCTATTTCATCGTAAATATAAACATCTGTTGAAGTTGTTCCTCGAACAATTGTTTGATGATCACTTAATAAAACTAAACCTAAAGTACGTTGAAATTGTAATTTATTTAATGCATATTGTAATTGAGGTCTAATTGCTCTTACAACAGCTGCATATTGTGCACTTGTAAAAGTAAAATTATTTAATACTTGACTTGGTAAAAGTAATTTTCGTGATCAATTAAAATCTGTATAATAAATTGTTTCATAAGCTACATTTGGTTTTGCATTTAAATCAGCTATTGTTGTATCTGCAAAAGGATCTAAAGCTGTTGTACTTTCTCCAGTTACTGCTGTATTATAAACATCATTATTATAATTAGAAGAACCTTCAAAATAATCATTTCAAATTACATAGAAAGCTCCATTTGTTGGTTGTCATTCACCTTGTGTTAAAATTTGACTTTCAGTATAATCATAAATTGTCATATCACGAATTAACATTTGATCTGTTTTAACAATTAGATTATCTAAAACCTTCGCATTTTTATTTGCTATTGGTGCTATATTAGATGCCATTACCTATTTTTCCTTCAAATCCATATTTTTTTAATTGTTCTTTATATTTTGCTAAACTTTCTTTAGATGCCGTTTTTTCAAAATGTTCAAAATAAGCAACATCTTCTTGAATTTTCTTTCACATGCGCTTCATTGAATCATCTAAACTAACTTGATTAAATTTTGTTGTTTTTTTCATATTTAAATTTTAATATCGTTATTATTAGTATTATTATTTGTTGTTATGTTTGTATAATGATTTAAAACCCAATCTTCTAATTTGAATTCTTTTTTAGGTTCTTTTTTTATTTCTAAATCATTAATTACAAAAGATGGATCTTGTAATTTTATATTTTGATAAGCAATTTTATATTTTTCAAATTGATCAATCTTAAGTTGGTTTTCTTTACTTAACTTAGGTGATTTTAATTTGATTGCTTTTTCTTCTATTTGTTTAATTATCTCTAATTTTTTTAAATCATTCATGTTTTGTTGTTAATACTTTTCTATATTATTATTATACTACTAAATAGTTAAAAAGTTACAAAAAATAGGTAATTATTTCAAAAATTATTTTGCATTTTTTGGTGTTGAAATATCAACGTTTGTGATTACAAAATTCTTCGTGAACTTTTTTGGCGATTTTTTTGTGTTTTTTTAAGATTTTGGTGTTGAT
>Ga0210059_1009156_pt1 | contig 15497 bp, 8 predicted proteins | sample Ectturendosymbi2_FD_188042 | JGI IMG/M metagenome (GOLD analysis project Ga0210059, IMG submission 188042) | Ecteinascidia turbinata endosymbiont from Florida, USA - Sample 2 (SPAdes) (version 2) | ecosystem: Host-associated > Tunicates > Ascidians > Unclassified | place: Key West, Florida... | reverse complement strand
TTGAAAATTTTGTATCTTTTTACTTGGGTGTCTGTAGATGACACCAATAATACAGGGTTTCTTTAACTGGGACTTTACTTCAATAAATAGGCTTTCACAACCTTCTACTTTGAGTTCAAGATCATTTTTATGTGAAAAAGCAATGTTGGATTGGATGTAGAGACCTACACCACCAGCATTAGTTGAAGAAGGGTTATGAATGAAAGTGTGGCCAGGGATTTCATGAAAGAGTGCCTCCCCAGCCACGAACCTCACCGCACACCACTGTAAAAAATATATATTCAATACAATGGATTCAGGGCACTGTCTGTTTTTCAGGTCAAGCGCAAGTTGCTCAAAACTCCTGAACAGTGAAAATATTTTCAATACAGTGTATTCAGTGTATGTTTACTTGAGGGTGATCCGTGTAATTTGGGATAGTGTATTGTGTATTCTGGACAAAAGTCGTGACTAGTGATAGTGACTTTGGTCTGGACCAAGCTCTCTTTTTATTATGCCAGGTTTTTCGTGCTTTTTTGTAGAACTCTTCTGTTATCTGTTGCAGATTGATCTTAACATCAAATTTTAGCTGACTGGCTGAGGTAAGGAAATTTTGAAGTTAGTTCTGTGAATGCAGTGTGTAATTTGGACCAACCCTGGTGGCGGTTTATGTAATATGGACCAGTGTTACAAATGACAATACTTGTATAAAGTACTTGGAAAGTGTTTTATAGACTACATTTATAGGAACATCGTACAGTACTGTACATGGTACAATCACAGTATACGAATACGATACAATACGTATAGGCACACTGGCACATGCATTTTGAGTGCGCGTTTCATTTCCCGAGGTGCCCGGGGAGGCACTGTCAATCTTTAGTAGAAGCGGGCCGCACGGACGTGCAGATTGCTTGGCCCTTTTGAGTGCGCCGTGCGTGTCTTTAAGTGCCTTGCTCAAGCACACAGCAACGATAACACAGCCAGGTGCAGGGATGCAGACCCTTCGACCGGAACCGTCGCTTTTAACCTTCGCGTTACGCCAATGAAGTCGCGTACATATTTGCATCAGTAAAGGCAATTAGCCTACCATAAAGTTTTTTGTCTGGGAGAACACAACATGCAAGGAACTTCGCTCCCTTGAGTTAACAAGCAAGGTATCTACAGAATTTGCCTATAACGGCACCTCTAGGGGATTGCATATAATGCGTTATTGCCGAATTGACGTTATAAGCGAATTGAAATGCATGTAAAAGATGCCATCGGGAGCGAACAAAATGTAACGTTATAGGCGAATTGACGTTACAGACGAAGCCGTTATAGACGAATTCAACTGCATAGAACAGATTTGCAAGAGGTTTCAAGCTTCATTCGGATTAAACTAAAAAGTTAGTTTCAGGACAAACTGTTATTTTCAGGGCAAATTTTTTTCCCCCCCTCCCCCAGTAAAATGCTTTCCCATACGCCTATGAACTACGCTACACTGACTTGAGCACATCAGTGTAACTAGTTGTTCTTAGTCTTACACAAAATTCATTCACAAGTAAGTACACAAATACAACATGCATAAAGCTAAGGAACGTCTATGGGTGAGAGGGGCTTTCAAAATGATAATGCGGTAACGAAAATATATGAACAGTGACAAGGTCCACAATCAAAAGAACCCAAGTTAACAACTGAGTGAAGGGGGACCGTGGGTGGTGGCACAGATATACAAAGCAAGCTTGCGTTCTCCAATATAAATCGTAATCGAAGACTCGGGCTAAGCCCGTGTGCCGGAGTAGCCACTGGGCTGTTAAAAACACCAAGAACACAGGTAAAAATAGGAAAAAATGACACAGTATTGATACCTGTCTTAAGTACATTCAAAATCGCAACATTTCCACATCTAGAACACAGAAGTAACATGACTGAATACTCATTCTACGACTGTGCTGGATACCGGAATGCAAAGACAAGTCACGCATATGCAGCAAGTTGTCTTCAAGGATGCCAATTGTGTTGCCAATGCAAAAATAAAATATAGCTATTTAGCAGTGATGGAGTCTCAAGACTTGGTCTCGGTCACGATGATCGTCTCGGGACCATTTTTGCGAGTCGCGGCTCGAAGGCTTCAGGTCTCGAAGGCTACAGATCTCGGTTACAAGACTATTGTCTTGAGACTTTGAATATTGCAAGGATATGGCTTAGCAAAACTTTAATTCAACGAGTTTTTCTCTATGGTATTTGCAGGTAAGACACAATGAAAACAAGTCGGAAAATGCCAAAAATTTGAAAAACATTCAACTTGGGAAATGGTGGAGACAATTTTTTGAAAAATTTCGCAAAATCCACAAATTTTGAAGTCTCGAGTCTCGGTCTTGGATTTCATGTCTCGGTCTCGAAAGTTACGGTCTCGACTACATCACCACTATTTACTGTTGCCAATGCAAAAACAAAAACACAATTGAAATTGATCTGCTACATATTTCATTTTGCGTATAAGATTCAACAAAACTTCGCTATTTAGAATGGTGTTAAAACGCTTGAAATTACACCAAATTACATCGATTTTTCGATGGTGTGGCACGAAATTTTTCCTACACACAAACATGCAAAATTACACCATCTGGCAACACTGTTCAACATACGTGTACGGGAGTGCATATTTTTGGGGATGCAAAAAATGTTTGCCCAAATTTGATCTTGCATTTCCCAAGTAACATATAAACAGCAAGTCTTAATGTTAAGACTAAAGCATACCATTGTAAACCAATCAAGGTGTCTGCATGCCTGTTACCAATTACCGGGTATAAAGCCGTACGCCCTTAACTAGCAATCAACATTCTGCATAGCCACATGTGAACGATGGTAATATTTATTGTGTTGAAAAATGTTAGCTAATTACAACAAAATCGCTCAAAAAATTGCTGTTCATGCCATCACGTGTGGAAGGTGTTCAGCAGCTTCATTTTCAAGCTTTTATATACACTCTAAACTTATTCTTCCAACACGATCATCCTAATAGCTAAGACCTGTTCTTCTCTAGCATAGATGTGTGCAGTTGTGTTAGCCACAATCGCATTCCATCTGGAAAAGGAGTAAAATATCAGGTTACGATCTAAAATATTACATTGCTGCAAATAGGTCAAGTCTCAAGTAAGGAGAGGGACAGGAGGCAATTTAATACATTGCAAATAGCTTAGCCTTCCACATTAGGCAATCTTCACTGCAATGTGTTGTACTTAAAAAACTACAACTTACACGTTTACAGCAGGGGTCACCAACGTGGTGCCCTCGGGTGCCAGGTTGCCCGCAAGGGCCAAGTAGGTCGCCCGTGGGCATAGGCGTAGCCAGGGGGCGTCATTCGCGTCAAATTTCTAGCATTTTTGTCGTTTTGTGCTTTGAGAGGTGTTGTCCCAAAAAAAATACCTCAGCTCGCTGAAAATCAAAATATTTGGTCCCCTCAAAAATTTCGCGCTGGCTATGCTACCGCCCGAGGGCCTGTTCTAAAAATAACATTAGCGCGAACAGTGTCTTAACATTGCAGAATATCGCAGTTGTTAATACTAAAATAATGTAAAGGTAAATTGAGCAACATTTTCATTTCAGAAGTGTGTATCAAACTAGTAGCTCTTCGCATTAATCTGAACACAAGAAGTAGCTCTCAGCTTCAAAAAGGTTGGTGACCCCTGGTTTTCAGTTTCTAAAGTCACATTATGAAAACTAAAAATCCACTCCAGTGTAGACAGTTAAATGAGCACTAAACACAGCATGCTAAGAAAAAATAGCAATATGGGACTGATACAGGCAAATACTGCAGCCTATATGATCAACTACCAGGGACTGTGTACAGATGCCAATGACAAATGGCTTATAACCTCAATAAGAATATTTTATAAAAACAGCAGTGCTTTACTGGACTGCATTAGCATTAGTGAATTATGCAGTGCAATAAATAGTACAGTTGCTACTGTTCATGGAAGCTTCACTTCACAGCATTAAATTAAAACATTAAAATTTGGCAGGATGCAACATAGGAAATTCATTACATGAAACAAACGGAAAATACGAAAACCCAAAGAGTATGAAATCACAGCTACATTACTACCACACAACACATTAGCCTACATCTGCAGTTACATAGTTAATTCTGTTCATGAATACTTCGCGGTAACAGATGCACACTTGCAAATCTCACAACATCAAGCAAATTTGAAACACGAGAATTTCACAGTATCATATCACAACTACACCACGCTACTATCACAAAACATTTTGTAGCTACAGCTACATTTTAGTTGTACACTTTATAGTTGCAACAATTTGAGGTTTACAAAAATTAGGGCTAGATAGAACTTTGGGTTGCCACTACATGTTCCCAATTTTTTAATGTTAGTAACTCTACCCAAATTTGAATGAGGTTGTTTCAGTTGTCCCAAATTTGATTTGGGCTGTTGCAATTAGTCCAAATATTTATTATGTGTGCAAATCTGAATGAAACTCTTCCAACTGTACCCAAGTTTGAATGTGTTTCAATTACCACATATGATTGAGGCTGTTGGAATTTTCCCAAATGTTTCTAATTGTATGCAAATTTCAATGAAGCACTTGTACATTACCCAAATTGGATTGAAGCTCTTTGTAGTTCACCAAAAATGAATAAAGCTGTTTGAAGCTCTCCAAAAATGAATAAAGCTGTTCGAAGTTACCCAAAATTGAATGAAGATGTTCCACTTGGCCCAAATTTGAATGGAGCTATTGCCATTTGACCAGAGTTGATTTAGTCTGTTGGAATTTAGCCAATTTTTTCCTATTTATGGAAACATTTTTAACTTACCCAAATTTGAATGAAGTTGTCCCAATTTGCCCAAATTTCATTAAGGTTGTTGAAATTTACCCAAATGATTCCAATTTTATCCAAATTTGAATAAAGCTCTCATAGTTAACCCAGACATTTCTCAACGTACTAAAATTTCAAAGGAACTATTCCATATAGCCCAGCTTTGAACAAGTTGCCCACAATTGAATGAAGCTGTTGCAAATTGCCAAAGTTTGATTTGACTGATGGGCTTCACCCAAATGTTTCCAATTTATCTAAACGTTTTCATTTTCACCCAAACTTGAATGAAGCTTTTCTCAATTGCCCAGATTTAATTGAAGCTGTTGGACCGTTCCCAAATGCTCCTAATTTACTCAAATGTTTCTAATTTTACCCAAAACTTGAATTAATTTGTTTAGTTGGCCTAAATTTGAAGGCTGTTGGAATTACCACATGATTCCAGTTCACTCAAGGGCAGTGTCTATTTTGCCATCAGGGGCAAAAAAGAATGGCAAAATAGTCCTAGATAAATTTTCAACATTTGGGCAAAGTATGCAGCCACGATTTTGCCGTTGCTTTGGCCATTAGTTTGCCTTAGTTGGGAAAATAGACACTACTTCACTTATATGTGAATGTGGCTGCATACTTTGCCCAAATGTTGAAAATTTTGCCCAAATACTGGGCAATTTTTCAGCGTTGGGGATGCGACTGCACCCCCTGCATCCCCATGCCATACGCTTATGCTGTTCGATAACACCAATGTGGTAAGCAATCCCGAGAAGGGTGACTTGCACGGTGTTTTCTGGCAAACATTTACGAAATCCCGCCAAATTACGAATAATACATTACAAAAATGTTGCCAACATTCTGCATTAACTAACAGGAAAGCAACCAGTAGCAATAGAGATCCATCACTGACTTAACTCTGCTACTACTAGGTTGCACTACCATAATATAGGGATAAGATAATTACGATAATTCGCTTGTGGTGACTATCACAGTGACTTGTTACTCATTGGCACCATCTAGCGGTGATCATTTATTTACATGTGGCGCCATCTACCGACAGCCACACTGTTTACTCGTGTGGTAACACCCATACCATGCTGATCTAGTCTCTTAGTGTGAAGCTTGGTAAGATCTGCAAGTTTGAATACCTTAATGTCCTCATCTTGTCTCCTCTATGTAGGATATCAGTTCCGCTAATGTGATACCTGTGCACGTTGGTCATTTGAGATACATGGAATTTGCGGGACCTTTCCACGTGCTCTGTCGTACAGATTGGTGAGGCATCTTGCATGATATTTTGCCTCATGGGCGATAAGGTCTCCTGCACTTAATTTTGCCAGAAGTACCTCGTCTTGGCAGTGCCGGATTAAGGTAGCACAGGTCCTGTAGCATATTAACAGTGCGGGGCCCTAACTTAAAAATACACTTGAGGAAGTGTTAAATCATAGATTCAGTGGGTATCCATGTGACTATCATAAGCCGTGCCGGATTTACCTATAGGCTATATAGGCTTAAGCCTAGGGCCTCAGGATCCAAGGGGGCCTCCAACAAACTGAGGTACGCATAAAGCCAATGGCCTATATATGATCATTTAGATTAAACTTCGTCAAAAATTTATGTCTTAAATTATTATTCACGAAATTTAGTTTTATTCGACTTTCGTGGTGATAACGCCAGAGTCTTCCAATGAGTTTCCATGAATCTCAATATGACAGTTGGTCAAGCCGCATGCCAACTATTGTGCCGGTATATTCAACGCACGTTGGCTACATCCTGCGTTTGCTGAATCCTACCGACTGTTACATGTGACTCTATCAAAAGAACTTGTGGCTGTTCATGTTTGAAATGCACCTGATCAGTGGCATAACTGACAGGTGACAGGGGTGCGAACCGCCCCCCTGCCAAGCTAAATGCAAACACCGGGCGCCTACCTAGCTTGTATTTTGGTATTTACTATTCTTTTGGTTTCAGTAGATTGTTGTTTTTTGCGTTTTTCGGAGTGTTTTCTGGTGATTTCGGATTTTTGTATAGCCGTTGAATACCGGATTTGCTATTGTTTCTCAACTATTTTCTGAGTGTTAGCCAATGGGCCCCTTTCAGCTACGTTTCCCCCTGGCTCAAACCTCTAGTTACGTCACTGCACCTCATCAAAGCACGGTTGTACTGCAGATATGAACTATGTGTAGGGTTAGCTGCAGTATCCTACAATAAAAGCATAGTTGTTTCTTAGGTGCCTGATCAATACAGTAGTTTTGTCAGCGTTTGTATAGTGTAAAACTCGACTGGTATTTTTAGATGTGAGTTTTTTTCCATTTGAATTTTTTCAGTAAAGTCATTCAGATATCAGATTGCTATTGAGTACTTTCGAAAGTTTGTACTGATCCCATGCTAAGCAAATCAGAGAAGATCTTGATTAGCTCGAATAGCAAGCAATTAAAAGCCATTTTGTCAACTGGCAACCGCAGAACTCTTATCCAACGAGACAGGGAAACAGCGAAAAATGACAAAAGCGCGCTTGGGTCAGATGACTTAGATTAGTGGATCTTATAGTTTATGCAACCACACGAAGCCTTATTTCTCTAGCTTCATGGTCACTAACTGCTCAGGCGAAAGGTCCTTTTAAAGATTCAAAAGAATTAAAAATGAATTAAAGGGTCGCAATGTTCCAGAAGAGGTTGTCCACACTAAGCTTTCGGTACATTAAAAGTGACAAACTTAGGCAAACAAATTGTAATGAATTCCTAGATGATTTTGTTATGAAGAAGGCAGGACAAAAGCTTTTTAATAGTTTACTGTGTTATGTTCGACCTTACTTGGTTCGATGATTGTAGCTTTTTGTTTCTTTATACGCATTTCAATAGTCATAGAATAAGCGAAATTTAAACCAGTCCAGTCGCCACGGTGGGCATTGGTGAGCTCAGCCCTTCCAAATTTAAATATGAGGCACTATAAATCAGTAAAGATTTTATCAAATTTTCAGAATGTCAAGACCACTTGCGGAAATTTAAACCCCCTATTCAAGACTTTCTGGCGACGGTTCTGATTTTTAAACCTCATATCTTTTCACGTGACAGTTTAGTTGCGTTTGATTCTTACCAGTCTGAAAAAGTAAGAAACACGTGAATCGTGAACCTAACAGTTACAACCGCTTGGGTGCGTTTTAAGTGGCCTGTTTTGCTCGTGTGAGAGAGATTTTTACAGCCGCCTTGGTATAAGCGAGTTGCAAAGTGGTCCTCACGTTGTGATTTAAAGTCTTTGTGCCGCCACAGATACTATACAGACGCAGTGTGTGTTTTTTTTTAACACAGATAAGAAAAAACAGATGTGATTCTTATAAAAAAAAAACAGGACCCTGTGTTTTGTCAAATATTTCAATTGAGTCAATTTCGGTTGACTTGTCTGTTGCAGTTAAAATCGTGTTCTCGCCAGCTATGTAGGATTTCAACAAATCCGTGCAATTTAACGCTTTTGCGTCGAAGGCAGGAACTAACGTAATGATCGTGCGCACTCCAGTAATGATTTAGAATTTTTTACTGACCGCACTTTCAGAGCGTCATTTTCGGATTTTCGTAATAACGCTTGCCATTTTTATCCTCGTAACAATGGGAGAGGGGCCTCAGAAGTGGATTAGATTAGGGCCTCACATCAGTTAAATCCGGCCCTGATCATAAGGCACTGAATTTCGTGTGTACGAAAACCTGGTGATAAACACAAACTGGTGGACATTGTAGGCTACATATCTTTTTTTACCATAAACGTATGTGCATATTTTTTACCATGAAAGAATATATTACTGTACAGCTCACAAGTACAATACAGGAAAAATAACTACTGATTCCAGACTCATCAACAAATTTGATCATTGCTACAGTGTAGTCTACGTATAAACCTCGAAGTCTATTGTCAAAGCAGCAAACCTACTGCTTAAGAGTGCATTTTCTAGATTTTGCCATAGTGAATTTCTTTATAATACTGGTAGCAGCGCCGGATTTAGATGGTGGGGGCCCAGGTGTGGTGGAAGGCTCCATGTACGGATATAGAATCTTTAGGTGGGGGATGGCCGATGATGTCAGTAGCATTTCCACGGATCATTAATATTTATGTCGTAATCTTGTGACGTCACATTATAGTTAACTCAACTTCAATAAAGCTTTATGATGCAACATGATAACTGACAATGATTAGCGATTTGTGAAACTGTTGCAAAACCGGTCACCAGAAGCATCGTATCTTCTTTTTTTGAAACTTTGCTTGAAAAAAGTTTCTGGGCAATCCAACGTTTTCATCATCTCTAAACGTCAGTCCTCGCTCAGCAATAAATTTTACAACGGAAACTAAACGTTGCAGAAGCGATTTCCAGTATTGTTGGCATTGATTGGCCTGAATAGCTAGCTCTGTATCAATTCTTCATAGTGATTAATTACATCTGCGACAAAATGTAATTGTGTCATCTTTATGTTCCATTGATTGCTTGTGGCTCCTCAGCGTGCTTCCAATCGCAGATTTCTTTTCTAATAAGGAAATGTGCACATTTAGTCGTATCCGCGCACATCAGTCTACAAGTGAAACAATAGACACAAGTTCGTGAAGGAGAAAAACAAAGCCAACTTCCACAACGTTTTCATTTCACCGACTTCGGCATTGAGGTTCTGGCGACGAGTAAGATTTGTGGGGCATTTCTGTCATTTCTGTGTTGCGGAACATCATGTTTTAAAAATAACGTTTCGTTTTTCAACCAATATTCCCGCATTTTTCCGGTATATTGAATAACCAGAGACCGATATCTTTGCCTCTAATAATAGCGTCAGACAACTCATCTATCGTGTTTTCCGATGATATTTCTTGACGTTCTTCTGCTAGTGCACCGCTGGTTAAACTAGGCCTATTTTCATCGTTACGTACATCTAAGTCTATACCAACATGTTCTTCAATTTTCTGTCCTCTTACAGGTTCCGCAGAAATGTCTCCGCTGGACTTCACTGCCCCTGTAAAATAGTAACTTGAATGTTTCTTGACGTAGCTGCAACTTCTTCCTCTCTCATTTATGCTTCTTTTGGCTTTTGATATTTTTCAGAACCACTTGAATAAGCTCTACATTTGTAATGGGGACTATCCCCCTTTTTCTGTCCATACATATTTATTAATAAGCTCAATAGGGCTGACATATTTTCAGCGCAAAAAGCGAGGACAATTTACGACTGTCACTTGAGTGTAGTACTTATACTTAACAAGTCAAATAACAAATAGGTCCACTGATTAGTTTTAAGCATTAAAATGCCCTAGTTTTAAGAAGTAAAATGCCCAGTGTAGAGAATGTTTCATTAAAAACACACAAAACAAAATCCTTATTTACTTAATCTATTTAGCTCATGAATATTTTGCAGATATCTTAAATTTCCTAGAAATATAGAATCGCTTCTTTCAAAGTTATGAAACTGCTTGCATAAAAGATGTTTTAAATTGCACACCAGCTTTAGACTATAAACTGGTTCAACCTGAAAGGTTTCTCTTTCTTTTTGGTTTGTGCCTGCATCGAGGAAAAAATCATTCCATATTAGCATAAACAGCCACAACGTTGAAGTTAAACTGTGCAATCTTTATCAGTTCTTGAAGCGTTTAATGGTATTGCAAGTTGCAAAATGTTTTGTCCATCTTTCATGTTCCATCATTTTACAATGAATTGCATTTGGTTGATGCTCTTTTTGCACGAACTCAAATAAGTTTTGGTATTGGTCAAACAGTTTACTTCAGCTTCATCAGTCGAAACGTTTCTATGAAGCAGATACTACTCAAATGGTTCATCATTTCCTCAATTAGTTGTTTGCAAACGGAGAAATCTAGTCAAAGCATTTAAATTCAGCAAATAAAGTGGTCCATTTAGCCAGATGTGAAACACAAGACTTGTACAATACAGATACATCTGACATGATTGAATCACAGTCATGATTCTTGCCTTCGCTGAATTTTCTTAGTGCTGATTTTACTTGGCTTGATGTGTACTCCTGATTGTCTCTCTTGAATCCTTGTCTTCACAGTGGCGAAAAACAATGCAACCTCAACAATTGATGCCTTGGACTTCTCAATAGTCTGAAGTTGCTCATTAAAAGCAACCACAAATGAGTGCAAATGTCTTAAACAGAGTTCGCTCAGAGAATTTCCATAAAACTTTTAAGAACGACAGTTGGCTTGTCGATAGACATGAAGTATGAACGTGAAGCTGGGTAGCCTGCATTTGAAGCATCCTTGTCAAGCTAGGAGAAAGTGATAAACACCTGGTTACGCTACGAGAATTACGTTTTTGGTACGCAGTAACCACAAGGTCACAACAGTCTTTTCACTCTTCTTCGCGAACTGTGGAAATAATGCAACCGCACGTAATTCATTCGGCTTCAAAATGATTTAGTCCTTTTCGGAAAAAGGGATACTTCTGTCGCATTTCTTCATTTTTCAGCATTACTGATTAGCTCAGACAGGCGCGCAACCGCGGGGGGACATTTGCCCCACCCGAAATTTTCAAAATATTCCACAGAAATTTTGACATGTGCAGAAACTTTCAAGGAATAAAGATGAAATTTTTGTATTGTAATCATTTTTAAAAGTATTGTTTGAAGTTTTCTTTGTCCTACTGGTTAATTATCTCCTCACAAGATTTATCTTGAGACAGGCCATCTGAACAAAATTTCCGTAAATGATTGGTATTTAACCATAAATACGCAGGAATTGCCAAAACTTGGGAAATAGTTTAAAATTTTGGTATTTCTAAGGCATTTTTTATGCTTTTGTTAGTGTGCCACTTTTTTCTGAAACAGGCCTCATTTTGACCTCATGAAACTTTATAACATTACTGTTGAACCGTGCAAACTGCTGAAAATTTCAGAGTGATAAGAGAAATCTTGACATGTTGGTTGTTATTAAAAAAGTTTATAGCCACGTCAAGCCGCTTCTTTTTCTGCAACAGTGCTCTTCAACAGGGGTTCCGCAAAGCATGTAGTGGGGTTCTGTGAGAGTTTCTCGTTTTTTAGGGGAAATGATTTTTGCTTCTGTATGTTGATGCGTCATTATGAAATTTTTTAGATCGCCGTACCGCATTCAGATTCCAAGTAGGCCAGTTAGTTATACAGGAGGTTGAGTGCAGATAACGGAACAAGAAAGAAGAACGTCATTGTTGCATGACAGTTATACGATGTTGCCGATGTACAGTTGAAAATAGAGTAGAATGAGTAGAAAGTAGACTCAGACTGAGTCTAGTAGAGAGTAGACCGAGTCACATATTCAGCTGCTGTTCAACCTTTGTGGGAATAAAGTAAAAACAATGTGAAACCCAACTTTTTACTGTTAGTCAAGCCAGATGAAGCAAAATAGCATATTTTCATATGTGAAGCGAAATAATAACAACAGCGAAGGTGTGGACAGTAATGAGCAGTGTCGTTCAAATGAAAAAGAAGCACCTGATCCGAAGCGGACCAAATGTAATTCAATTGCCAAAATTAGAAAATGGGACGACACATATTTCAGATACGGGTTCTTTTTGCCGGATGACCAAATTCTGATTGTAGCAGCTAAATTCCAAAAATGCAAGAACAAGAGAGTCATTAAATTTCTTGCTTTGTAAGTTTTGTAATTACTGTTCATTTGTTGAATTATCTTATAATGAAATACTTGATTTTCTCACACGTAATCCGTGTCTTTTAAATTTTTGTTAATGGGGTTCCATGACAAACGATAAAGTATATCAGGGGTTCCTCGATGACAAAAAGATTGAAGAGCACTCTTCTAAAACATTTTGATTATTTTTGTTAGGGGCAAAACGGTACACCATTATTAACGTAGTAAATTTCTTAAAAAAACGTTTTATAGTTGCTTTTTCGGTTCGAAACCTGATTTTTTAACTAAAATTGGTGTGTGGACTGTTTCACGTTTTATTGTCTTCCTGGGTTGGTACCAGTGCCACGGCTTGGGAAAAAGGGTTGAGTAAAGTGTCATATGAGTGCTCGTCAAGTGTTGAACGCACCGAACTACTACACCACTTTAGTTGCAAATGACGTTTTACCAGACCTTACCTTTTGCAATCAGTGCAAGCCCTGAAAGCCCATAGCCTTTCATAGGTGTAGGAGCAGGCAAATTTTTGGGGGTGCGAAGGATTTTGCCCAAATTTCCCGAAACTTGCCCGAAAAAAAATAAAAAAAACGACCTCAAAAATGACTGCATTTCATTCCATTTTGGGCGCATTTTGTTCAAATCAAAGCACTTCAGGCACCATTTTTGCCCAAATTTCCCCCAAACCTGCCCAAATTTCCCCTAACTTGCCTGAAAAAGAACTGAAGAAACATGACCTCCAAAAAAAGAAACGTCTGCACTTTGATTTCTGGCGCCATTTTTGTAAAATCAAAGCACATAAAGCGAACCTGCGAAGGTTGTCACACATTTTGCCCAAATTTACACAGATTTTGTCCGAATTTTAAGGGATTTTTCCCGGATTTTCGTCAAATAAACAATTTTGGGTTGGGCTTCCACACCCTGCACCCCTATCTCCTACACCACTGGCCTTAAACTTGCTTCTAAAAGCTTTCACGCAACTCGTGTGGATGCCAGAAAAAGCCGTTTTGCCCCAAACACATCTGATCCGTTTTGCCTGAAATGTTAGGATTCAAAGATCCCCTCACCCTTGATGAAGGCTATCCCTCAAATGTGGGATCTTACAGTAGTTTGTGATAGAAATTCCAACACATGCTAGAAGAATAGGGCTAGAACGAATTTACTAAAACAAGAAGAAAAGTTAGGCAAGTTTACTAATAGCCCATACGTCTGCCACACTAAAGCCATGATTGCACTAGTTGAGTATAGAATCAAGTGTCTGTATTAGGCTACTAATTTTTTCTCTGTTCTGATCGTTCGGTCTGCATCTTGATTAAAACTGAAAAGTTCTCATTTTCGGAAATGTTGCGAAGAGAACTTTATCTGTGACGATTTGCGAACAAGTTGCACCACGGTTGAATAAGCACGATGACGTCATCGAATGAAATTTCATGAAAATTGCCCCCCCCCCGAAATGAAGAGCTGGTTGCGCCCCTGAGCTCAGGGGTGCAAACATTTCTGTGAATGCTAGTAGCGTGAAGAAATTTTTAGGAGCGCCTTCATGAGCTTGCCATACAGAATTCATATGCATAAAGTGTAAAATGCAAAAAAACGTTTGCACGCTCCAAGTTTCTGATCGCGCGGCGCGAATGCGCGACCGTATTTTTGTACCACTGGATTAGCTATAATTACTAGAAACTGCTACACTAAGCTGTGTACAATACACTTATCACCGTATTACGGTTCATCAGCAAAGTATAATGGCGTCAGCAGTCTGCACTCTAAAACAAGGTCATTGAGATACTGAAAAAAGATTTGCCACTGTTATGCAACGAGTAATGTGAAAACATTCCCGCCTTTCCAGCCGATAATTAACTCAACAAAAAATATATATACTAATTAGACAACTCACAGGCCCTCCCATAAACCAATATACGCCACCATCTCGTATCTTGTTGCAGTAGAGGGACAGCTTACTGTACGCTAAAACAATATATCATAGCCAGTGACCTAACTGACGGGGGCAGAGGGGCGAATTCCCCCTGGCAATCTAAATATGAAAACCGGACCGCCACCTTAAGGGATATTTCGGTTTCAGTATATGTTTGGTTTCCAGTAGGTTGTTGTTTCTTGCGTTTTTCGGATTATTTTCCGGTGATTTAGGGTTTTAGCACAGCTATCCACATCCGGATTCACCATTATTTCTCAAGTTTTGTCCGGGCGTTGGCTAGTGGGCCCTGGACAGTGGCCGTGGGTCCCTGTTATCTAAATTTTCCACTCTGACCTAAAGCTCTGGTTACGCTCCTGATTATAGCTGTGTACAATAAGAAATGCAAAAAGGAGGACATTTTGACATTTTCGAATGTCTCCAGAGAATATTTCATTTCTCATGAAAAACGTGGACATGTATTTCAAAAAGAGGGCGTATGGTAGCCATACCTAGCAATGCTACTCATATGCGACCTGTGCAAATCTGAGTAGCGCAGACGCAAAATCTACCAGAAATGAGTAGAGACGTAAGCCAACGTGTTCTACGTGGCTTGGCCTTGCATCCACTAGATTCAGATTCCTGACTGATTTTCAGGAAACCAGTACGTGTAATAGTTGTTTCGTCACAAGATCAAAGATTTTTCAAGTGAAATAGCCTATACTGCTGTTTGGCCGAGTTCTACAAACAAATTAATAGAGTTCTACAAACAAATGTTTCTCGCTAAAAATGACTAAGTGGCACGCACATGTCGCACATATGAATAAACACTTGAACATGGTGGGGGGCCCCCCTAAATCCGGCGCTGACTGGTAGTGTCTATTTCACATGGAACTTCATGCTCTGTAGCATTCTTTTGAATCAGATTGTTCAGCTTGTTTTGTCTAATGATGCTCCTTTATATTCATTCTACCATCTTTGATGGCAGTGGTGATGCGTTTGATGGCAGCAGCTTTGATGGCAGTGGTGATGCGTCATACTTTTGATGAGACCGGTTTAATTCTTTTGTGTTCGTGTTAACGCTTTAGGGTTTGGTTTCATTAAACTGAAGTGAATGTTTTCTATGTATCAATAAGGACAACTGAGAATTACGAGTTTGATAAGATTAGGACTGCTGGAGTGACTGGAAACGCCACTAATTATAAA
>Ga0210059_1009155_pt1 | contig 15497 bp, 11 predicted proteins | sample Ectturendosymbi2_FD_188042 | JGI IMG/M metagenome (GOLD analysis project Ga0210059, IMG submission 188042) | Ecteinascidia turbinata endosymbiont from Florida, USA - Sample 2 (SPAdes) (version 2) | ecosystem: Host-associated > Tunicates > Ascidians > Unclassified | place: Key West, Florida... | reverse complement strand
TATAAACCAGTTCGGTAGTATCTCCACTTCATTCTGACGATATCCCCTGAAGAGTGTCAGACGAAAAGCTTTGGGATGAATCTCCTACTTCACGCCATCTTCAAGTTCTGTACCACCAAACGTCTTTTCAAATTCGATAAACAAATTGCAAGGTGCACCAATTCTCAAGACAAAGATCCTTAATTAGTTTGACTTCCCACACGTACTAGCTGCTTAGACATCTGAAGCGAAACTGCAAATGACGAATTATAGACGAACAAAACGCTTCTGAGGGATAGAAAGAGGTGGCGAATTAAGCAAATTGACGAATTAGACGATGGCGAATTAGACGAACAGAAATGTACACAAAAGATAGGGATTCTGTCGGGACCGACGAAAAAGTGACGAATTAAGCGAATTGACGAATTAAACGATGACGAATTAGACGAGTTCTACTGTATCAACATGTGTGCTAGCCACTAACATGAAACTACCTTTGTTGCTCCGATGCCAAAATGGAAAATGTTGTAGCAAATTTAATTTTGGTGGTGCTTCTAAAATGAAGTCACATATTCAATGATACTGCAACATATTAATAAAAGAAATGCTGATGCAGTAGTAATTTTTAAATCATTGTGTTTAAACAGTGTGAGAAAAAAAGGTATACTAAGTTTTAAAATCCTTTACAAAGCTCTTTTGAATATCTTTTCATTTAGCAAATCGCTTCAAAATGTTGATTTTGTTCAATTTTTACGTGCTATGTCTTCTCCATTATCGTCTGTAAAATTGGGGACGTACACAGAAGTTTTGTAGCACCCTTTTATTACTTTCCACACATTGTCTATTAAAGTTTATTGATGTAGTTGGAATCCGAAAATCTGGACAAGGCAGACATAACCTTTCTGGTAATAGATTGCTTGCTGCGGTTATCCGAAAAAGTCTTTAAACTACTGACTTTAATTCCACCAACAAGGTTGTCCGTTTTTACTGATGACCATATTTAACAATAATGAGAACCATTTCATTTCCATCACAATGATTTTTACATTAACGGTAAAAGTATTTTTTCACTACCCTCGTCGCATTCTTCCCTCCTCATTAGAATGTCACGAGTGGTCTGTGGCGCCCATCTCCGCTTGTTCAAAGATAAACACTGCAGTGTTATTGGCGAGTCAATGTCAGCACCACGTGTGAACCGTTTCCTTGCATTAACGCCGAGCACTAGGCTGAACAGGCCACAAGCACGGCCAAATCTCCGGTACGACGCGATGAGCAATCAAACCCAGCCTCCCAGCTTTGCCGGCGCGTGCTTAACCCACTGCACCACTTAGCGGATTCTACAACCCTGACGATCGTTGAAAGGCACTTTGGCACTTTCTTGAGATATATGCATGACAGAGACTTGTGTACTCTGTACCTAATTTCGGAAACAGTTAATTTGATTGGTTAAAACATCAACACAGTAGAACTTGAGCCTCAATGCAATTTAGTTGTTGGCAGTTGTTTAGCGCCATACCGTATTTATTCAATTGTAAGCCGCGGCTTACAAACTTTGTTTTCATCATATCATGCGGCTTATAACCAAGGGCGGATTATATTTTTTATTTCTCTACCTTATCGAAAAATGCAGATGACTCCCAGTCTTTCTTTGGCTACGTTTTGTCGACCAAACCCTCTTTTTTAATTCTATTCTCTTCAGCATCAGGTGCACATCCGTCACAGGATGTAATATGATGAACAGAAGGCAGCTGTAATGGTGTAGGCATCATTACGAGGATTGGCAATTAAACGCGAAACGTGCTGGTACGCGAATTTGTCTTAGGTAACCTATGTTCAAGTGCGGTTTACAATCAAGGGCGGCTTACATTAATTTTTTAACATCATTTCGTGCGACTTAAAGTCAAGGCTGGCTAACAATCGTATTTAATCTTACGGCGGCCAAGTGTTTTGATGAATTCACTCCATTTGTTGCTGTGTTTTGATATGCTACATTTCCAGTGTCAATGTAGCTAATCATCGCACTATTGGTTAATTTTCTCTGTAAACTGTTTACACTGCCACCTAGTGGAAACTTTTGTGACCTGTTGTTGCAATGCACACCTTTGAAAAACATTTGCGTTATCATTTTTGCTAGCAATCACTTTACCGTATGTTTTAAACAAAAATTTCCTCGCTTTCTTTGTTGGCAGGATATCAAGGTCAAAGTGCGCGAAATGACCATTCCCAGGTACAAGATTATTTGCCTCATCCACATTGGCCAAGTGAACAACCAGGGTTTGCGTATAGGCAGTAGATGCTTGTGGAATGCTAAATGTGACACTTTTTCTTCGAGTGAATTCAAAAACCATTCCTTGTTTGCTGTGGCTTCCGTTTATGGAGTTTACTTTGAGTAGCCTGGTCAATGAACACTTGCCGGCGATATAAACCCTGGCTGCGTGGACCAACTGTTTCGGGCAACGCTTGGCTGTGTGGTGGCATGCTGTTTGCTAAAAACGGGTTACCTTTTTTTGATTTGTGGGATAGCGCTGCCACCACAAGGTTTTCATTAACTTGCATGCATACGCCCTCCAAGGTATAAGCAAGTTTGTTTCATTTGCTGTTTCACGCTTGTGGTGCCAAATCTACTAAAAACAGCGTTTCAGTTTTCTGTGCTTTAGTTTTCATCGTGTGATTTGGTTGATACTTGACACTTATATTAAGATTTCGAGTACTTTTGAACTGTTGTGCGGTGAAATACTTGTTTGGTTTCGCGGTGCTGCATTATATTTGCCTGGAATTGCTGTGATTTAATGTTTTCGTTCGTTTTAAATGATGCTGCGCACTGTGGCGACGACTTGCTTGCGATTAAAACCGACTGTTTTTAAGTATTTTCAGGATGTTTTACTTGTTCTAAATCGGGGTACTAGAAATCAGCATCGTCTGTTCGTGCAGTGTATTCCGATCCCAGTGTTTCTGCTTGCTAGCTTTGTTGGTGTAACAGCAGCGATCAAGATGTGTATTTACTACCTGAAGTTCTTTAAGAGGTTATTCGTATAGGTTAAAACTGTAAAAGAAAAGCAATCGTTTGCTCAACTAGGAACGCTATCTGTAAAACCTGTTTTTCTAATAATCCTCATAATTGAATGGTTTTCTTGTAGACGTTTTGCCTAGAGCACCCCATACATGTTCCAGTTACAAGTACGTCCCAGTGCCTGCTGGGAAACTGTTTGTTATTGCTCTTGTGCCCCTTTCATGTTTGCTGTTTGATTTATAAAGCAATCTCCATATCTTCTGCCTCAAGTTATTATTTGCTACAGACCTTCTTTCGAACATTGGGTATGTTAGATCATCCTGTACGGATTTGTCAAACCCTAGAAGCAACAGCTTCTCCATTTCTGTGCTTGTGCCTAAGATTTGTTTGAATTTACTCTGCTTGATAGAAAATCCAGAAAGAACTCTTTGCGGCTTGCTAGCCATTCCTGCTGTCTCACGGATATTATGTGGCAGTGCACTCAGATTTTGGTAAGAAACTGTTTTTTAGATAAAATACAATTCTTAGTACTTCACGTTGCGCTGTTCCTTTCGAGGTAGCAAGCGTGTAGCGTTAATTGCGAAAATTGAGGGTTTATCTTTTTCCAATGTTTCATTGCAAGTCCGAGCAATGCGCAGGCTGGTTTGTTATTTTTTACCTTGCTTTATGTCGAACCACCTGGTGCACTGTTTTTTTTTTTTTTTACTTTACTAAGAATTCTGCAGGAGTTGTAGATATTCCTTTTCAAACTAGTTTTGTCTTTCAACTCTTTTTTCTGTTTGGAATCGTGGATGGCTTGCGGTATTTTTATCACCTCGGCTCATTTCGAGCGTCCTAGTTTTGCAGAAAACTTATCCACTGCGGCTACCAAAAACTACTTGGAGCCTTTCTCGATGTTCTTCCAACTTCTGTTGAGCACTTCAGCGGTTTCAATAGTCTTCAAGCATCGCTGCAACGTGTCAATTGATGCTTTACCTTCTGTTTCGTCCAAAACAATTCCAATAATTTTTCATTCAATGACAACTGGTCGGTTGACGATTTGTTTCCATGGTGAACATTGTTGTGCCATCGCACACATAACAATTGCTCTGTTTGCGTTTGCACAAAAAATTGAACACGACTGCGCTTGCGAGAACACCTTGACGATAACACTCAAAGACGGTGCCTTGGTAACGTACAACCCCAACATGTGACGTCAGGGTCGTCACCAGTAGTGGCCAGTGGTGCCGGACCTGCCATTTCCAGTCTGATGTCTCCCTACTGAAAGTAAGTCCTATCCTTGTATTGTTTTTCGCTCTTAAGTTCCCGTAGTCTTTTTGTTGCCCCCTACAATCCAAAACCTGTTGGCCGGGGCAGGCGTCATCGTTGACACTTTTAGTAGCTTCCACGAAGTCACCACGATTTTTTAACCATACGCTGACAACGAAGCACACTTGCTGTGTAGAGTCGCGCATTCTGCAGAAACTTTGCGGTATTTGTTTTCTTTCGTGTTTTAAGAGCAAATCCCTTCTGAATAGGGATTTCATATTTTAGTGACATCGTTGCTATGTGTCGCCACTTTCTTCTTTAAAACTTTAGGTTTCTTGACGTTGTTTTTTGGGCGGAAGGAAAGTTAGGTTTGTCACAAGGTAGTCAAATTTAGAATCCAATCCACGTTGCTTTTTCGCTTATTTTGACAACTTGTAGTTTGACTTCTCAAAGTCATGCTGCCAAGGTTGTCGTGCATTTCCACTCAATCGCGACAGCTCTCCAACCGGTAAAATATTCTGCAACCAAACTTCGACCGTCTGATGTACAAATATTCCACTTTTTAAGTTTTAACTTCCTGTTTTCAGTGTGCAATGACCTGTTTGACATGCATTTATCGAAAGTGCATGACGCTAGATTTCTTGTGAGCTGTTGCTTCCGCTGGGTGGCGTACGTCTGAATTTCACGTCGCCGTTTCAACATTACCGCAGCTCACGGTAAGAACGCCCATTGCTTTTCCCTTTTTTCGGTTTCGTCGCATTATTGTCAGCTACCGCATCATAATCCTATACAGCAGTGGTTCTTATTAACCTGGGTTCGATTGAACCCCAGGGCTCCGGTGAGTCAGCCCCAGGGGATCGATAGAGGTATGGTTCATTTTGTTCACAAATAAAATGTAGATATGTATGTATACGAGAGTATATGTTTCGAAGGAATCACATTTTGTTTTTCCAGTTACGAAGGTTTCGGTTAATGCATGGATGAAACTTGGAGGGACCTGTAGCAAGGTTAAGGACAACTGTTGTGCAGTAACGTAAAGAGTAGAACCGTTCGTCTACTTTCAGCTGTTGTGCTTTTATGTTAGAATAATAATTTTTGTTTATAGTTTTCTTGACATGTAGATGAAAGAAAATGTTTTTAGTGATGCATTTTTTGCGATCATCTAATCGTACAAAACTCAAAAAAATCGTTTTTCATTTTGTCGTATTTACGCAGCACGTTAACAGCGTTGGTTTCCTTTTGCTGCAACTGGTCGTTGTGCGTTTCTCGTGAAAATCCCACCTTGCTCAATTCCACCCGATCAGGGCGTTGATTTATTGATGTTGTCATTAAATTTAATCCTGATTAGTCTACTTCGCAATTCTTGCTGTTAATTTGCTTTTATCGAACAAATTTTGTTCGTTCATCGAGCAGTAGTTCTGTTAACGAATCACTTCAATCCTCTTAACTTTTTGTTGATATTTCTATTTAGCTTTTAATATAAATTGTTTTGTTACATTTCGTAACATGTTTTTGTGACGTTTGCGCTAATTTTATGTCATTGTATATTTTAATAAAAATCAATATTCATACCATAGCATCTTGCTCTTCGAAAAACGAATGATTCCTATGATCCTACGTCAACAGCCAGCTGCGTAGGTAAAGGTATGCCTTGCCAAAAGCATTTTAGTACTGTTAGTCAATCTAAAGTAAATAGCTTATAAAAACAAATGCTTATTTCCGAAGTCGTGAAGAAGTGGAGTTTAGGTATTGACATGACAAAATTCTTAACTCGTCTACGATTACAACGTTCTGATCTTTTCGACAAGGTTTTCCCTGTTTATTGGAGGGTTGCGAATATTTCGGTTACACCTTTGTTTTGTAAGGTTAAATGAAGTGAGCGGTTTTATTTACTTGCCATTGCATTTAAACAATAGGGCTTTATTTTCAAGAGACATTTCGAGGAAACTGCTACGTCTTAATTAATCATACCAGGTCTCGAGACAGAGGTCGAAATCGAGGCCTGCACATTTTGAAACTCAGACCTGCATCCTCAAGCACCGAGGCCCGCAAATTATATAAAATTAACCAAACAGCGATAAGATTGAAAGGTTGTGAACCAATCGTCGAAACGAATAGCTTCAATTCGGGTTTCCCAAACTGGAGTCCGCAGACCACAAGGGATCCGTGAAGATATGACAATATAAAAAGTCAAACGTACACATTGTGCAGTAGGCCCATCCCCCATGTACACTGGCACAAATAATTGCCGCAGTGACTCGTAATTAAAATGATTTCGCAAATTTTTGCAACCGTAAATCTTGATTGTTGCGCCATCATAAAACTCGTAATTCAAAAGTTATTTTGCAATGATTCTCGCATTGCGCGTCTATGACGTAATAAATTAATCACACGGCTTGACGCTACTCCGGAATGTTCGCGCTTTGCTAAGATCATTCCTGAATTTTCCATTCTGTTTAGTGTTTTAATACGTAAACTGCAGAAGTGATGCGACATGAGATTGGGGTCCGAGAAAATACAGATTCACATGTGAGGCTCCGTTTCCCCAAAACTGGGAAACCCTGATGGATGTAGAGTTCACAAAATAAGAATTAGCTATATAGTTAAGAAGAATTAACCGAACTGTCATCTGATCAAAGTCATTTTTAATGATCAGTTTCCAGACATGGGGCGATTACAGCACAAATGTAATCGATTACGATTACTTGCCACCTGCTCGATTACGATTACGAATAATCAAAATCGCATTGAATTGAAAGTAATCACGATTATAATCGCGATACATTCGTCTTGAAACATTTTCAGAACGAAAACAAACCCCATGTGCATGGTTTGATGAAAGTATATTTTCAGACAACATACGATATTAATGAATGCAATAAACGAAATTACTAATCTGTAAGGATCAAGCACCGGAAAAAACTTTACAATAACTGTTTAATGAGATGTTCGTGCAGCCAACAAACCAGTGGCGTAACTAGAGGTTTGCGCTAGAGGGAAAACGTAGCTGAAAGAGGCCAACTGACCTCTGTAGGTGACCTACTAAGTCAACACTCAGGTAAAAAAAACTTGAGAAATAATGGTGAATCCGGGTGTGGATGGCTACAGTAAACCCCAAATAAACGGGAAATATCCGAAAAACGCAAAAAGACAACTTGCTGAAAACCAAAATAATTCTAAAACCGAAATATAAGCTAAGTGGGGGCCTGGTTTACATTTATCTGGCCAGCGGAGTCAAATCGTCCCTCATCCCTCCCGTAAGTTACTCCACTGCAACTAACAGTTTAAATATTAATTAACAAAAATGATCAATGTTTAAAATCTATATAGTTGATAAACACCAAGGCTTCAAATCTTTGTCGTAAACATCTATCAGGCTTGAACATTCGTCCAGCAACGCTTAAAATTCGTTTGTTAATAATTTCAAAATTGCTGACTATTTCTTGTGAGTGCGGGTTACGATCGTCTGCAAGCCAGCATAGCATTGTGTAGCTTTAATTTGAAACGAAATGAATATTGACGCCGATACAGCTGGTCATCTGTTTATTGGACCAAACGTCAATGGTCAACAAAACCACACTAGTTTCGTTGAGTTTTTAGCAGTATCTGGTGGATCGCGGATGACATGCTAGTTATCAGTGTTGTGGAAAAGTACTTTCGACTTGGATTAAAGTACCTTATTCCTCTGAAAAAAAATTAATTTGCTGTGTATAAATTACTGTACTAATTACATGCATAGCCTACTCCAGCACTTACATTTATAAGTTCACTGTGAATATACATAAATAAAACCAACACATCTCCTCGTAATGTCCCGCTATGCTGTTGCCGATGTGTCAACTCGTATTTAAGTAAAGCTTTTCTTTTTGTTGCTACGTCTCACTAGACTCGCTACTTTACTTCTGGCGGCCAACAGGAATGGTAGCTAGAACGAAGCGAGATTTTGCTTACAAACGTTGTTCTTGCCGTTTGACTATCTGGATTTAACGCACACAGACGGTCAAGTGGCCTTCCTTGAAACATATAACAAACGGTGATACAGGAGGAAACCCATCCACCGCAACCGCGGTTCAGTGCACAGTGATGTAGAGTGAAGATTTCCAAGTTTAATCGCGAACGTAATCGTCGATTACGATTAAATTAGCAATGTAATCGATTACGATTACATTTCATTTTTGGTCAATTCAATCGATTACGATTACCCAAAAAACTGTAATCGATTGTAATCGATTTACGATTACGATTTACGATCGACGATTACGATTACCCCATGTCTGTTAGTTTCAACCAAGCAACTCTTATCTTTCTGATTAAGCCTTGGGGATTAATATCCATCGCTCTCACAAAAGGCAACTTAAATTTTATTGCCTTTTGCTACTAACTACATGTGTGATACAGCATTTTCAGCTCTCATAAATATGAAGACAAAATACAGGTCCAGACTTACCATGCTCTGAGTTTCGAGTTCGCTTGTCAGCAATAGCTCCGAGAATTGATAAGCTGTGCAGTAAGAATACCCCATCGGTCCCATTGATGTTGTCAGTTTTGTACAATAAAATATTAGTGTCTTTAATTTTTCGTCTACCTCGCTGGTTGGGCAGAAAAATTAATGCGACATAAGATCGGGATCCGAAAAAAAACAGATTCACGAATGGGGTTCGGTGGCCCAAAAAGTTTGGGAAACCCTGTCTTACAGCACCAATGTCGACAACAAATTATGTAAAATCAAAGTTTTTGTTCCGCCATTTCAAGAAAGCTGTGGAAATGCACACGCAGATCGCAGACTCTGCAGTGCTCTCTGGCCTAGCAGATTACTGAAGATTTTGGGCATTGGCTAGATAAATCAGACCAGTCTCATCTTTTGTTTTTCTGTGTTTTTGCACTGTTACTTGTAAACAGTTTTGCTATTTAGCCGGGTTGCATTGCACTTGAGTCATCACGATCACAAAGAATGGCACTTAAGCACAACAGTTTCGTACTCATATTGCAGTATCTGCCATGTGAAATTTCGTTGACATTCCTTTTATTGTTGGCGGCAGTCTTTCACAACTGTCGATTACACTTTGCAGGACACCTTGCTCTTAAACAGCACAATGCATCAGTGATGTTTGTTATACGTAAAGTAATTGCAAAATGAATTAAAAAAGTTATAAAAAAGTGCAGTCGAAAAATCTACCTAGAAGCGTAATAACACAGCGAAGTGCAAATAACGAATTACGCCAAGGGTGCGGAACCTGCAGCTCACGTGAACATTTAACATGGCCGCGTCAGAATTTACATTACCCAAGTTGGAACACAACATCGCGTCAAAACCAAACTCTATGACAAGCAGACACGTGGACAGTAAGTCAAGAGAAGTCTCTCTGCATCCTTGACATGTTTTTCTCTCCTTATTTTCCTTTGGAAGATAAAGGTAGAAGTTCAAGATTGAATTATTTAGCTTTTGCAGCCCATCAGTGGGATTCCACGATTCATGCGGCCCGTGATAGTAAATAGATTCCCCATCTGAATTACGCTGAAGAAAAGTGATTTCTTTGAACTTCCGCAGAAAGATCTGTTTTAGGCTAATTTGACATTTCCTTCTTCGAAGTTCGTGTCTGAGTTCGAAATGAGTTGTCGTTTCACCGACACCATTTCACTTGAGCTGTTGCTTGCAATCGATCCGCACTCTCTCTGGTTAGTTCTGTACAACATGAAAGCATTCCATAAAAATCATATAGCTATAATCAATATTTTAGTTCCATCATTTTTAAGCAAGCTGTACAAATGCACACTCAGATCGCAAACTGACAATTGTGTATCACACTTTGTAAACGAAATAGGCGAAATATATACTCCGTAAGATCTTAGTGTCTGATTCTTAGGGAAAGGATTCCTTTCGATAGACAGTGGGCTATGATTAAGTTTATAATTTTTCTCGTTCATTCAAGGTTACTATTCCACCTAGCTCTTTGGGCTAAATGGTGGAGTCAGCGGTAACACTTCAAAGTTTTTGTACTTACGATCAACAACAGAGTTAACAAACTCTTGCCATACGGACACCGCTGCTTTGATGAATGTATAACGTCGAAGAAATGCTGCTAGGTATTTGTATTGGTCAATTTTATGATGACATCTTCGGTCTTAATAAGACTCCGCAGTGTTAACTCGTTTTTTCATGGTCACAGGTTTCCTGGTAATTGTTTGGTTTTCAGGCCTACTGTAATATTAATGCCATGGCAGTAACCCTGGTAATCGCAATTGTTGGAAGCTAAAACTTTGTTTCTTTGGGAAAATTTTAAGCCTGATTTTTTCTTTCCGAAATAACAATGAAACTGATAAAATAAACATGGCGTGCAGTGTTTGCTGGAGTAATAAATATTCGCTGAAATAAGCAGTGCAAAAAATCGCATTCTTACGATTTTTTAGGCATTGTTATGTTTTAAAGTTCAAAACCATTTGCTTGACTTCAGTGTCAAAGTGCACACACAATGGGAATGATTGTCTCGTTTACATGATTATCTAATTTACAATAATAATATAAATTATAGGAAACCATTCTGAGTTTTCTGGATGCGCGAAAAACGGCAATAAATTCATTCCAAGTCAATGCTGACAGACCATGAAATCACCTGATAATGTAAAAGACACTTTTGCCCCCGTTGCCCCTTTTTTAGTAAAGCAGAGTGGTCAATACCCCGTCATGACTCCGCTCTCCGGTGTCCTTTCACACACCCAAAGGTTTAGAAGTCCAGTGGCCAGATTTAAATTAAACGCTGGTTGCTATTACGCAGTATAGTACGTTTTCGGCAAACAAAATTGAAGTCAAAAAGAAAACCTCAACATCAATGATTGTTTAAATTACGAGTTGGCTTGAATTTGATTTGCTCACTGTCGTCTGTCATCCGATTTTTCATAGAGTTTACTTATTGAACGATGGCAGTTATTCGAAACAACCTGTATATCTGTCATTGGAAAATCCTTGCTGGTGGTAAATCACGACTGTTGAGTTTATACCATGAACGCTAGTCAGCCCCGTAGCCAGGGTTTAAAGGTTTGGGGGGCCAAAATACATTTTAGGGTGGCAAGATTTTTGTTTTTATTATATGTTTAAAACAAATTTTTCTGGTCACAACAAAATTTGGGGGACACTGCCCCCGAATTCCCGCATGGCTACGGGTCTGGCGCTAGTGCGATTTAGATCAAATTAATGTGTTATGTGGAAAAGTGAGTAGCAAATATAGATTGAAACAAATCTTATTTAAAAAAGAAACGAAACAATGCTTATAACGTAATAATAGACTTTTTATTTGCTCCGTTTTGATGGCACTGTGGCAGTTTTGACCACGTTTCCCCCTTAGTAAAAATTGACGACGATGTCCCTTTTTTCGAATTCAGTGTGATTTTTACGCACAGTGCGATAGACATGTAATAACACAGAACACTCTCTGATGTATTTTGTGACACAAGAACTCTAGTTGCAAGAAAAGAAGTTGACATTTTTTCTGCGAAATTTATTACTGATATGAAACAATACATCAACTTTGAAAATTCAAACAATATCACGACCGCCTATGACCCCGTTCTGCCAGTGAACGTAAAAACAGACGTCATCCAGGTAAAAATATTGGTGAATATCTTGTGGAAGGAATATTATCAATAGCGATATTCATAAATGTTTGATTCAGATTTAACTGTAATGTATGAGAAAGCTCGCTTACTTCACGGCCGATGCTGAAGCAAAAACGCGCTCAGGGATATCTTCAACCTCGATCTGACAAGAATACCAACCGGTAAAGAATAAAACAGCGAATATGAGGTCAATCAAACCGATATACAGCAAAAGATCATTGAACTTGTTTCCACCGGGAGTTACTCCAATTAGGCCTGCGAGAATAAAATATAGGCAATTACTTTTGTAAAAACAAAAATTAAAACAATTGTATTTTCATTAAAAAAGAGATCGTTTGACTGTAATTACTACAGCTTTATGTGTTCACTATTGGAATCAGTTGCACTGGTGAGATGAAGTAAAAGCGAGGTTGGTTAATACTAAGCAACAAACTAGGTGCAATACAAACGCGATTTTCCGAATAAAAGGAAAAGGTATAAGTTCCCACAAGATAATTCATACCCATACCAAATCTCAGCACATAAAAAGGAGTGGTATGGTGGTCGCGACTAACTGAAATTTTCGTGAGAAATTTGATTTAAACTATACTTTAAAACAGGGTAGAGGAGTCGGAGGATTTTGGGTGGAGTCGGATTCCTAAGAACATTAGGAGTCGGATTAGGATTTTTTTAGTAGTTCATTAGTTAATGTTGTTATTGTTTAATTCATACCGCGTTGTAGTCAAGGGCGTACGCAAGGGGGTTGGGGTCAACCCCCCCTTAAGCTTGATATTTTACAAAAACGTTATTATCTAAGCACAGAAGTTTAATTGTTTTCGCGTACTTTTTATTTGTTAACTTGTCGATTTAATGCAAATACCACGCAATGAATTTGCATGCAAATTTCAAGGAACATTGTAAATGGGCTTAAAAGTAATAATTCGGTTTTGGTGGGAATCTGGGTTATCGTCTGCATCCAGAAACCATCTCACTGCTTTTTGCAGACGTTTGTCCACTACGCATGTTTAAGATTGTGTTCCGCGATGATTCACTTTATCCGAAAGAATTGTCTTTATTTTGTCTTCTAAGGCTGATCGGCGCAAGCGCTGACCCCATTGGCTACATTACCAATTCCTGTATCATGAAAGAACTGTTGCACGAGCTCAAAAACAGCAGTTGTTAACATGGAAGTATTCAGGCATTTGATAATGTCTCAGCAGGGAAAAAGGAAGACTATACGTTTGCTGGACTTCTATAAATAACAAAAAATCGAAAGTTTTCTTGTGTACTTTATGCGCATTCTCAATTCTTGTGTAGTTTAGCAAGATTGGATCTTTCAAACCAGGGTGTGCGCCAGCCAGTCCAGCCTATGGGGCGCCGTTTGTAAAAATATTATATCTGACAGATTTAGCACAAAAACTGCTATCTCTGACAGAGATAGCTATCTCTGCATGCAGAGATGTTATCTCTGGCAGAGATAGCTATCTCTGCATGCAGAGATGTTATCTCTACCAGAGATAGCTATCTCTGCATGCAGAGATAGCGCTGAAGCATGTCGAAGGGCTCGCTTTCAGCGCACTCTTTCTGAGAGAGCATTTTCTTTTTGCACCTGAAGGTGCAAAAAGAGGCGCAGCTCACCACCTCCTAACATCTCTGCATGCAGAGATAGCTATCTCTGGCAGAGATAACGTCTCTGCATGCAGAGATAGCATCTCTGCATGCAGAGATAGCTATCTCTGCCAGAGATAATATCTCTGCATGCAGAGATAGCTATCTCTGCCAGAGATAGCAGTTTTTGTGCTAAATCTGTCAGATATAATATTTTTACAAACGGCGCCCCATACCAGCCGCACTTTTTCTGTGCTCGACTGCTCGTATTCGACAAGACATTAGCGTAGTCTCATTTTGCAGTTGTAAATTGTTCTGACGCATTGATGAGTGTTTTACTCCCCTTTTTAACGCGCAGCCTGATATGTTTACAGTAATGAATTGCTGTGTCATAGCGTTGAGTGTATTTTTTTCCGATATCCTAACTTGGAGCGCTAATAGTTTATATTCAGCGCAATGAAATGTAAAATAAGGGGAGTGGATGTAGAAAAATGTGCATATTGTGTCAACAAACTTCGCCAAAACGGTGGTTTGGAAACATGAATATGACGTCAAAATGTGACGTCACAAACGGCGCACACCAAATACAAATGACGAACATATGCCACTGAATGAAAATCCCCCCATGAAAATTTTCTGCGTACGTTACTGGTTATAGTAGCTACTCATACTAAACAGAATGAGTTTTCATGATTAGTAAATATTCTTTGAATAATTAGATTAATTCAAAGCCTTACCTCATACATCTAGCGACCATAACAAAATGCTTATTTCTAAAATAATCTTAACTCGCTTTTTTGCCACTGTTGACAGCCAAACTTCACTCACATTATGAAGCACATTGACCACACAGGCCATGTACACTTGATTTTAACTCGGATGGAGGCGTTGCCATTAGACCAAACACGTGGATGAAGTTGACCTAACGTTGTCGCTGTAGCGGATTCTAGACCCATATTGAATCTAGAGAGCCGCATTTAGTCACGTCCGTATATACACGTGAGTTCGATCACAGACGTAACAAGGACGACATTCACGAAAGCTACGTTCGCTTGGTCTCCCTATGATTTCTAACCTCTAGACCTCTTATAATGAGAAAGAAACACGGACTCCAGGTAATTCTTTTATTATATTCAATGAAATATACAATAACATTAAAACTCACCAATTTGTATAGCAAGAGGTCCACGCTCGTGCATACATACGAAGACAGAGACACAGATGCACAATAAAACTATTTCACGGCAATCAGTGAGCTCAATACTGCTTACACTGTAACTGACGTTTGCCAGAATTGAGTAAGCAAGCAATTTTTAAGTACAACTAAATCGCGTTCAATTTTCGTTAGCTTCATTTACGAAGAAGTTTCCAGAGTTAAACTTTCGCAATTTCGTTAGCACGATTTTGCGAATTGCTTTGTATTGTCATTAGCCGGAATTGAGCCCTAGCAAATTTGATTGACGACTTTCCACTTTGCCTTCTCGAGCAAATGGAAACGTGCAATTTTGTTTACACTTCGTAAGGCGTGTAACAGAAAGTATTTCTGTTTAACTCGAGTCACTGGGTTAAATGACAGAGGAGATTATGCACCAACACTGAGACAACAGATGAATTGATAGAGAGTAACTCTATCAATCATTGTTTTCAATACCAAGTCTTCGGACAAGGTGGGGACATACAACGTTTCTCGTTTCAACACCAAGTCATCGGACAAGGTGGGGACGTACAATGTTTCTGGTTTTCCAACGAAGTTACAGAGAGTAGGGCTGTTAAAATCACGTTCTCCGTACCGTGGACAACCGTACCGAAGCCAACACCAAAGTCTTCGGACAAGGAACACAGAGAGTAGCTCTGCCAGAACCAAGTCTTCAGACACGAGGACAGGCCGTTCCTATGTTCACCTTTAGTCATCAGGTCGGAACGCAGAGAGTAGCTCTGCCAGAACCGAACCTTCAGACATGGGCAACAAGGTAATGCCTTCAGGCCGAATATTTTCATCGCGCCTGGGGACAACTGGTGTGGCTGAATTCCGCCTGGAAATACGACAAGGCTTCGGCCTTGT
>Ga0210059_1009154_pt1 | contig 15497 bp, 6 predicted proteins | sample Ectturendosymbi2_FD_188042 | JGI IMG/M metagenome (GOLD analysis project Ga0210059, IMG submission 188042) | Ecteinascidia turbinata endosymbiont from Florida, USA - Sample 2 (SPAdes) (version 2) | ecosystem: Host-associated > Tunicates > Ascidians > Unclassified | place: Key West, Florida... | reverse complement strand
GTATAGCAGCGGTGGCCAACATTTTTGACCCGAGGGTCGAATTTGCGACCGCCTGGCCGCTGGAAGTCCGGATACAGTGAGATTTATGGTTTACGTGAATGCTGTTGCACTGCTGTCCACAGTCGGAAAATGTGGTGCTTGAAAAAAATGTGCAAGGTATTTGGCGGGCCGGATGCGTCCGGCGGGCCGTAGTTTGGTCATAGCCACCCCTGGCTTACAGTATACGAACGGTTTATTTCGCGGTTTAACTTTAGCTTAATTAAAGTGCGTACTTGCTGTGCAAGGTTGAATTTTCGCGAACAAATTCATGGCAACAAATCCATCCTCCAATCTCGTCATGAAATGAATTCTTTCAGCTAGAGGGATAGTTAATTCTGAACAGGCTTCGCTAAACTATGCTAGGCTATAAATTTTTTTGACCACGGGTTCAGATGAAATTGCGTAGAAGTATTCGAAAAAAGGTCACATTTCCGCAATACAGTTATTTCGTGTTTTCATGGTTTTAGATGATTGAGTTACAAACCGGCAAAATACGGTAGAAAAGTTGTTGCACTAAAAACTAGACTCGCGTTTTTGAGCAAAACACTTCAAAAATCATTCTGTAATGATTTCTACTAAAACAAGAGACTTAATGTTTGCAATAAGTGAAAATGGCTCTAAATTCTTTGCGCTCAAACATTGTGCCGTATTGTGCTGAATATTATTTTTCAAACAGTCTAATGTAAATTGGCTTGTTATGATGATGAATTAACAAAAAGAATCCAAGTCACTGAAAACTGCAATTCTGCTAGTTTCGCAGTGCCACCACTTATGAGAAATCCAGACAGGTAGGTGGCGCTGGCAAGCATGAAATGATATTGTTTTGGATATTCTCGTCCAGAATAATAAAGACGATAGAAAATCATTTGCAGGGATCGATACACGGTTCGACAGTTGATAAGCTGCAAGCAACATCGGATAATTTTGGCTAGTAGCCTTTTTGATCAAGTGGCTTGGCAAAAACGTGATTTTTAAGAAGAGCTTACTTTTACCGAAAAAAATTGCACAATATTTCGTAGGACGTCAAATGAGCACCCAATTCGTACTTCAAAAACTTTATGAAGTGTGTTCCTTTTTGTCAGAGATGTACCATATCACTATTTTACGATTACAAATAATTTTATGGCAGTTGCAAACTGTAAAGGCTATCGCTTCTACGTCTCAAAGCAAGAAGCAATGGTCCCTCCACGCGCGAAAGGCAACAACCCCACTCCCGTAAATGAACCAGTTTTTGAGCCACGAGTAAATCGGCAAAGGAACTAATTTTTGAGCCATTATCTAATCAAAAACTTGACATAAGCAAGGAACTAAGCTTTCCGAAAAAACTATGAGGAAAAAACAAAATAAGGAAAACCGAAGCAAACTGATTTATCATTGAATCCTATGGAAATGGCTGATTTGAAAAACCTTGACCTAGGACAGGGGTTCCCAACCTTTCTCTGACCATGTACCCCTTCAGCATTTCGAAAGATAAGCATGTACCCATGGGCGTCGGAAGGGGGGCAGGGGGCCATGCCCCCTCGGTTTTTGAAAATTTTAGCAAAAAAGGATGTTTTCTAAGTTTCGATTGGGAAAAATTAAATTTCACCCCTTCTGGCCCCCCTAGAAAAACTTTGGAGAAATCCCCTAGTGCCCCCCCTTGGAAAAAATCCTTCCGACTCCCATGCATGTATCCCTTCAGCATTTCGACAGATGAACATGTACCCCTAAAATTTCTTATGACTAAATATTTTATCATGATTAATCACAGATATATTTAAAAAGAAGCATATAAAGGCTTTTTAAAATAATGTTTACTGATATATGTACAAATATTTGGAAATAAAAGATATTTAAATATATTTTTCTCTTCTATTGCTAACCTTAAATGTACCCCCTTCGGATAGGCAAATGTACCCCTAGGAGTACATCTACCCCAGGTTGGGAACCTCTGATCTAGGAAAAGTTAAATAGCAACATTTTTCCGTTAAAGACAGTTTAGGTTTGATAAATATTGAACTGAACACTTTCAATAGCATGGGAACTCTTTTCAAAGTTTTTATTCATTGAAAGACCGTGTTTACTTTTTAAGGATTTTCAAATGTGGCGGAGATTTTTCTCGAAGTTAAAAAAACGTTTCTAATTCGAAAGCGATTAAATGGAGATCTACCGAGCAACTGCATCCACATCAAAGGCTTCCCACATCGGTTATAGTTTCTGTACTGGGACTTTTCGCAAAAAAATGCGTGGAAACAACCGGTCTTTTTAACTGTTGGGTTCACTTCATGGCTGCGAAGAAGAAGAACAAAACTAAAAATACAACCGCGGAATGACCTCCAAACAGCATACGCACACTCACGCTACGTCAAACCGGTTTTTGAGAAACTCACAAACAACCATCGCTTGTGTTTAAGCGTGTGTGTTGCTAAGTAACTGAGGTAAGAATAAAAAACACAGGCCGTACAGGCAAAGTAAAAAGTTTCGAATCCAGCCACTTCAGTTAAACAAAGATATTTGGACAGATCTCAATATTTTCGAGAATGTTTGATTAATGAAAAAGAGATTAAAAAACGTTTTTATGGAAATGTTTTCAAATGCTAGTTTCTTTTTCGCTTTTTTACCTAGCTGTTGAGTGGTGTCATTGGTATAATTGCTGAATGTATGCCAAATAGTGCTTGTAGAAAGACGACTTTGGCCTTGTTGAGAAGACCTTAGTAGTACCAAATCGTCTGCAAAAAGCAAACGGCTGAGCCTGTAGCTTCCAACAGTGATACCTCGTCGATTTGGTCGTGACTGTCTATCCAATTCATGGAGACCATTAAGAGGAGTGGTGACAGCACATACCCTTGTCGGAGTCCAGCACCCACAGTGAACAGTTGTGATTTAACTCTGCCGACACTAACACAAACTTATGAAGTACAAATGACTTGACGGCGTTCGTCAACACCGTTACTCCCGCAACACTCCCCAAAGATTTTCTGCGCTTGACTTCAGCAAATAAGGTTTATATGTTATGCTAAATTCTTCTTTCCCGAAGTTCTGCAACATCAGCTTGAATCTACAAATGCCAGGCTTTTTAACCAGATTCACAGCCAAAAGTCTTAAGAGAAATGAAAGCGTGGACAAGAAATCATTCCAAAGCACAAGAAAGCAAACCAGAACGTTGCTGTCCAGAAAGGAAAGGTCCTAAAACTGGTGTATTATTTTTGTAACAACGCAAAAGCAGAAACGAGCAAGCAAATCTGCAAAAGTAGTCCATTTGAGAACTTCTAATTTTTTTCAATGGAAGAAGGATTCCTTTTTTCTAACACAAATTCTTGTGGGTTTTTAGCGATATCAATTCCAGGAACGAATAACACATGGTTGATATTTCAAGGCAAACATATATCCGCCTCGTGGGAGGCCCAATGGCAAACATTGGAAGGGCTAACTGTTTTGCACTAGGCAGGAGCACCGTTCTAGCACATCGCTTGTCAACCACACATTGACGTCTAAGTGTTTTCAACGTAAATTCGAGTGTGGTGTTATGACATAAGTGCGACCATCTTATCGTTCTCGAATCGAAATGGCTGTCAACGCTTCATATCCTCGGGGCATTGGAAATGATTTGTTGCAGGTATACACACGACACGTGCGATAACCTTCGTCTCGATCGTTCTGCCGCCATTTGTTCCAAAGAATCACCAGAGTTTATCTTTAGCAACATCTTTCGTGTTTTAATGCGTTTAGGTGACATTGGCCTTCACCGACCTGCGTTGGTTTACGCGTTCCCTTCCAAACCTCAGAAAATGGAGTTTTCTGAATTATTTTGGCAGAGTTTTAATGAATAAGGCACATGTAAAATTTTTTCACAACGTACGAAATATTGATGATAAACACCACATTTTCTTTCCTTTGCAGCACTAAACTTTTCAAAAGTTTCTATGTTATCTTACACTAGTATTTGTTCAGTACCCAGTTCCATTCTCTTCGCAAGAGAAAACTGATAGTATCGCAGATTTTGAAGACGTTTTTATTGAGCTGGTTTGCTGAGCACTTCACTTGAGACTCTGCGCTATGTGAAAGGTATGCACCACAAACAGGCGTTTTTTCGAGAAAAAAACGTCTCAATAACGTGTTGGTTTCTTTGCAGGTGAAAGACTGTCATATAATGTTAGATCACACAATTAAACACCAGACGTTTCAAGAATATTTCAATAAAATGTGCTGGTTGGTTGAAATAACTTCAGAGACATAATTCAACTCAGAAGAGAGGAAAGACTTGCATTGGTCGTCGTTTTTTTCTTGGCTTTAATGGGTCTATATCATGCAAAGAAAGGTAGCGTTTGCAATTTTTTCGGCAAAAAAATAGAAAAAAATCAGGGAAGACACGGTGCTGCTGGCGTTTTCTAATGATATTCCGATTAATTATTTGCATTTCACACTTACCTGCTTAAATAAAATGTTACTGAAAGCAACTTGCTTTCCTGGTGAATTATTCCAATCAAGAAATGGCTTCATTCGGAGATGGAGTAAATAGTATGCTATGGCAGTGCTAAAATCTTCAAAGTTATAGTAATGTATTGTGGCGCCCCTTTTTCGACTACACTGTTCCACCAAAACACGAAGTCTAGATAAGCCTCTGGTCTCAGGTATGTAGGTGAGCAGGCAGCTGCTGAACAAAAGCAGTGTTGATTTTCTTTCTACACACACGGTAAGAATTATTACCAGATCGAGCAGTAAGTGTTCGACGTCATTACAAGGTTAGAGCAGTAGCTACTTTTCTGCGCACAGGACATTTTTTACTTTGTACTGTTGAGTATGTCAGATACGTGCGACATTGTTGGAACATTTTCAGCATTACGACGTTGTCCTTGTAATCGTTTTCAATCACTGCTTAAACAAAAACATTGATCTGTGAAGTACCATACTGCAGCTTTCTTCCATACGACACATTTGTTGGTTACTTATTACCATACGATGTGTGTTGAGTGTGGGCCTAAGAAAATAAGAACGGAAATTTTGTGATTCCCAATAAGTTTCTGATCAAAATTTTATTCAATCTTATAAACAAATGTAAACCGACCACACACGCGTAACGCGTTCTGTTGGCCAACATATGCAGTACGTACGTGCCTCTTGGATATATAAGTTCGTATACAGTGAAGAGTAGTATGAACGAAGCTAAAATCAGGGCTGTGGAACCGTAGCCCAAACGATTTTGGATGGATAGCTGGAGCCGGATCCAAAAATTTTTTATGGTGGAGCCGGAGCCTGAAATATAGGCGCAGCCAGGGGGGCCAGGGGGACATGCCCCCAAAATTTTTAGAATATCTAGTCATTTTGTGCTTTGAGAGGCGGTATCTCAAACAAAATCCTGTCGCTCGCCTACAATCAAACATTTCCCCTAAAATTCCCCATCCCCAATTTTTGGGCTGGCTACACCACGGGCCTCAAATTTGGGTTCCGGTTCCACATACATACATTAGTTTGTGGGCCAAGTGGGTTGTACCATTATTACAGTGGTCGTTTGTTTTCAACGGACCAAATCGTTCTGGAACCGGAGCCGGAGCCAAAAACTTCTACATGTTGGATCCCGCGCCATACATGTAGACGTACTGCATATGTTGGCCAACAGAACGCGTTACGCGTGTGTGGTCGGTTTACATTTGTGGAGCTGGATCCGAGCCTGAAATTTAAGTTCCGGTTCCACAATCCTGGCTAAAGTTTGTTTTCATTTTAGTAGAACAGAACGAGTCATAAAGAATTGTAAGTAGGCCTAGTTATTACATTTTTTTGCAAAGCTTGTAAATTATCACTGAGGAATGGGTTATAGTGTAGCTGTGTCATACGCCATTTTACAATTTTGATCATGAACTGGTAGGCTTGCCATGCATACAAGATTGTCATATTACAAATAACACATGCTGAGTTTCGCTGCGAAATGAACGCTGAAAAAAGCGGGTGAGTTGGTAAAGACAGTGCAACTGTTTGAATGACATATTTTTGCTGGAAATGTTGTGTGAACACTTTATGACCATTTTCACCAGCGTCATCATTTTTTAAACCTGGAAAACATCGCTTTCTCTGCTGTTGAAATGGGCAGATTAAACAGTTGATGACAGAAGTCGTTTCCTATGCCTGAAGCCACTCGTGCCTTGACAGCAAAATCTCCAGCGCGGAAGTGAAGCACGGCAAATAAGCCCCGCGGTCGATCTTAATTAGTCTACTCCTAGCGATAGAAAATCTGGGTGTGATAGTGGCGTCACCATCAAAATCGGTCTTTGCCGCGGCCGGTGCTATATGATCTTCTCAACACTTCAGCAGTAGACCCCAGAGAAAAGTGACCTGGCGCGTAGGAAGTACTCCACATTTTGACTGTATTCAAGGTTATTACGGTTACTTTTTTTCAACACAATTCTCGTAGAAAGCAACCTAAAATCCTGTTCAAAGCGAAATATGCATCAAAATACTAGAAAAATTGTCACGAAAAGCCATCTGATGCCATATTCCTATGATGAACTAAGTATATCAAAAACAATGGAAAAAGCCTAATGTGAAGCTTAGAAATGCATCGTTTCCCTGTCACTGCAGGAACCTCATCAGTGAATTGAACTGCCAATCCTTTATGCACTAGCGCTCCCGATTTTTCTGAGGTGTCCCCATGGGCGCAATTAGGTGGGGGACACGGGGGACGCGTCCCCCCACTTTTTCAGACAGGGTGATATAATATGCCATGTCCCCCCACATTTTTCTCTTGAGGTTCCGTAATATATTGGATTCACAACAAGCTGTCCCCTTCAGATTTTACAACAAAATTGCGCTGATGGGTGTCCCAATGGTTTATGGATGAAAATTGCCTGGCCTACAAAATCCTTGCTTTGGAGTTTGGTTACATAAAGGCGTGGAAAAATTGGTGATATTGTTAATGGCAGTATCATCGATTGGCTCGATATATTTTGCTTTCAAAACTTTTATTTAGTGTTGTAAATACTTCTTTATTAGCTGTATGACTCACGCGGAAACTGCACGATATCCAAACAGTGAACCACAACATACTGGCTAAGGAACAGTGCTTTATAGTGTATTATGTCAAAATGAGCTTTTCTCCATTTAGCACTAAAAGGCGTAAACACTAAATACTTCAACTCAAATAAAAGCCAAACCGCCAAGACAGCAAAAAACACGTCGACCAGGTTGCCCAACTGAGAAAGATTCATGAGTTTGTCGCAAAATATTGTTTACAAATGCGTTGCCAATCTTTAATTATGGAATTAACAATTGACAAAGAAAGAGTGGCCTAAATCTGGACAAAGGTTTGCGTTTGTAAGTTGAGCAGTCTCAGGAGACACCTATGCCTAATGTACCAAACAAGACATGCTGTGCCTCGACGGGAGTGATTAGGTCCCTTAACTATGATAGAGTCCTTTGCAGTTGGTTCTGATTGGTTTTGCAACCCCACCCAATTCCACATTTTTGAACGCAGGAAGTTCAGTCAAAAGAGCTGGGGTACTTCAGGCGCTATTGGGCACAGAGTAGATTTTTGGTACTTGAGCTGTATCCAGTGCAGACAAAATTAGTTTAAATTTGTTAATGCAGTTTCTGTTCTAAACTATTTTTTGTCACCTTACGACACTGCAACGATGAATATACGCAAAGCTTTTAAACAAAGGATAGAAATACAAAAACAGCAAGACGTTTAATCATAATATTTTTCTGCAAATAAGACATCTCCGAAAGCTGTTGAACTACAACATGGGCACAATAATTTCAGCTTTCAAAATTTTTTCTCGCTAACACAATATAGTCAAATAGTATCCATTTTGAATTAGGAAATATTTTGGGTTGTTGGGACCCACTGTGCTGCAAACAACAGAAATTGTCGGAACAAAACTAAGCGTAACGAGTATCCTGAAGCCAAGTATTTGTTTTCTTGTGGTGAGTTCCAAAACGTGATATGAAAGCTACGGTATTGCCTTTGCAAAAAAGATAAAAAATGGCGCTGTAATTACACGTGATATGCACAAATATTCTTCAGACTTTGTATTGTTGTGGTTGGTCCATGAACATCAAACATTGCCTTTTCTTAATTTCGTGTTGTTCGTGATCCGCTGTAAATAAATGCGTAGCCTGACATCTACTTGTAAATTGACATGCTTCTATCGCTAGGATTGACTGCAAGAACTACGCCGAGACAAGCTCGAGTTGCGATTAGTGACTGATTGTATCAGAATGCCGGAAACATCTCATCAATGGCGAAGCAAGGGTTGAAAGATCGTGATCTTTTTAACGCTTAAAAGGGCAGTTCTGTCGTTCGGCCACTGCCAAGCTAAGCAAAAACGCCTGATCTTCCTTACCTTGGCAGCAATCTCGCTCGACATTCCGATAAAAATATCAGCCTTGTTTTTGATGACTGACACCCTCTACTTAAGTTCGTAAATATGAAGAAAATCTATCAATAGTTGTTACTATACATGGTCAATATTTTCTTGCAAGTATTGTGTATGAGAACTGTCTTTTTGAATTGTTTTCGAAACAAGAATGTTCTTTAGATTTTATCGATTGTCTTGGATTGCTGATTTATTCTGAAGAGCCAGTTCTCCAAGTTTGGCGTTTTGGTAATTCGGTGTCAAAACTGTGTTTTCGTTTTTTTGCGAAAGTTTTGGCGGAGACGAAAAATCAGGCCTGAATGTTCGAGAAGAGATAGCTTTGCGAAATAGAGCGTTCGTTTGCACTCCAAGGGTAGGAGGTAGATCCATTCACGGTAACGATTGGTGAGAGAAAGCGTGATCCTTGGTTCTCCCTACAACAAGGCATCATTCAGTTTTCGCCAATTAAAATAAAGAAACTAACAAGTTTGTCAAATTCATTTGAGTCGAAACACTTGCAAATATTATGGATAACAAAAGAATAAGAAATATAAATATAAATTATAAAACGGTGGCTGTCAGCGGCGCAGACGAGGAGCTATACCTATAGCTTAAGCCCCTGCTAATACATCTCTATTACGAATCTAGTGTTTACGCTGAAATCGAACGAAGAAGAATAGCAACTATTTCGAAAATTCCAGCTTTCGTGATATTTACAGTCATTTCGTTATTTAGAAAACAAATGCATATGCTTGGCGATCCATTAACATGGATTCTCCGATTTTTAAATGTTGTATAATTTGAACCCTCCAAAACAAAATACTGGCTGCAAACCTGATGCCGTTACCATATAAACAAGGAATAAAAATCATGCGTTCTCCCGAAACGAACAAGCTTGCTGAAACCTGTTTGTGACGTAATATTGAGAGTGCGAGAGGTCACGAGACGCTTTAGGTTATGTGGGCCGAAATCCTTCTGCTTATTAAATTGCTAACAACCAATAAAAGATCGCGCAAAAGGTTACTCAATCTTTATGAGTGTTTAATTAGAGGTTCTCGGTTGCACTTCTAGAGGTACTCTTGCTGGACGTCTGTTTCCCTTATGTTATTTGCAATTTAGAGTGCAAAGAGTTTATTTTATTTTCTAATAGGAAATTAAAACAGCATCAAATGTTTCTTGTTAGTGAATTTCGTACCAACTTGCTTCGACCCAGCTTCTTGGAATGAAACCACCTCCGAAAAACGCTTAGCGAATATTCAAACTAGGGTAACAAACTTTTAAGTTTGGTTAAAGCACATAACTGTCTCATTTAACAAGACATGTTCGACCTGTCTTATTACCAATCTCAACTGTCAATTGTTGACGCGCAACAGCAGTGTCATTTTTGAAAAAAATTAATATTCAGTCATTACACTCCAAGGCTTCCTTTTTCATTCTGATCATTGTTCTAATCAGGCACGAGCATCTGACGTGTGTTCAAAACTGTTTACGAGCCAACGCTAATTTTGGCGGTATAAATCCGAATTTTTATTTAGTAATGACATCGCCTGCAAATTGTTCCTTGGCAAGCAAGTAATTTCAACGAAAAGCACAAAAAATGTATCAAAAGCGTTGATGAAACAGCAGGTTGTTCAAAACTTATAGACGTTTTGCTGATATACAGCAGTGAAATTCGAATGATATCAAAACGTTAAAATTTTTAGGAATAGGCGTAAGAGACGGGAGTGTAGGGTGAAGCAGTTTCACAAAAGATGTGATAAATATAGAAAATCAAGCGATTGGCGGCCTATGTTCACACAGAACTGTCGTCAGACAGTCGTCAATAGGGGGGCTTTACGTTTGTGCAAGGGGGCTTTGCATTAGTGCAGGGCGAGGCTTGACCTTCAAATTTGAAAAAAATTCCACTAATTATAGTGTTTCATATTTCAATTTGGGGGGCTTGGAGCTGTGTTTGGAGGGGGGATAAGCCCACCAAAGCTTCCCGTGGCGACGGGACTGTGTTCGCAGCAAACAATCTCAATGAAATTTCCTAAACCTATAGCTTAAAGGAACAATAATGTAAATATCAACTATTTAGATATAATAAGATTGGACTTTTTGTTTAGATCACTGTTCCTACATTGTGTCTTCTTCTATGACTTTGCAAGATTTCCGAGTTTCACACTGTACACTGGCTACTTGCTGACGTAAGACGAAACTACGACGAAATACCTGAATGATGTATCGTCGTTGAAATTAGTGCGAATAAATCTAAATCTGATCGCTGACTATATGATGAAAACAAACCAGAGCTAAAATTGACCGAACTATGATCATGCTCAAGTCAGGGACAATATTAAAACCAACGACTGGGATAACATGGAAGTGAAATCAGAGGTTTTGGGATATTTTATCACGGGAAATAATTTCGCTCCCTTGATTGAAACGTTTTCCCATACGTCTATGTTTGCCAGCGCTTACTTTATATTTAAAATTTCCTACAAGATTGCCCGTTTTTGTGTCTTCTAAATAATCACCGGCAAACAACAGTAATCTTTGAAAAAGCTTACATTATGCCCAGTTATCTGCTGCTGGATTTCACAAGTGTTGTATTTTGGAATGTAAGTCAGTGGCAATAAACGCAGTCGAACTAAATTTCCTCAGTTCTGAAACGCGTCTTTTCAGCGCTGAAAGACTCCATCTGCACAAAATCCGAAAACGCAGTACTAATGCTTAGATTCTGCTGCTCAGGGAAAAAGCAAACCAGCAGACCATCCGCTCTTTGCGGCCTGCTTTTTTGTAAATGATGGCTGCATGCTGCTCAAAATCAACTGATTTTGCTATTTTACGTTGTTCTAAAATTGAAATGCTGGGTAAAACTACAAAGGTGATATTTTAGTTTTCTCCTGTTTCTTTCTGTCGCAAATATTGAGCATTTTGTGAACGCATATTTTAAGACCTACAGCAACAATAAGTCTCATGCCTATTACCAGGTCTCGAGTTCGCAAGGTCACCAATTGGCAAACACCCTTTTTCTGATTCGATAGCTCAGTGAAAATAATTGGGGCCCGTCACATACATGACCAAGAAACTTCAGCCAAGATTATGAGAGTCTGTTCTATTTGTGCCATCCTATTTTTGTGTCACTACACGCACTAGCAAACAGTGGAATAATTGAGTTACCGCAGAACACTTCAGAATTTTCCGTGTGCAATCACTGCAAATCTATCTTCATGTCTTGTCAAGAAAGATCCACACTGGTGTGATGATGGCTCTCTGCTCGAACCACAGGTAACGTTCTTTTAAAATGTTGGTGCGGCTCGACGTTAAAAGACACGTTGGGAACGATGCGTACGCGCCAACTCACACGCTCTTCTGCCCGCGAGCAAAGGCCAAATAATCAGACAAGTGGCCAAACCCGTGAGGGCGAGCCGTCTTATCGTCACGCTCACCGCAGCTGGCCGCTGCAGGCGGTTTGGAAAAACTAAGGGAGATAAAGTTGTGATCGTGCGCTTCATTTGATGGAAGTTCCAGTGGCGGAAATCATCTTCGCCAGGAAGGGTGTATGATATACACTTAGAAGTTAATTGAAAAACGTAAGTTGTGCTTTGCCCGGCCAGTTACCTTTTCCAGTAGTGGCTGTTAGTGCTTCCGACCTCCGTTTGGGCCAGAAGGTCTGTTATGCCGGTTTTGTACCTGTGCGTGGTCAGCACAGGTATGATTGAAGTAAACATCTGCCTACTGACGCCAAATGCTTGACTGCTTCACAGAGCTTTTTGGACCATTTCCATTCATGTGAAGTTCAGAAGAAGGAAATAAGAAGTCAGATTAGCTCCAAAAAATTGGCGTTAGTCCAGTACAGCATTACAGCACGTGTAGTATCATCGCTTCAATAATGTCAAATAACCTTGTTACGGAAGATGCATAAATTTGTAGCCAACGATTTTGGAAAGCTTTATAAGCTGAAAGAAGACTTTTAATATTCGGTCTGGATACCGTTTTAAATCAAATGTTGCCCTTGTGGTAGATTTATGACGTGATAATTATAAAAAAAAATATTATGTCTAAGAGAATTTGGTCGTATCCTTTTTTCTTTTCGCCAAGATAAATCTAGTGCAGTGTTCATTAGGGTGACGTCAAGTGACAACCCTTAAACAGAGAGGTAATGGCAAATAAATGTTCTCATTTAGTAAATAACCTGAAGAACAGGACCAGCGTGCTTCAGACAAAGCAAAGGGCCGAAAGTAGTAATTGAGGAAAAGCACACTGTGTTTTTTTGTTTTTGCCACTCTTGTGCGACAGTGATCCTGCAACAGTTTTTACATCAACAACTTCCTTGTATTTATTTGCACATTTACTGTTTATGTATCAGGCCTTAATCTCATAGCATCATAGCATCTTTCGAACTGTCTGCTAGATGTTTGAAGTTTCACATTGATCGATGGGATTTTCCGAAGCTGTGCCAAACAATCCGCGCAGGTGCCGCTAGAATCAAAACAATGTACCCACAATGCGGTGGAAACGAAAATGGCTACCGAAGAACCGTCTCGCTGGATGGATGGCGTATTTCCACCTCTCTTCCTCACCATCGTCGAAACTTGGACCTATTTTCCTTACATGCGTTATCCTGTACCATATAACACCGCACTCTGTCGCAGGTAAAACAGTTATTCCTTCTAGACCATTTTGAAGTTTTCGATATGGTTGAAATTTTTCCCTGGGTCACACTTTCACTTTTCATTAATACAATATTGGAGCAATTTTCTTCCCCGCATTGGGCAGTTGTTTTAACCTTCCAGGGATAGTTCTTTTAAACTCAATTTTAAACATACCGTAAACGCATTTAACAATCTAGATTTGCAAACAATTACTACTTCGAATTGTCCCCCCCAATTCAAGACCATACTCAAAAACGTATTGAAAAACACTGAGTTTTTCCATCAGAGTTTGCACCTTAAAAACCTAGTGTGGTGCTACTTCTGAAATGCTGTTGTGGTCAAATCAAGATTAAGTGTCTTTTCCGCTGTACTTGTTTTCGGACCTGTCGCGATTGAGGGTATTTTAAGTTAACAGTTTTGACAAGTTTGCCAGGGTTTAAAAAAAATTGAATAATTGATAATTTCCAGTTTATAAAAAAAACCTGACTGTCCACTAACCAAAAAGTGGACACTGTGTTGATGCAATGCCAGGATTTAAACCTATCTACTACACATATCCTTTAAGTTCAAATATCTTAAACGAAAATATAAATCAATCTCTCCTTGTTCGATATGACGGGTAGCGTTGTGATGTTTTGTACGACTAACAAAACAATAAAAAATAAGCTTGTAAGTCGATGAGAGTTTAGAGAAAATAAGCACACTGACGGATGGGGCTAGATCTGTCGTGTAGCCACTAAACGTGACATGAAACTGAACTTGAAATATCGGTAGAAAAGGAACAGTAGCGGTAGGAAAGGAAGCAGATGGTGCCAAAACACGACAGTGCAACATAACAATCAGTCACTCCATGTTCTGTTTTACAAGATGTGAGTAAAAAGTAGAGTTATTTAAATAAACTTCTCAAATGTTGGAAATACTTTGCTTGCAATATCTTAGAAAGTTACATGAATTTCTGTTTGAAAGCACTTTTCGGCACACTGTAGCTTTGAAACGCCCAAGATCCCAGAAGGTGTTAATCCTAAGGGTCTAGAACGGAACATAAGATACAACCAGTAACCTTACTTTATGGTTGTAGTACAAAATCCAGCTGACAGTCCCATTTATTTGTTATTACACCAATAGTTTCCTCAATTTATGGGCTAAACCTGTGCGTGGGTGGAAAACGCAGTTTGTCTTTGTCTAAAATTCCATGAACATATTAAAAGAAAAACAACAAGTTTAAAACTTCCATGTTTTCATTGAAACTGCTCACAATCTAAGGTAAACTTAAAGTCTTGATTTGCACAATTTCGAAACTAGCAAAGTGATCCACTAATCGTAAACTATTGGCAAAACCGCACTCATTACTCTTTGAAGACCAACCACCGTTTACTTTAAACCAGTGCTTGTCAACCGGGTGTATCGTACACCCCAGGGTGTACCAGGATTTTCCAGGGGTTTACCACGGGGATGGGGTGTACAGGGGTGTACCAGATGTGTGTTCTTCAAGAACAGTCACATTGCCTCACATTCAATGTTCTTTGCGTTAGTGCAGTGTGCCAACTTTTCACAAAAATCGTATATCGGAGGGTGTGAATTGTCTCTCTTTTCCCGCCTGTTTGTAATGTTGGTCAAGTGACCATCACGTATCCTTCACAGGCGTAGCCAGAGGGAGGCATGGCCACCCCGAATTTTTGGCATATCGAGTCATTTTGTGATTTGAGAAGCGGCGTCCCAAACAAAAATACTGTCGCTCGCCTAAGTCAAACATTTTGCCCCCCCCCAAATTTGGGTTGGCTGCGTCACTGGTATCCTTTTTTCGCTAAATGCAGCGCAGTCGGGGGTCCGCAGGTAGAAAAGGTTGGGAACGATTGCTCTAGCTTGAATTTTGCATAAGCTGATGTAACAATCATGCTTTTCTCGGCAATAATTATTGTTTTGTAGTAAGATACGTAACGTAATTTTCCACATTGCTTTTCAAGCAGTTAGCTGGGGCTGAGCGAGAACTTACACCGAGAGGAAGTGAGTAAACTAAATGTTAAATTCAACTTTGCAATTTTTCTGTTCAGATTTTAGGTTGTTATCATCTTATACTTTTGAAAATTATTGCAGTAAGTTGTTCATCCTCAAGGAAATTGGACATTTGGATTTTTTAAAGAAAAACCTGGTAGCGAAAGATAGTTGTGAAAAAGAGCATAGTAACTGCCAAAGTAAATACTTCAGTGAAATAAGCGAGAGTAGGATGGCAGCAAATCACATGCTGAGTGCAACATAGTCCACTTTTCCGGGAGTAATGTCGAGAGTCACCAGTGTCCAGGTATCAGGAAGTTATTCAAGAGAAAAAAGCTTGCATTATAAAGGAACGAAGCTTACATCGCGTATGGGTTTTGTCACACGAAAGAAGAAACGTTGAACTCGTATCCTTCAGGGCATTTCCTGTTTTTAAAATCGTATTTGGTAATATTAATTTGGCTCCAGCGCATCTCAAAAAACGTGCAAAGTCACAGCATTC
>Ga0210059_1009153_pt1 | contig 15498 bp, 8 predicted proteins | sample Ectturendosymbi2_FD_188042 | JGI IMG/M metagenome (GOLD analysis project Ga0210059, IMG submission 188042) | Ecteinascidia turbinata endosymbiont from Florida, USA - Sample 2 (SPAdes) (version 2) | ecosystem: Host-associated > Tunicates > Ascidians > Unclassified | place: Key West, Florida... | reverse complement strand
TTAAGAACAACACACCAAGAAAGTGAAATGACATGTAGACCACTCACCATATCAAAAGGAAGGATTGGTGAATTTTCAAATTGATTGAGGTGCAGAAATTTAGTTGGGATTTCTAGGGTTGTCCATAGGGTTTTTGATATGTTCAATGTCCTTTTCACTTCGGATAGCAATGACTCTGCTGTCATTGCTTTGTCTGAGAAGAATTCTTCCATTGTTAGTCCAAATGTATTTCCAGTTAATTTTTTTTCTTTCTTCATTGGCCAAGGAAAATAAATGTTTATTTCTTTTTGTAAGGTTTTCATTGATGAAAACACGTTCAGAGGTAGGTTTTCCTGGAGCATTACTTTTCAATTTCCTTCTTTCTTTATAAATATTGTTTCTGGTTCTTCTAGAGACAAACCTAACAATAAAGTGAGGAAATTTTCTTTGAAGGATACCTTGAAATCCAATATTTCTTCCCATCATCGATGGAGCGCCGTCGATGAAATACTCTATGACATGACACCAATCAAACTGATTCTCCGTGAAAAAAGTATCCACAGTGCTAAAAATATCATGCCCTGTTGTTTTCGAATGCAATGTCAAACAACAATGATGCTCCTCTACTATGCGACATCCACATGCAAATTTACCATACACTAACAACTGTGCTTCTGACGTAATATCAGTGGATTCGTCAATGACCAATCCTGTGTAAGGTGAAGAATGAAAATCTTCGTAAATCTGTTCTCTCAAATCTTTCCCCATAATTTCAATTCTGCGAGTTATCGTATTGTTACTAAGAGCAAGTCCAGTAATGGCATCTCTTACTATTTTCTAAAAAACCTCACCTTCAAATATCTCAACGAAACTCTCAAGCACAGGGATTATTACGACCTCACCCTCCACGTATGGTCGCTTTTCTCTAGCAACAATATAAGCTGCCTTGTATGAAAATAACTCAAGTCATTGCTTCTTTGTGAGAGATTGTCTCAAGAACGCTTGGCGCTTTGTTAGTTGTTCAAAGCGCTACTTAAAACATGCTTCCTTCATCTGTTAGTGAAGCCACATCTTTGTGAGTGTTCATGTGTTCAAGGGCGTACGCAAGGGGGGGTTGGGGATAAAACCCCCCCCTTGAGCTTGATATTTTACAAAAACTTTATTATAAGGTAATGTATAGGGCTTGATTTTTACAAAAATAAGGGGAGTGCGTGTAGAGGAATATGCCTATTATGTCAGCAAACTTCGCTTGAAAACACAAATATGACGTCAAGCTGTGACGTCACAAAAAGCGCACACCAAATACAAATGACCACCATATGCCACTGAATGAACCCCACCATGAAAATTTTCTGCGTACGCCACTGCATGTGTTTCAACAATTTGTTTGGTTTCAGTGATTCTTCAGCGATTTCTTTTGAGCACATTACACCAATTACTTTTCCAAATACGTGCACAACTTCAAATCTCCCCAAAAAGGACCCATCCACTGATCGTTTCTGCTTTTTATATGACTGTTTCTTTGGCCTACAACTTGGTCCCGCTTGAATCGAACCATCCATATTGCAAAACAACAAAGCAAATTTTCTATAATTCTACTGGCTGTGCACCTGGTACAAAAAAGCTAAGGCTGAATGCCTTCCAAAAATGAGCGAAGACCACAGGCAAACTTACAGCAACTCATGCATCTCAGAAAAGTGTACAACTACCCTCTTTCATGTCAAAACACGCGGAATTACCTGCTTTTTAATAACACCCACAACTGATATACGCAACGTTTTCAAACAACGATTCGATGAAAAAACTTAAGTAGGCTACTGTTAAAGATGCTGTATAGACCGCTTGTTTGAGTAACAAAGAAACTGTGAGTAAAAATCAAATCTATAAATTTGTTGCACTCTGCTACTGCACTGAACTACGCTGTCAGGTGAGCCACGTAAGGCGACAGAGGATTCCTATCCTCAACCACTGCAACCAGGCTCTGCAGGAGCAATGTACTTTTGTGAAGCAGATTATGATGACATAACCAGTCTAGATTGCAGGAAAGAGAGTGCAGTTCGGACCGCTTTAGAAAATTTGATTAAAGAAGAAAGTCACACTGATGGCAAAGATGAACACTTCGCGACCCTTGAGAGCTCTTGCGCCCCTGAGCGAAAGCTGTTGCGACCTACTTAGGGTCGCCGACCCTGGTTTGGGAATCTACGCTCAAACACACCGAAAACAATTTCTATTGAATTGGTTGCTATTTCCATAACTAAAAGGAGAACGCAAGTGACATGAATTTTATTCTTATTTGTACTGCTAAATTATAAGATAATTTTAAAGAAGTTGACTAAGTGAACAGATGGCATTATAGTTATAAAATTTTCAGAGCACGCTGTACAATTTAAAGTGATTATTTGTTTCTTGTTAATGTACAGTAAATTTTTAAATAATGTTTTTCCTTTTACAATGATAATACCTTAGAAATCAGGTTTTGCTACAACTGTCATATGTTGAAACTTCTATTTTATATGAAGATAGAATTTGAAAAATCACGCAATGATTGTTTTGATGAAAGTAGCGGAAAAGAGAAATCCTGTTATTCTCCAGTTCTTGTGATTTCAGTAGCCTACCTCAACATTTATGATGTCACAAACAAACAATGGATAATTAAGACATGCCACAGGTAGCACATCAATTGAAATCTGTGATGTCATAGGGAAGTCTAAGAGTAGAGCTAAACCATTCACCAAGGCCTTCACAAAAATCAAAATTTTTGCATAACTTAAAAAGTTTACCTGATAGAAAATAACGGACTGCATTTGTGAAATCAGCGACCCAAAATTAGTCTAAATGAGCTCTAAAACCTTGAGCACCAAAAATTGTGTTGGCCAGTGATCTTACAACATGGTCAGGCTATCATTCCTACATGGATCAACAACAAAAATTTGCAACTGATTTAAAATCTGCATGGCAAGTTGAAAATTTGGATGACACTTCTGTGCCCATTCGCGTAATTTGGAATGTTTTTATTTTTATCAGGCAGACCAGAATAGATGCTGCAGTGCATAATTTATGATTAAAAAGTTCCTTAATGACTGAACCAAAATGCATCTGACCATCTTGTTATTGGCACTTTTTAGGAAGTCACTTATTTTTGCTTTAAAATGTGCAGGAGGAACTGGTGGGGCTTATGTCTACAGATTTAGCCTTTACATAGAATGTTTGCTGGTATTTATTAGAGATAGACCGATATATCGGCCTGGCCAATATATTGGGCCGATATGTAAGTTTCATCAATATATCGGTATCGGCCAAAACGGCCAATTTTATCAGCCTTTGGTTGTTGACAAAATGTTGTTATATTCCTCACACATCCAGACAACTTGTGTTAGAAAGCACTACGAACCAAGTCAAGACAGTTATCTTGCATCAGCGCCAGCAGGTGGGTTTTCATAAAGAAGCAGACAAGACGAACCCTGAAGCACGCCTCAACTGTCTGTCACAGCCAAAACAAAAGCATCATCATTAATCAGATTAATTAAAAATCATAGCAAAATATTGAAATTACTGCTACTTGAAAAATTTTTGTTCATAAATCTTGATTTTAGAAGTTTTTCAAAAAAAGGTGAAGCATAGAATACATTATATTTTTGATAATGAAGCAGGGAAAAAGATATAAAAAAATTTGGAAATATTGTTTTTTGGGAAAATCTAGCGATCTGAAAATTGCTTTAACTTGATAATTGTTGGTTGCGATACAAGCCGTGACCATATTTTACGGGCTGTAAGGTGCACTGGATTATAAGGCACACTTTCGATTTTTGAATGCTAGCTCTTTTTCATACATAAGGCTAGATTTATAAGGTACAACATTTCAGATTACATACTAGGGAGTTTAATCTGTCACGCATGCCTAATCTACTAGACACGAACAGAATAAGCTAAAAGCTATGCACATGTTTGATTCGGTGTGCACCAATGTAGTGAGGAGCCTCACAAAGTAATACGTATAGCTCTGGTTGCAGCAGCCTCACAGAGTAATACCATCTGTGCTTCAACAGTACAGTATGTTCTTGCTGCTCAGGGGAACCACATGCGCTGCTCATTGCAATTGTTGTTGGTTAATTACAGGGTTTCTCAAATGGGGACCTCGGCCTCCCTTGCGGACCAGGGAGCAGTTCTTTGTGGACAACGAGCAGAGGCCTTCACTAGGTAGCTTTGCTCTGGTATTGCATAACCCAAGTGTCACGATATATTAAGTATTCGTCAGTTAAACTTAGAAGGGGGCCACAGCTCATGAAAGTTTGAGAACAGTGGTTTATTACATAACATGATGGTGTGTTTACAAAAATCGTAACTAGCAATTAAATAAATAGCACCACTGACCATATAAAATTGGTCTTAGGGGCAAAAGCACAACCAGATTCCTACATTAGGTGCACCACATTATAAAGCGCACATTCAGTTTTTGAGAAAATTAAAGGATTTTAAGTACGCCTTATGGTCTGAAAGTACTGGTATATTATATAGGGCTCTTGTTAAGTTCAGACCTGGTTGTTGATCTTAGAACAAGTCAGCATTTGTAACAAAATATTCAGATGGTCCCTGGCTAAAATGAGGAGACAACACCTTTTTTCAGCTTGACCAAAAATGTAATTTGAATACATTTGTTTGTTTTACTCTGTTTTTACAATAAATGAGTAAACTTTAAATCATAGCCAGCTATGAGCAGATGAAAATGATTGTTTGTTTATTATTTAGAACGGCATTAGCTTGTATATAAATCAGTAGTGAAACTTTTGAAGAAATGTGCTTTCAATACTTAGATATGAACATTTCCTTAAAAATGTAACTTAAAAAATGCTGTGGTTTTAAGTTTTTATGTCATACAGAAATGAAATGTTCCACAACTTGACATTTCACGATTTATTTGCAATTGTACCATTTGTGAAATGTCTTAAACAGATTTTATGATATTGTTTTTAGTTGTCAAAAAACTGACTAAAGTGCAGTTTTAGATTTTAAAGTCCTTTTGTCTTGGATTGAAATTTAATGCATTGATTTTGCCTTTTCTTTGAATAATTCAAATGTTTTGTTTTTTGAATGAATTGGCTCGCCTTGGCTTCACATAGTTTGTTCTTTCAAAAAACTGATTTTTAGTTCAACTCTATTTTGAGGATGTGACAAGGTCAGATGTTCAGCTAAAAATAAAAATACAATGGCAATCTTATTGCTGTTTTTTGAAAGTAGATTGAAAATCAATTGCACAGCGATACTGAAAAGCAATAGCAACAAAAACTAATTTGAATGTTTATAATAATGCTGTACCAGTTGACTAAGCTTGTTCAGTCAGCTTATGAGCATGGGGATAATTGAAATGCAATGCTGTAAATCATAAGACAAGGTTTCATTTATATAGGTTTTTAGAAAAAGGTTGAAGTAGTTATAGCAGTTCACCATATTAGTCACTGCCATATTCTTCTGATTGAAAATTTTTGATTGTGTGTGACTCATGCAATGTTATAAAACTTCCGTGACCAAGTGTATACAGTAAGAAGCAAGTCAGTACAGCAAATTACAAAGTTGTTATGGTGATTGGTAAAACTATTCGTTGTTTAATCAAATTGAAAAACTGTGCAAAGTCAACTGACAAAGTATTTATCATCTTGTTGATAGAAAAAATCAAATGCTCTCAGAATAGCAGATAAAATTACTGTATGGCAAAAATATTGAAAAGTTTGCCATTTGTTTGTTTGTTTCAGAAGTAAAGAACATTCTCTAAACCAAAATTTTTATAATTGTCTATGATGTATCAGTGGAGCATGCAATGAATGCTTGAAATCTTTTTCTGTATCCTCTGAAATTACTTCAATTTTCGAAGCTAATGTGACTTAGCATACTGGTTAATATAAAGTTCCCGCATATGGAGTTAAAATGACTCTCATCACTGGTGCAGTGGCTTCAGGTATCTTTGCAATAACTGGACTTGAAGTACAGACAAACCATGTAAGTTACTGAGAAGTAATTTTCTTAGATATAGAAATAGTTCTTTGTTTTTTTTGTGTGCTGTACATAATGACTTTGTTTCCCAGTTTCCGACATGTTAAACTTCTTAACAACATCAGGGATTTTCCCCAAGAAAACAGACTGGTTATTGAACAGTTTTTGACAGTTTACCATATTTATGCTAGTTTCTGAAACACTTTGCAATTGCAGCTGAAACAAGCACTTCATTTGCTAAATCTGCAATATTTTATAGTTTTAATACATAAATGTACAAACCTCCAGGAGAAAGATTACAGCCAGTATCCAATAGCAGCTAGATCTGTATGTAGCAGGGTATCAGCTCTGGAAAAAAACATTCCCTACAGATATGTAACATGCAAAATAAACATCTGCCATATTATGGCAGTGCCATAATTCTTAGCTTTTCTAAATTGTGGTCATCACATTATTGCAGGAACATTCAGTCAATTCAAGACAGGGTACATTTAAAATTTAATTGCATTGTAATACTGTAATAGTTTTAGTACTGTTACTAGTAATTGTGCTTCAGATCTTTTTTGTTAGTAATATTGTTCTCCTAGAACTTTTGTATACCATTAATTTCAGTTAAAGAGACCACTAACTAGAACATGGGTGGAAAGCTTCCTGCCTTGTGGAGCACATTTTATCATTTGATTGTAAAATTTGACAGTAATCTAGACTGGAAGCAGATGAATTGTATGTATAAACTAGTAATGTACAAGTGGAATGTAAAAAAGACATGAATTGGCTTTATTAATATAATTTGGACAAGTTCAGTGAGCTGAATAAAAGTGCTTAACAAGCCATATGTTGTCTGCAGGCTGTATTATGTCTTGCCTAGAGCAACCTTATGGCAATTTGCAATCTTCCTGTTATTTACATATTTCATGCTGGCCTATGACAAATTTAGCAGGTTGTGCATGAAGTGAATTTTTTCTTTGCCCTCTGAGAGTTGTTACTACCAACAAATCTGTTTTCAGAAATCAGCATCACGCTACATCATGGCAGTATTCTTGCATCTTTAATATTTTTCCTATTGCTCTTATATTTAGTGCGTTCCTTTTATAGCTCTCTGCTCCAGATGTTTTGGTAAATATTTATCATAGTTGTGAAAAAAGTCTACTTTGACACTGTTTCATCCTAAAACTCTTTAACAAAGCTTTCGTGATCCAATTTATTTGGTTTTTCAATTACCGTATATACTTGCGTATAAGCCGACTCTTAAAAACTGTCCCAAAATGAGGAATTTTGCAAAAACTCGCATATAAGCCGACCCCCAAAATGCCTTGGTGTGTTGTTTGGGCTAATAACAAAAAAGTATCAACATGCAATGCACTATGCTTAAACATGATTATGTTGCATTTTATTTGAGGTACAGTTAAAATTAATATTAAAATTGAGTTGTAGTTTGTATGAAGTAACTTTATTTAGTGCAGTCTCAATCTTTATGGCTGTATGTATGACTGAATGGTAATATCGGTGATATTGTGTGTTCTGAGAAGTGGCGTCATGTCAATTCGTTTGTTTGAGATCAGATTTATGTGCGTATAAGCTAACCCCCTAATTTGATAACTTTTCTTTATTTTAAAGTCGGCTTACATGTGAGTATATATGGTCATTTTTATGCAACTGTTTGTATGAATGTGCCGACATTTTTAAGTGTTTATAGTCAATGCTGAAACTATATCCTGCTATTTTTTGTTTTTCAAATTGCAGCTGGCATTTCTTGTATCTCTGTATGTGTCCTTGATTGGCTCATACGTTTTCAAATACATTCTGTCCAAATATTCAATCAATGTTTATTTGATAGCCAATGGATTGTTTGGATTATGGTTGTACTTCTTCAATTGGGGTTGGTATGTAATAGATTGTACTAGCAGTCCTTAACATAATTTGTGCAAATGTTGTGTGCTTATAGCTGATAAAGTTTTATCATGCAATAGTTACCCAGCACCACAATTTTAGGATTAACATGCAGTAATATCACTTAGAGATTGCAATTATGATGAAATGCCTGTAATGCTTGGTAAAATTAGCTGCAATGCAATAACTTCATGTCTTATCATACACTTGAAGCCTAACTACTGTAACTGTTAACTATAGTCACTGGCTTCAACACAACTGCTAATGCCAAATGATTTATTTGCTTCATGCAGCATATGGCTTTGTCTATCATAGGGTTGTGGCTGAGGTGCCATGATAATATTATGGCCAAAAAAACTAAATTTTGGTAAAAATTACCCAAGTTTGAGTAAAGATATATTTTACCCACATCTTGTTTTTTGGGCCATAACTTTTGAACCAGAAACGCTAGAAAGCTAATCAAAGGCTCAAAAGACTCTGGTTTGGCCTAGTTTCCAGCAAAAATTTGAGCGAAATTCTTCCCTCTTGCGGTTGTGGCCCAGGGCCTGATTACCTCAACCAAAAAGGCCTAAACCTACCCCACTTATGATGTCACCCACAACAAACCTGAAATTCAAAGCTGAAAATTTTTTTTTTTCATTGCAAACTAGAAGACTTGCCAAGTCTTGAGGGTTTAAACAGCTCTCTAGCACAATCAACTGGTGAGTTATGGAGTTGCACAGTGGTGCAGAAATAGAGGCTCAATGCATGATTTCAAAGTATGATATACTCATACACCAGCTGCCAAGGTGTTTTGTTGTGTTCCCTTGTGCCCCACGAATTTAAGTTTTAGATAGCTGACTTTTGTGTTTTAACAAGCTTCCATCTGATGGCTGCCTACACACACTATACAATGTTTTTCCACAAGAGCGTATACTGTTTACTAGCGTTTCAGGAGATGATTGAGATATGACAATTTAGTGTAACCACATGTCACCATTCTGTTTTGTTAACTAGCCTGCAATTTAGTTCTGACCATATAAAATATCCATCACATGCAGAAAAATTATATATAGTTTTTTACAGTTCGCTACAAATGGACCAGTGAACCAATTTCAAAATTATCTTACTTTCAATTCAAAGTGTAAATATGACCTGTTTTTGCAAATAAGTGTGTAATAACACACATCTGCTGATCTATGCAGTTGTTTATCACACCATTGTTACATATTTCCCATGCCATTGTTCCATATAAAGTGTGGTAAAAGATTGCTTAATGACCATTTCTCCAAGTTGACAGATGTCTTAGTGATACTTGTCTTAGTGTCTGTGGTCTAATTAGTTCTATCCAAAGTCAGTTTCAAATTTAGAAAACAAGAGAAAGCAAAACTGTGTGATAAAGATGAAAGGTTTCCTTGATTTGTAATTTTTGCTAATTTGCGTGGTTCAAATACTTTTTACTTGTGTTGTTTTGATAGGAGTATTCTGTACATGCTTGTTGATGCGGTGGGCTCATACATTCTATTGCGGAGTTTATCACCTAAAATAGCTTACAAGTAAGTGCTTCTGTTTAAGTGCAAGTATCAAGTAGTGCTAATGTTGATGTTTTTGTTATTTTATCTGAGATGTTTATTACATATTTGTTCACCCAACATAAAAATATTATCTCAAAAACCTTTCTACCTGTACCATCTTGGAAGAAATGCATTGAGTAAATAAGAGTCAGAGTGTGAAGGTTATATGAAAGTAGTTCATGTATGTTAGACTTAAAAAACGTAATTTCGCCGTTTAACTGGTAGTAGTGGCAAAGCTGCCTGTTGAACTCAGTCTTTTAAAGAGATGCTGTTAGATTTGAGATAGACCTGAGATCACAAAGGCAACTTGGTGGTGTTCACTGGACAAAACAAGTCTTTTCATAAATGGCTAGCTGAACCAGTTGTCATTAAACTGAAGATCAAATTAATTTATGATGTCAATAGTGAGTTTCTGAAGTGAAATTGAATATTGTAGAAATGCTGGACTCTGATATTTTGCTGTAAAATCAGTGTCACTTAAAGATGTAAGTTCTGAAAACTTGAGTCAGGTGGTGATTAAAAATTTAGGAGTTTTCTAGTTAATTGTTGTTCTGCAGGTGTTAATTGTTCAACCCATGTAGTTCACTATTTTTTGATGCAATTGTTTTTCAGTATTTCTATGCAAAACTTAAAAATTTGCGTGTTTGTTGTTGCTCCGATAGAATACTAATATATCTTTTGCCATGTAGGTACACTTTCACAGTAAGCATGTTCTTACTTTCTGTTTGCCATTTGGAAAGACTTGTTCAGTTTTTGAATAATGCTTCAGATGAATATCAAGCAGATTTTACTGGGTATGTCATAAACTGTGTTTTTGCCTCTCTTACTATATATTTAAACGTAAGGAAAATTTATGTAGACCTTCTGTTAACTTGAACTTTTCTGGAGTCAGGTGCTTTATTTAAGAAACCTTGCAAGTTTTGTGCATAATGTAGCAAGTTTCCCAACTTTCCATAAAGAAACACAATCACTAGTTTTCATCATTTTGGTGCAATATTGCAAAGTTTCCAATGGGCATGTAGATACAAAATTGCTTGTAGTTGAAATATGTCACATTTATTTTGTGGAAAAAAATGATATACTGCATCGCCATGTATAAAAATCTCAGCAGGTTGGCTAGGGTAATTGTGATGTATAAACTTTAAGTATCGGTAGCTGCTGTAAAGACCATGTGTGGTAGTTCTTTACTGAGAGTACTGCTTCTCATTTTTGGCGAGTTTTCATTTCTTCATTGTGTTTGTGCTGATGACCCAATGATATGCGGTTTATCTCTTTGTAGGTCACTGATGATTTTAACGCAAAGAATAACAGCACTTTCATTGAGCATGTATGATGGTAAGACTTTTTGGGTGATTCCTAACAGGCTGTGTAATAACCAGACGTTATTGGCAGTCAAGGAATGGTTGAGACTTTATCTTGACCAGAAATTCGTGTTAAATTTGTAACAAAATCGTTTGTTGGTAAAAAGCGCCCTCCAGTGCTTAAATTCAGTTTTGGTAAGCGTCGGATGTGTACAAATGAATCGTGGGAGCGTTCTATGTATGCTTAAAATGAGGTCTGAGTGCCACTTCCCATTAAACATGTGAGCCGTCTAATGGATCAACTTTTCTTTTCTGGAGCGTGACCGACTGAGACCGTCAGCGAAGCGGTTGTCATTCTACTACATTTAAAAAAAATGACTGTTCCTTGACCGACAGCCTGGTACTGGTTCGGGTGGAGCTGAGTTCCTTAAATTAAACCTATGTCCTGGATAATTATAAAAAAGGATAAACAGTCTTAATGAAAGCTTACTGTAATATATTTCATTTGTTTACCATGTTGTTTTGTAATAGTGTTATATTTCGGGCGTTCAAAGATCTTTGCCGATATTTTCTTTGACACCTTGTTGCAGGATTGTAAGTTGGAAGCCTTGGAGTGGACAGTTTTGAGACGGTGGCAATATGTGCTGGTTTTATTATCCTTGGTATTCCGAAAATCGCCCACCGCTTCGGAGGGAGCGGTTGTTTCATAGATAAATGCGAAGCAGTTTTTCTTGCGGAGCCCTGTAGTAATCATTGATACCGTGTTGGATCCCACGGAGTTCGTCGTAAAGACAAAGATAAAACAGTTCGCTTAACTCCATCTTTCAGAAATACTTTTCCCCGGCAGGTTTCATGCACAGTGTTATCGTGCTGCTGTTCGCAAGTTGACTAGTTCGAAGTTTTTGCTTTCAGGCATGCATCGAAAAGATTCCGAACTTACAGAATCTCAACGCAAGTTTGCCGTTCGGTGCGTCCCTGCTGAAGCAAAGTTTTGTTCGTAGACTGTCAGCAGTCACGCATCCGATTTTTTATTTTGCATTATCATTTCAGGAAGCTTCCGTCATTCGTGGAATACTTCGGTTACATGTTTAATTTTCATGGAATGTTGGCTGGACCATTTTTGTTCTACACTGACTGGAAAAAAAGCGTTGAATCAAGTTTGAAAGAAAAGGTGGAGTTGTACATTTACCTGCAACAACCCTGGTCGTGCGACAGTTAATGCTTCGCGAATTCTATTAACAGTAGAATTGCCCTATGACGTCACTTCATGGCACCGGAGAAAAAGCGTCGCTACATGGGAACTGTCGTGACAACCGAACTGCAATAAATAGTTCCTAAAATGGTTTTTAGTTCAATGCCAAAGCCTAACAAGGGTTAAAAGTGTTCTTTGATTATGATTGCTGCCAACAGTGTCGTATTTGCACGCATACTCTGATAAGGAAAATAGAGAAATTATTTTGTCCTTATTTTTCAAAGGTATCGTCAACGTCGTTCTTGAGATATCGAAATCTCTTGGAAGTTTTGCCACTTTCATACCATTTTCGCTATTGAACGAAACGACGGTGTCATACATTCTCACGCCAAACCTGTCACGGCTCAACGGTTGGCTGCTTAACTTAAATGCGTTCCTATTCGGTCATAAAAGATTTGTGTGGTGGCTCCACACAGCCGAGCTTACACTTCAAACTGTAAAGAAAACTTGCAGTTGTCGTCATAAATGAAGAAAATATTCTGCAGGATCGACAAAAAGCGTCGCTATAGCAGCGAAGTGACGATATAGCCGAATTCGAATGCACGTAAAAGATAGGAATCCTCTAACCAGACCAACGAAAATGCGTCGTTAGGCGAATTCTTCTGTAGTATAAACCAGGAAACGTGATCGCAGCGTTATCAATGAGCGTTTCAGTTCAACAGAATAGCTTCTTTTAAACGGTCTTGGCTGATATGCAGCGCTTTGTGTACGTGTTTATATGAACCGGCAATGTAGCGTCTGTTTTCACCTTATATTCGATTCTGCTATCGTATGCCTGCAACAGCAAGCAGCAAAAGCAAATTTGCATTTGATTGAAAGTCTTGCTATCACTTACTTGGTGTGAATGTTTCAGCCACTCTTCTCGTTTTATGTGAAGTTCTTTCAGTAGCTACGAAATCGAATGTGGTAGTACCCAAAAATTAAACCAAATTGCTGCCTTTGTGCCAGCAGAAACGCTGCCAAGAGCCTGAATATCCTCGCGTGCAGTGTGCGACGCTGTGGTATGTGGCTTGTCTTAATGCATAGGAAAGACAAAACTCTAGTTTTTTTTGGGTCTATTTTTCTGATTTAACAAATATTTTACGGAAATAATTATCTTAAAAATGCTTTTTCGTATTTACAGGATGTTTCACGATCTTCACCGTCGTCTGCGGTACGTGCTGTGTCTCCCAAAAGTAGCTTGTTATTGGAAGTAGCGAGATGATCTTTTGCTGTTGTCAACCATTCGAATGTCTGTGGTGGTCGTAACGTTGTCATGGTTTCGTCGATAAGCTTGGATGCAAAATGTTCATTTTCACCACTTAATAATTCTCTTTTCACTATTTCAACAGTGGGTAGTTTTGTCGAAAGTCTGCGGAGGAATGCTGATGATATGCTTCTTTTGGTTCGGCAGCCAGACATTTCCTTGCGCGCACAACACCGGTAAGCGCAATTCAATTACGTTATCGCAGCGTCTCATGATCGGATGTGGGTCGTCACAGTCCTGCCAGGGAGCGTCACGTGCGTCAGTTCGGTCTTCACAGATTTGCGTGCATAAGTAAAAATGACGCTCTCTCTTGCCGTTCAATATGTTTTGCTCTGCACTTTGAAAATAAAAGTCGCAACGTTTGCATCGTATCGTTTTAATGCGTCAGATTGTCGATAGTCTAATAAATCTAATCAACGGTGTAACAATTTTAAATGCGTTAGTTTTGTGATTCGAGCATCATACTTTTACTCATGTTTCATTGACGGCGCAAGTTAATTGGGAACCTTGTTACTAATATCACCGAACTACAGGGTGTTTATTGTGTGATCTAGTCCACCGTATGAACGACAATTTCTTGGCCGGAAAGCTATCCTCGATGTCTTGTGTCAGTCGGGTGACCTGATCTACGGTCGACGTCTCGTGTCGAAAACCCGCTTGTTCCTGCGGGAGTAATGGGCCGATGATTAGTTCGATGCGAGCGTAGATGAGTCTCTCGAGGATCTTGAAGCGGACACACAACAGGGATACAGGGCGATAGCTCATTCGGTCCCCAATGACTTTTCCGACTTAGAGGCCGCTACTATTAACGCTCTTCTCTAGATTCTGGGGATTTTAAGTTGGCGCACAGCCTATTAAGATATCTTAAGTAGGCCGTGGTTGGCGCATGCATGCAGAGCCGACCTGGCGTGGAGTATAAACTCCGGGAAAATACTGTAGAATCCAGACCCGGAGATTTTTGTGGCTTCAGGTGCTTGAGGGCGGCAGCAAGTGGAAGGCTGATGTTGGTTGACAAGTTGGAAATCCAGTGCCACGCTAAAAGAATTCTCGTTTGCTGTGTCTGGAATTTTGTTATAGACGTGTTTTTTTTTCTTAGACGCAGTTCATGTTTTGCATCCATCGATCGCTTTATTCCCTCTTATGCTTTTGATGACTTTTAATTTTTGTGTTGCAGATCCCAAATTCATTGCAAACGCATCTTTGTGGCATCGCGTATTCTTTCTTTACATGTCATTGCTGGTGGCACGTACTAAATATTACGGCGTGTGGCTCTTTGGTAAGCGATCTTGTGAAGGCAGATGTGTAAATATGATTAATGCTTGTTATGTCTGTGAGCTGAATACTGTGCTGAAGTGCATATAGGAAATGCCTTTGAAAGGTGCTCGTCATGGTTTCTGCCTTTGACAAAAAAGCAAGAACTCCTGCCATGTTGGTGGATGTATTCAAAACTAACTTGCGCGGTTGAGTATATTTTTGGCCTTTCAGAGCACATTTTTCCTATTAATGGTTTCCTCGCAGTTGTGCCGTTTGTGCTAGCTGAAATGTATTGATCAGTGCCATCACAATCGTCGTATTCATTTAGCTGACGGAATCCACAATTCTGGCGGCATCGGATTCAACGGTTATGATGAAAGTGGTACACCGAAGTGGAATCTTGCGTCGAATGTCAGCATTCTTAAAATTGAGGTAAGCCTACCAAAAGTAAGAGCTTCGGCTTCTAAACTTGTTTCCGTTGTTTGTGGTAGTTTAAGAGCTGTGATTAATAGTATTCGTGCAGTTGAATCCCACTTCACTGATCTGGCATCTGTTCTGATGTGTAAAATATTTTGTTGTTGATCATATTGTGAAAGCTGGGAGTCCAGAACGCAGTCCTTAAAATACATATCACTGTGTGTGCTACACAGTGTAGTGGTTTAACAGGATTTTTCCTTCTAGTGCTAGATGTCCAATCCAAAACGTTTTGTAGAGGTGCTACTCGAACTGCCGAGAAGTATAAAAACTGTAGAGACGAAGTAATTTTCTGTCTCTGCGTGTAACTGTTCATATTTGTACCCTACTGTTCGCCTATGCAGGCAGCGGGGCCTTGGCCTTGGTCTTTAGGTGCTTGCATTTTAGGCACTTTCGCATGTGTTTTCAATCGTTCGCTCGATTGCATCTGTTACGTTGCAATACGTCTTTTTTAGTGGGTGCATTATACTCCCATCCTAATAACAATACAAAGCATTTTGGAGAAATCTTGGAAAATAGTATAAATATTTTAAATATGGAAAGAAAAACTTTTTACCTGCTTGG
>Ga0210059_1009152_pt1 | contig 15499 bp, 9 predicted proteins | sample Ectturendosymbi2_FD_188042 | JGI IMG/M metagenome (GOLD analysis project Ga0210059, IMG submission 188042) | Ecteinascidia turbinata endosymbiont from Florida, USA - Sample 2 (SPAdes) (version 2) | ecosystem: Host-associated > Tunicates > Ascidians > Unclassified | place: Key West, Florida... | reverse complement strand
ATATAGTCGCATTTCGTACAAAAAATTGAATGTATGAGAATTTGGTCATTGACTCACTGCAAACTTCACGTTTCCAAATATTGTCTGATCATTTTCAATGCCCTTGGGATGCTATAAACACCTTCCAGGTCAAGTGCCAGCATAATTATTGCTTTCGAGTTTTTTGGTATGTTCATCTCTACGCGTACCCCAAGCGTTTTCTCGGGGGGTGGGTGAAAGTTGTGCTTGTTTTCGAAATAATATACCTTTTTTTCGACCTTCAAGTTGTTTTCTATGGTCAGATGACTTCGATAACCAACAGCATTTTATTTTAAATAGTTTGTGATTGATAGTTTGCCACTGATGGGCAGGTATTGATGGGCAGGTATTTTTGCAAACAAATTTCCTCATTTTGACTAGACAATCGTGATGTGCAGGAGCGTAACGAGGTTAGATGGCGCCTGGGGAAAGAAACAAGTTTGGCGCGCCCATGTTCGGACCTGAGGTCTTTCGGAAGCAAATGTAGGCCTACTGCTTTGAAAAAAGTGGTTATGACATTGCTGTGACTTTTTGCCCCCCCGTAGTGATTCGGCGGCCGAGAAATTGTGCCCCCTTGACCTCTCGTTACGTCTCTGGTGTTATGCAATAAATATCGGAACATTTTCTGAAAATAAACAAATCTTCAAGTCAGAACGTCATTAACTTCTATTCCACGAACATCTGCAATTTTCGAACACAATATTAGGCCTACCGCATAGAGCTTGCACAGACTGACAACAAAGGTTACTGGCTGCATTTCAAGTTTCTTCGTGTAGTTTTTTTGTCACTTCTGATCCTGCCACACGCGTTTTTTCAGCGTGGACCTATGTTTGTTTTGCTAATAATAAAACTTTTGGAGGCCACTTCTGCTCCGGAAACGTCCCAGTAAGCCTGGGTAATGGTGAGAATGTAATTTAGCCAAAATGTGTATGATTATTAACCGTGTTTGTTAAAAAACGTTACCTGAGCAGTTGGCTCTTCACTGCTATGCAGTCAGTATACATCCGGATGAACTTGTCCTTCAGCCTCCCCCTAAAAAAATCCTGGATCCGCCTATGTAGTTGGTTTCATATCTCGTAAGTTATTTAGCGTTATAAGTAGCCAAAAATTAAGCACGGTGTGAACGGAAACACAAGCTGAAAAGCACAATCTTGCTGCTACATAAGATGAAGCGTCACTTGGTTCACGGAAAAGGAGAACTGCATGGTGGAAAACTCCCTCAAACACAGCACTATCAAGCAGCGGACTCAGATGTGTCTTTCATCAACCATTTGCCACTTGCCACTTTTCAAGCAGCGGACTCAGATGTGTCAAGCAGCGGACTCAGATGTGTCTTTCATTAACCATTTGCCACTTTTCCGTGGCAGTTGTGACTAGCTTGCCGCAGCAGTGATTGACCACAAAACTCTTGACAAACCTTCCGAAGACCAACAGAAAGACGCAGTGAAACCAGTTTCTTGCCGCCCAGCGTGACTTAACAACGTTCGTGACTAATTGTCGTTACGTAACAGTACCTGCTCTACAACTTCAAAGCGCATCATCCACGATGTGTGAAAACCGTGCGAACATTATTACGTAACAACGACTGCGGTGAAATTGTTCAGGAATTTAAACCAGCGCATCAGCTCCTGCGCGCACTGAAGTGCGCTCCAACGTATTTTTCGCTAAAAGTTGACTTTGTTTAACTTAAAAAGTGTTGGAAATTTGTAATTGGTGTAATATTTAAAGCTATTCTGCAGTGGATATTTGCAGATTAACGTTCTGCACTGGCTGCAAGATTGGGTGCGGGGTCTTCGAAGGGACCAATTGTTCATTCCGGCCACAGGTCTCTCATGGCAACCCTGCTTTGGCACCAGATCTTTTGTTTGGCCGTTTTTTTACAAAGTATCTGCATACAGTAGAAGACAAAGAGTTTATATCAATGCACGGCCGCCATGACTTATATTTCAAATTTCGACGGTGATCATAATCGTGAAAACGCACCACACTCCTGCGGAGATCGCCGACTTTTTCATATTTCGTCAGTACTACTAGCTCCAAAAGATACACGGTTCTCTACGAAGTAAACCTGTGGTAGGAAAGCTCAAAATGTATGAACAAGATTGGTGCCAAGTACAGCAATGCCAATTTTACAAATCAAAGAAACATTCCAAAAACGTTCTCATCACATCCATTCGTAAGGCCTTGTATCCTCAGACTCTGGGCGCCAAACTCTTGCGCAAGTATTTACGGGAAGTACGGGACCCACGTGACCCCTTGCTCCACCGAACATTGTGCACTTGCGTTAACAGAGTGCAACTCACCAACACTTGTCGGGGTTTCTGCGGTGGTGTTGAGAACGCCGCTTATATCTACCAGGTACTGGTTGCCGTACTCGACCGGGTAGCTGCATCTGCAAAGCGAGATGGAAACATGAAAATGCGTTGCTTCCTCTGCTCAAGGCAGCTGACCTTACGTTTCAGTTTTCGACGCGCTCACTCGAAGTGCATGAACAATTCAACCGAAAGCGTTCGTTAGATTCACAGCCGATTTTCAACGATTCGCCGCAAAAATCGGAAATTACCAAGACAGTAAAAACATACTTATACGCTTGTTGGTTAAACCTCCAAGAAAAATCCCGATATGAAAAGACCACAACTACTGAAAGGCGAATTCGCTCCAGCCCTATCCTTGACTCTGCGAGGTAATCGTACAAGCGACTGCACTCAGTTTAAATACGTTTTCCTTGACTGAAGAAACGATAGTTATTGGGCATGTTCGCCAATTAACGGAAAGAGACTTTTGTTTTGACATTTTCCAACGCACCAAACGTTGGTTAAATCTTTCACATTACGTGCATGCTTTTGTCAGAAGACGTCCACAGGGCTAGGGCTTTAACAATATCTCAAGGTCATCCAGACCCGCGACATAATCCACAGCACTCACTGGATTCCTTCGCCGAACAGGTTGTGCCACGCTCGCTGGCTTGTGAGGTAGTCCTTGATCGGCTGCAGCTTGCGGTCGCAAACGAACTGATTGTTCTCGACGAAAATTTTGTTGATCGCAACTCCTGCAAACTTATCCGCCGTTGCGGGTTGCTGACGCGAAAAAGAAAAAAAGGTTTCGAGAGACTTGCTCTGCGCGCAAAAGAAAAAAGCTTACGCGAAAAAGAAAAAAGTTTCGAGAGACTTCCTTTGCGCGACTAAAAGACAAGTCGCGAGAAGAAAAAACTTGACACTAGCGATCCCCGCAAAATCGTCAACGACGAGAGTGTTTTGACATCTGTTCTCGTTTCGAAGCGAAACTGCTTCTCACAACCGTTTTACGATTTAAAAGCCTCTGACAGTGGTTTGCGGTACGCTCGAACAAAAATAAAATCCTTTTTCAATTGTTCGGTTCAACAACTCATCGCAGCAACATCAAATGCGCACGTCCTCCCCACCTCGGTCAGGTCTGTGATGGTATCCTTCTCAATGTACTTCAAGGCATTGCCTTCCAAGTGGATGAATCTGCGCGAAAACAAACGCTATTGCCATGACAACAGCGCACTGCAACGTGACCAGCCACATGGATGAGAAGAAAATTAAGTCCACGATTTAACTTGCAGAGCATTTTGATCGAAAAGGCAGGCATACAAATCACACAGTTTGCATCTCGAACTAATTTTTGTTGAGGACTGTATTACATGCAAACTTTCAATCTCCGCCAAGTCGTAACTTCACATGAATCAAAGAGAAACAAATACACTTTTTGCAATCACAACCCCATAAAATATTTGACAAAAATATGTGTTAACTAATTTCATACATCTGTTTACTTTTTGATTGACTAACACACAAAAAACAAGGGCTGAACATGAAGTAAATGCTCAACGCTAATGGTTTCTCATTAATGGATTTTATGTAGTTTAAAGAAACATCGACGATTTTCTTCTTCAACCCAATACGCAGTTTTCAATGGAACACTAATTACCCAAAACATTTCTTACATTAACTAAAAATTCGTATTTTGAAGAACACGGCAGATTCTTAAAATCTTTCCAAAACACAGTTTTATTTCAGTGTTGAGGAAATCCGTACCTGACTCTTTTCAAAGGCAGAAAAGCGTGCGTAGCAATTGTTTGAATTTTGTTGTTGCGAACATAGAGCCACTGCAGCGCGCCGAGACCCTGAAATGTACAACAACAAAACGTTGAAACTGCAAAGACGTGAATTTTCGAGAAAATAACATGACATTCAGAAGGCAAGCGGTCTCCCATCGCAAGCAAACACCACCATCAAAAACCAAAGCTGACGGTTCACACTGGGGCGTGCGCTTCGACATCACAGACAAACACGTTCGATGAGATTATCCAAGCTTGAAAACGTCGAGGACGCAAAGTACGGTTCACGGACTGGTTGGCAAACGTTTCAAGTCGTCATATCGAGATGAAAATGTTGAGCTTCCACTGGAAGCCTGAACTGGATTGCAGCTTTAACAGTTCTGTTCGCGTTTGCGGCAAGTTTGCCGTACTTTGGCGTGCGCACGTAATGAAAGCGGAAGATATGTTCCAACTTGGCGCAGGCCCGTAGCCAGGTTTCAAGCATGGTGGGAGCAAAATACACTTGTAGGGGATCAACATTTTCGTTTTTGTTGCATGTTCAAAGCAATTTTTCTGGGCACAAAAAAATTTGGGGAGCACTGCCCCCGAATTTCCCCACGTGGCTACGGGCCTGAGTTGCTGGCTTGCTGTCGACCGAACAAAACAATAAAAACAAGTCGTTGCACTTAACCCGGAATGACTGTGATACCACAAAAGCTGTGACCATGCTGCTCGTACGTTCTGTACTTCTACACGTGACTTTCAATTATTACTCAGAATATCGCTTTAGAGTCTGTCAAGTGGTGAGGCGCCCGTGCGGCAGAGCGTTCGACAACCACCGCCTCGGTGGTCGGAAAACTGCATCCTGCGCTTTTTAGATCAGAGATGTCGGGAAGAAACACACCGCTTCTAAGTGCCCGAATAACTCTCCGCTCAGCAGACTGACGACAAATATTGCGAGAAAGAAAGCATCTCGAGCGCGTGGGCAAAGCTCCTTTTGCCGCAGTACTATTCGCGCCGCGAGAATCGAAAACACAGAAGCACATCGTGAAAAATTGTGTGAACAATGCAAACTACTGTGAGCGGCACATCAATAATAAACCAGGAATGTTTGTTAACGTCGTCGAACCTTGAAAGCTTGGGCTGGGATCGATCCGAGCAGGTTGTTGTCGATCACGAGGATCTGCAGTCGCTTGAGGTTCTTGAACAGACCCTTGGACAGCGAGGTGATTTTGTTGTCTCGCATTGTCAGCGTCGTGAGATGGGTCAGGTCAAAGAAAGCCTGCAAACAAGGTTTCGCCAAGTTTTTTTAAACATTCTTTGCCACGAAGGCAGTCTTCGTGCAAAAAGGGCGAAGATTTGGGGACAGAGTCTTGTAACACGAACTACTCTTGCTATTTTCAAAAATATTACAAGTCGGGTAAAAACTTCTGGGCTTTTTTTTCTATTCCAAAAATAAAAGCTCAGCTGGGCGTTTTTCCTTCCGATACTTGGGTGGTATCACGAGAGTTTTATTTGCGGTCCATTTGCACCTTCATCATTGATGCACATCCTTGTTACCAACACAACGTACGTAAAGTACTGGGCCATCTGTTACCAAGCCCTGATATGCGGGCTGATCTGGATGAGACAAGTCAAACAAAAATTTCGCAAAAATGGAACACGTAGCGGTTTGAATTTTTTATTATCTTGCAGGAATTGTGTTGAACAGCCTGAAAATCAGTTCGAGTGTTGAGTGTTATTGACCTTCTGATTTAGAAAAACTATCTTCTGTTCGAATTTGTTTCGAAACCGACTGGATCACACCGGCAGCGGATAGTGCAATTGTGACAATGGCCAGGGTCTTAGTTCTTTGGTGAGACTTTTGTCGGGAGGCAAAAAAGTAAGAAGTATCTGTTGTCAGTGACCAAACGAACCACCGAACCCTTTGCTGGCAAACGAGGAGGGTGCGCAGGATTGGTTTTGCGATATAATCGCTGCCAAGACCTAAAAATCCTGCAACATATCAAAAATTTACATCAGTATCCCTATATGTTAACTAAACCTTGGAAATGAAAACAAAACAAAGTGAACGTCAACCTTGGTTGTCCAACGCCAACAATGCCGCACGCGTTTTTCTACACCAATCCTAACTACTTGCCCTCAAACGGTGACCACGGGTTCACGCCCGTACCGAAATGACCACGTCTTGACGCTCGCACGAGACGTCTTACAACGACACACCTGCCGCAACGGTTTGAGTGTAATGTAACCGAAAGAGGCCTTTTCTAGGAGGCTATGGTGTAACCTACTGTAAGTGTGGGTGTTTATTACTGGTCAAGCTGGGACACAACCTTTCGAAGAGACTCGGTCTGGCTTTGTTGATTAGATTCTTCTTTTTCAACAAAGTTGTGGCCAAGGGTGTAACGAGGGGGGCACGATTCCCCGTGCGCCGATAAGTCCCAACAATGTCACAAGTACTTTCTTCAATACACTACATTTGCTTCCGAAAGACCTCAGGTTCGAACATGGGGGCGCCAAAGGTGCTTCTTGCCCCGGGCGCCATCTAGCCTCGTTACGTCCCTGGTTGTGTCGAAAAATTTTCGGTACTTCAAACGCGTCGAGCAGACCAATAAACAACCGCAGGCTTTGATTCAAGGGTCCTTCATGCGATTGCATTCATTACACTCATACAATCGGATTACTACGAATGTAACGATCTGGGAAAAGGAGCAGATGTGGTTCACAGACTTGCATCGGCAAGCAACAGGTTGGCTTTATCCATAAAGAAGAAAACGCACGCAAAGCAAATATACCTTATGATTAATGCTTTTGATTAAGTTGTTGTCCATTCTCAGTTCTTCCAAGTCAGAAAGATCGGCCAGATGAGGGATGTTTGTGAGATTGTTGTTGGCGACGCTGAGTGTAATGGTGTCATTGCGCAAGTTCGTTGGAAACACTGGAAAAACACGCACGATGTTCTGTAATTTAGCAGCAAAAAGAAAGTGCATAAAACAAAACAAAGCTTGTGGTCGAAAAGTTCCATGAAGTACTACCTGACAAATAAAAAAACACATTTTTACCCTCATATTTTTCGTTATCCATCATAGTTTGACGCCGCCAAGCTTATGATCGCCATTTATGTGACAAGAAGCGCATCGTGTAATCTTTGCTTGTTTTTCCTGACGCACCAAACATTTTAAGAAATGACCAATAGATTTTTGTTTGAACGCTTGAGACGCCTGACCGCACAGTAGAGCGAGTTAAAAATCCACGTTTTGAGATAAATGAGGTCTTAGAGGTGCTTACAAGTGCAAAACTGGCTAAAAATCTACTAAACGTGGAACGTAATAATCAGTTCCGCGGGGATATTAGAGTCCGATCTGCATAATAAGCATTAACACGCACACCTGAGTCTTTCAAAAGGCTACCACACGTAGATTTCCCAAGTGCTACCATCAAGCTCATTTTCTGCCTTAACCTTAGTTCCCTAACTTTAAACTCCGAGATTATCTAACACAGTACTCGTCAATACTATTTCTTCGAAAGAGTGAAACCTCTTAAAGTGTTCGATCTTCCTTCATTGTCCATGCGCGCCCACCAACTAACCCAAACTGCGAACACTTCGAGCAACAAGCTTTTTAGGTGCAACCGTTTTGCTGGAGCAGTGTTGCGGTAGACACTCTACGAGAAAGATTGGCCTTTTTGAGAAGAGCGGAGAGAGACCATCACCAAGAAACGTGAGAGCGCACCCCGGGTCAGGCGGATCTTTGTCGTGTGTTTTCCTGTCGGTGACAAACAATATTGAAGCGGCTCTTTTATGCCGATGTATATCGGTCGAGCTCTACTCACAAGTAGCAGCATGCCAGTGCAGTACCGTAATTGTTATTATTACTTTGTTGACGACACGACAGTCGGTGACAGCCTGTATTCTGCCTCTTGCCGAAGCGGTTGACGTGAATTTTGTACCGAAGGATTGCTACAACAATTCGCTCATTTAGTTATGGATTGATCACCCAACTTTTCGCTGAGAGACAGACACTGTAACACCGAACTATCGCCGACCGAAGGGTGCAACAGTAATTGAAACCCTGCTTGGCTGTGCCAAACAAAAGCATCACCAGCAGATAGTAGTTCAAGTCCTGTTTTTGCAATGTATCAACTGTGCGGGCGCGCAGAAAAACACCATGAGTTACGACATTCTGGCCATCATCACGGAATTCTTGGCGGAGAACAGCAGAGAATATTCCAAACAAGGTTGGAATCAGAACACAGTCTTGCTTACGCTTTTTTTACATCAATGAGAACTGACAGCGCAACTTGAAGTGAGATACGTACTTCCATTTCGTAATGCAACCACCTGGCAAAGCTGAGAAGTGTGGACGACAGGATTTTTTTCAGAACGATGTATAGCCCTTCTCTGCTGGTCATATCAAATGCTTTGGTCAAGTCAACAAAGGGCGATATGCAGCGGGCGATTTTGTTCGCAGTGCTTCTGTCCGTGGTATATCTGTTGTGGCATAAACCTCGCTGCGCTTCAGGTTAAAAGTTTGGGTGCGAGATAGCAAGGTTCTCACAAACACTTCCCAATAACGTTTGAAACGAGATTTCTTTGCAGTTGTTGCGATCTATACTTTCCATCTTTGTTTTTGTACAGAGTCGTAATCTTGGTGCTCCTCATTTTTGTCGGAAAACCATCTCCATTTCAACGCTTACAACGAGTGTTAAATAGCAGTAGAATCAGGGAATCATCACACTCGATCAATTCGGTTGGAATACCGTCTGGGCCCGGTTATTTGCCACATAAAAAAGCTTTGAGAGTACGGCGAAGTCCCTCAGTTGTTGAAAGGTGAGCAAGTGATATCAGTGATCGTTCCACTGTTGTCTGGCTTTAGTTGTGAGCGCAGACCTCCAATAAATGTTTCACGCATCTGGCCACGTTCAGTTTCTTGCCCGTGACTAGGGTGCCGTACGTGGAACATACCAACCACCATGAACGAGAGTAACTTGCGTTCTTTGTACTGTCACAGGTAGAATATTTACGTCAATTTTTTCGACTTTTCCTCAGCCGCATATAACCAGACGAGATACAGGCATATTTACAAAATGTAACCTTGGTCACGCAATAAAAGGTTTTCAGGTAAACTAAAACCTAACCCTAACCCCTCAACCAAAAGTTTGAAAAGAAAAAGTGGTCCCATGAATTGAAACGTGCAACCACTACTACCAAAAAGAAAGTGAGAGCCGAACCGAAAACCCTTAGCGTAGTAGGCCTTAAACATTTCCGGTAGGCTGGAAGGTTGGTGGCGATTGACTGACAAACTGAGCGTTTTATTTGAACGGCGCTATGCGAGTCGTATCCGTAGCCAATGTTATTGCGCAAAAAAGGTTACATTTCGTAAATATGCGGACGGGACAGCACCTTTTCGGCCAAAGACTTCCCAGCTTAAGTTGAGCAGTGTAGCCGACCAATGAGACACAATGTCTCTTCCACAGTACTTCACGACCCGTGGCTCCATTTTCTACGTCCAGTAATGCTTCAAATCCCATTTCAGGAAGTGGCATGAGCAATGAATATGACGATGATCGTAATTATAGTTATCGGCAGTCAACGTGAGATAAGTCTAGTCCAGTCACGTCATAGACTCTTGCACTCGAAGATATCAAAGAGAGATACTCGTAAAAACATACACGCACTTCCGTAAGTTTTCACGCCTCGCTGAGCATTGGAAGCAAAGACATGTGAATATTTCGCTAAAACTTGTCGTTCGAAGCAAAAACGCGAAGAACGAAGCCGCCCTGTCACAGCCCGTTTCTGACAATGTCGTATCGCTCCGGCCCAGGTCGGCTTACTGTAATCAATGTTAACGCGCCCAGATACGTCCGTCTGGTCGATGCTGAAGTATTGGATGCGATCTGCCCGTGCCTTCGCTTTTGACATTTTTCGTTCTTGTGCAAGCAAGTGAAAAACAGCGCAAATGCTACGGTTTTTGCAAACATCAATCTGATTAATGAACAGAGGGTCACTTTCGATTAAAAAAACAACGACTAAACTTAGTTCACATGTTGCGTTGAAAAAAAAACGCTGGGTCAATACATGGTTGAAAACATATTTATGTAATCCCTTAGCAGTTAACTTCAACAAGCATAAGCCCAATCACTTCATTGCTTTATTCAGTTTCAAATCAACACTACAATAACACGCAAATGCGACACGTGAACAAACGCTTACGTACCACTTAAGGTTGTGTCTTCTGCTGAGCAATCAACGTGTCTTGACACGCATGAGCATTGGTTAGGGCAGATCTGGTTTTTCGGGGTTTTGTGATCGACGTAGGTGTCATGCTGGAAGATAGAGAAATTTCAAATTAACACTGGACGTTGTCAAATTCCAAGCGTTCACACCTGTCAACGATTGTTAACTATACTCAAACAAAGGCTGATTCCGACAATTCGACAAAAACCGCACGTTCAACTTTATTGCAGCGAGTATAGGTAATTTTTTCTATAGCCTACAACGCGTTAACTCTTACCACGATTCCAAGCAAGCTTCCAGTTAGTTCTAAGTAAGTCAAAAATTTTCTGCCTTTTTTAAAGTTTATGAAACGTCCACAAACCCAATTTTACGCTTATGCCATGAGCGACTCCCAAGTTGGTAGGTCAAGCAAGTGAAAATTTATTGTAAGGTCAAACTTGTTTTTTTCTCTTCATCGTAATTTTATTGATTTTATAACAACAGATATTGATATGCGTTTGCAAGTTTAGTTGCAATTCTGTAATAATAGTGGGTTTGTTGCGACTTTTGGCGACAAATGTTGTTTTGCCCTGTACAGGACGATTGAATATTATGTAGCCAATGCGTGGTAATGCAAGAAACTTGGTCTTATAGTACTTGGTTTAATAAATGCTCAACTCATTATGCATGTGTTTCAAGTTTATGATATTCTCAGGTTTGACTCTACTTTGGTCATTAATGTGCTTATCAATATATCATCCCTAAAGTCAAACAACCGAATTTTTTAAAATTTCGAAGTATAGTGCATGAATATGCTTCTGAGTTAACCACAACCACTAAGGCTGAATTACTTTGCAGTTGCGAATGCAGGAAATTGATATATATATTATCAAGTCAAAATTATAAGTTTAGGCATGCGAAGAAACTGAGCACTCCACGTGCATCCTGTGTTTAAGCGCTGGTGTTGTGTTCGCTGCGTTTGCAGAGTTCGATCGCTCTGCAATGTGATGTTGAACGGACGTCAGGTGATCACCCGGTGATGAGGTCCACATCACATTTTTGGTTTGGCTTAACGAACGACAATATGTAGAGGGTAATATTGCATGTCACAACATGAAGATTACACATTACACAGCTCACATTCAAGTTATGTAAAACTATATGCACTAGAGTCCTGCGCGGGGCGGATTAACCCGCGCGGGTTGCGGGTACCAACATTTGCGGGCCGGGTGCGGAAGCGGACAAAAAATTTCAACCCGCGCAGGACTCCAATATGCACACGGAATACGTTCTGCGCGTTTTTTTGGCGCATGCGTCTGATTTCGTGATGCCACAACTTGGTCGAACAGTATTGCACTGCAGCACACCAACGTCATCTCCGACTCTGAGGTTTCAGTAATCCGTTCAGCCTAGGCAGTGCGAAATGAACGCACCGCTTCGCGCGCAGACGTGTGCATACTCAAGCGCACTGAGCTCACCGCACCAAGCGCAGACACAGCAGACGCACCGCAGTAAAATTACGTATGCATATAGCGTGTGCTGTGCGTATAGCTTATTAAGACTTCAGTTTGGCATATCACATTACTTACGAGGAAAATGTGTTTCAATTGGTTATTATAAATCGACAAATTTCGTAGAAACAGTTCACTGTAGCATGCGATTTAAACTCAATCTTCTTTACATGCGACTCCACAGATGTGCATTAGCACGAGACGAAACATGAACAAAAAGCGGATAACATAGTACTCGTATCGACAAACGCAACATAAGTATCGATAGTTGGACGGCTAGTTTTCATGACAAGAACGAGCATATTTACAATTCTCGACCACTGCGGTCTTATTGGTGGAGCAATGAGCAGCAAACAATTTTTTGGTGCATGTGCAAATTAGCCTTCTGGCATTTTTCAGCACACAGCGGCCAGGCTTCTATTGTACGGGATCAGGCGAAGCTTTTCTTTGTACTCAAATTACTGGCGGCGCTGTTTTGACCTTTGTGCTCCAATCAGTGCATTGCAAATCAGAGCCACTTATATCATTATCAACTCCTTCTAACGATTTGCCGTGATTTACCATTGATGAGAACGACCGGCAAAGCAGCACCGTCCAGAGACTGAGTGGCAGTAATATTTTGCCATAGTAATTATCAGGGGCGGCTCGTCTAGAGGGGCTGCCGGGCTGCAGCCCTCCCTAAAAAATGTAAGGCAAAAGATTCTGCCAAACGGCGAAACTCGCCTAAGTCTGGATTCAAGTAGACCCTTAATTTTTGGTAAGGTGAACATTGCAGCTGTAATTTATTCAGGATACAAGCTTTTACTGGAAAAGCGTAACAATCCAGTTAAAAAAACAAATTTTGTATAAAATCATAAACTGTTTGAATTTTTTTGGAAAACTTAAACTTCATTTGAAAGAACAAGATGAAAGTACCCGTTCAAAGAAAATGGCTGTAACCTAGGTCTGCTGCCATGACACGGTTTGAATAAAATGCTAAGCTTTGTCATATTAACAATAACACCTTAGTAGTCGAGCGGAATGTTCCAAGCTTAGTATGCGAGTGGTCCTGGGTTCGACTCTCGCCTTTATAGCTTTGGTGGCACTGGTTATGCGTCATACTTTTGATGGGAGCGGTTGGGTTCATTCTTTTGCGTTCGTGTTTAGGGTTTGGGTTCATTAAACTGAAGTGAATATCTTCTATGTATCAATAAGGACAACTAAAAATTACCAGTGTGAGAAGTTTAGGACTGCTGGAGTGACTGGAAACGCCATTATAAACAGCCAGGGACAGGGCGACAATCCTGTATGTTCAACGAGAGATGAAATTTCGCAGCCTTCCCGGCCATTTTCACCACGAGCCGCCACTGGTAATTATGTTTCGCAAGAAAACAACCAGTGCTAAATGGCAGAAACTTTTCCCTTTTTTACGCAGTTTAGCCTTATTACTTAGTACTCCACAAATGCTATTTCTCCACACTTGGGGATAGCAGCAGTCCGGTTGCGAACCCCATGCTTTTGTGCAACAAGCAACCGTATGCCGACTAAGCTTCATTACCCAATCAGCCTGGTAAACCTTACAGCCCAACACAGTGAAAGAAAAAGAACAAAAAGAAGCTGCAGAACGGGTGAACATACTTTTCCTGGAGCCACGGTAGGTTGCGCATTGTTGGAAACTCCACTTTTGCCAACTTTTATCTCTGTTATGGCAACCATTGTTCCTTTCTGGTTCGAAGCGGAGCATGTGTAATTCCCGATGTCGTCGTGTTTTACATTGTGGATTATCAACGAGCCGTTCGCGTACGCTTCGATTCCGTCGAAGCGGTCAGCCGTGTGCATGCTGTAATGGTCTCCGTTTGGCGCAACCCAAACAACGGATGGCTTTGGAAACTCTGTTAACACGACAGAAGTCAAGTTTAGCAAATCTGTTCTTTTACTGGTCAGACGACCAACCAATTGCAGAACAAGCGTTTGGTCCGAGGCCACTGTAGTTAGCAGATTTGTGTCCTGGCGTCCAGGGTCTCATAACAACTGCAGACAGTTTTGGATCGATGTTCTGAACTGGGGACTCAAAACTTACGAAAGAGAGAGGGCCAATGTTAACCGAAAATGAGGTGCAATGGGCCAAGACTCATGCACGTATTACACGGGCTTAGATCTACATAGCAAAGACCATGCATCTAAGTGCGCAAAGCGCTAAATCGGCGCTATATTTTTACGAGAAATGTACTAGGCTTTCAAATTGTCTTATATCAGTCATTGACAGAAAAGCAACATAGCCAACTTTTACTTTCAAAGAAACGGATGACTACGGGCCACACATAAGCTCATGGGCCGCGTCACCGCGTGTTTAAGACCCTTGGTTCTAAATTTCGTAAACCCTTTGAGGGAAAGGCTGCAAGAACTAAGGCAATTTTTTTCTGTTGCGATAATAACGGCCTTCATTCCTGGTAAATTCCATAAAAAAAACGAAGAGAAAACGTAAGATCAGACTTGTTGATTTACCTGATGTAAGTCAAGGGACATGACAACTAGAAGATCTGGCTTTGCTTTAAGATTGAGAAATCTGCCAGCTGTGCTTTGCTTTCGAAACTTAGCAATAATTCGAACTTGCACATATTCACATTCCAGTAAGTCTCCACAAAGGTGACGCAGCCGATTGAATCGGCAAATTGTTTTTATACTACCCGGGAACGAACTCGGACAATAAAAATATCCAGACTCCGACTCCGGAAACAATTGCAAACATCGTCGATTCCGACAGCCTGGTTTTGATGATTACTGAGATTATGAGCAGAAAATTGCAGTGTCAGGTTACTGTTGAAAAGCGAACCATTTCAGCAGCTAGCGCTATTTGCTTGTGACCAGTAAAAAGCAGTACACCTGTCCTAACCAGTGGTATGCGACTGCTGGGGTGTGCCTATTGATTGTGCAGGGGCGTGCAGAGGGGGGGAGGGCATCCAAAGAGTGAAATTACAAAACAGACATTTTATTTAAATTCAAATAACTAGATGCTTCTTCGTGTTGTAGGGTTACTAACGCATGCAGCACGGATCTCATGGGAACTTGCCTGCAGAAAACGCAAATGTGTGTTGAGCATCCCCAGAGATGAAGCCCTGCCATCGTTATCGTGTGACCATACACCCTATCATCTTTCCCCATTTGTAGGCTGGCCAATTCCTGCTAGCCTATTGTTAATCTACAACTGGCAGTCTTCAAAATATCTCTCAATTCTCTCTAGAGCCTGGGTTCTTAAACTGCGGAGTGAAAGGTTCGTGAGGGGGTGCAAGTACAGCAGTGACATATTGTTGAAAAGTATCAAATACATTGTTTTATCATTCATAAATTTATTATAATTTCACTCAGGGCCAGCCTTAGCAAGTGCGGGGCCCGATTGGAAGCCCTTTTGCGGGGCCCCATTCAGAGGCCGGAAGGTGTAATGCCAATTTAGAGGTGTCTGGAGCCAGTGGCGTACGCAGAAACTTTTCATGGGGGGGTTTCATTCAGTGGCATAGGGTAGTCATTTGCATTTGGTGTGCGCTGTTTGTGACGTCACAAAATGACGTCATAGTCCTGTTTCCAAACCAACATTTTGGCGAAGTTTGTTGACATAATATGCACATTTTTCTATACATCCACTCTTCTTATTTTATGTGTCAATGCACTGAATATAAACTATTAGAGCTCCAAGTTAGGCTATCGGAGGAAAATACGTAC
>Ga0210059_1009151_pt1 | contig 15499 bp, 14 predicted proteins | sample Ectturendosymbi2_FD_188042 | JGI IMG/M metagenome (GOLD analysis project Ga0210059, IMG submission 188042) | Ecteinascidia turbinata endosymbiont from Florida, USA - Sample 2 (SPAdes) (version 2) | ecosystem: Host-associated > Tunicates > Ascidians > Unclassified | place: Key West, Florida... | reverse complement strand
AATATTTCTACAACTTTTTACAGATCACTGAAAATGACAGGAGACTGTAGAAATATAGACAATCACCTTCGTTTCAATTGACCGGCCATGTGTGCGAGACGGTCTTGACCAAAATGCGCTTGTTTTGGTAACTGTTGTTGGGTGGACTATGAAAAGCCCTAAGAACCCGTTCTTCAGTCGAAGGAAACTTAACTTGCTGAAAAAAGAACTGTACGGTTCGCTTAGAGAAGAAAAGCAAGTTTCATTCAGGGCTGGGGATGCGAGAAACGCTTTTTTTCTTGTTGCTGTGAAGTACCGGATTGCGGTCATCACTCACGTCAACTGCTGACATTACTTTGCAATCGTTTTAAACGGAAACCATCCACAAGTTTGTCTCGCCTTACTGTACAGAACCTTGTTAGCTTCGGTCGTCAGTTGTCATATAAAATTTTCATCGAAAACGACTCCACGGATTGAGGAACGCCCTTTGCTTATGAGAAGCAACAACGATATGCAATGCGCAATTGAATTTCAAAGCCGCCCAAAAACTATAAAAAGCGTTCGTTCTGCCAATAGAGCGGATAGCATAAAAGAATATCGGGTTAGGAAGGACCGTTCAACAAGTTGATAGAGTTGATAGATGCTTATAAAACTTTGATGGCCTTTATAATGAATGCTTTGAATACAAGCCGACATAATCTCGGCGAACCCAGGTTATCATAGCTGATAGGGTGTTTTTTTACCGAAACTTGTTTTGCCTTAACGATATGCGTAGAACTGAGACACTGAAAATTTAAAAGTTTGTTCAAGATCTATCCGTGTCAACCAGTGGCGCACGCAGAAAATTTCCGAGGAGGGGGCAAAGATTTGTCACAATCATGTGACGTCACAAATCAACTTTAGGGGAAGTACCGAAGGCACGACCATTCTAGGGGGTCCGGGGCCATGCCCACGGGAAAATTTTGCGAAATTACACCAAAAAATACGCATTTTTGTGCATTCTGGAAGCAAGTTTCAGTATAATGCTTTTACGAGGATTAATAGCCGGTGAGACAGAAAACTGAACTTTTGATGTCTGAGGCTCATGAAATAAACCTATATGCGTGCTTGGATGTTATAAATTTAAGACATGTATCGCGCATCGAAGACGTTTATTGAAGTTTGTGGACTCAAATCTCACGCCAGTCAAAGCTTTTTTCTGGTGTTCATTGTTACCTGTGTTAAGTTACTTAACAACCACGTGTGAAGCAATTTTATCAGTGAAAGAATAAAATCGTAAAATGAAAATCAAGCAGAGGAAACGTACAGTAGCCATAAAAAAAATTGCGTAGTGCGTAGGCCTATATCAGTGACCAGGAAAACAAAGTCAGTTTGTTTTAAATTGAGGACCTCCCCCCCCTTAGTTATGCCACTGCCGAATACTGTTTATGCATTTTTTTATTTTTAGGGTCTAAGGGGGCGCGTGGCACAGTGCCCTCCCTCCGTACGCTAGTGGTGTCAAGCATGCTCATAACAGTTTCGTGACACTCATGACTTACGTTCAATTCATCTCTTATGGTAACAGTTGAGGAACATATTCATTTCAAGAAATTTTTCAAAAGATTTTTCATCTTTAGGCTGATGTGAGAAGTCCATAAGTTTTCGCACAAAATTGCATTGACTGACGTTCCCTGTCAACGTTTCTCTGATACTTTTTTGCAGGCATTTTATTTTAAGTCTCTGAACTTTTCATCTTTCAGCGTTTCAAAGCGAGACAACAACTTGTGAGCGAGACAACAAGCTACAAAAAAGCAAATATTAGTTTGTTGGCATTGATACAAAGGTCCTGCTGAATGACGGAAGACTTTTGAGCTGCTTTGAAAAGTTATCAATTTTATGGAAACGCCAATCAACCGAAATGCAACCCGCTGATTAATGATATGAATCGCAAGCCGTCGAAAATTACCCGTTCTCTCGGTAATTTAGTTTTCATCAGCTTTTTGCTTTCTTTTACAGCACCTACGCACAACCGTTCACCGATGCCGACGTAATTGTTACCGCTGTTCTGTTGAGCGTATTTCTACTGATCGGGGTTGTTGCCAACGCACTGACTATCGCGGTTATTTTGACGTCCGCTACACTGAGGTAAGACGAAGCACGTGCTCAAATTATAACTTGTTTAACGCGGTGTGTGGGGAATATGAGAATACTTGCCAAACTGAACCACCACCGAGTGTTTCCAATAATTAGACTCGTCAGACTCAGAGCCGAGTCGGTTCATCAACGAGATTTGCTGTATGGACCCGAAATTTGTTGTAGCGTGGGGACCAGGAATAAACTGAGACCGCTGCTGCGTTCGACAGTGTGCTTCTTGCGTCCCCGCAGAAGTACCAGTGGGTTGGTGGTGTGGCAAAACACTGTTTTTGCACACACGTGAGCAGCAACACGAAGCAAATATTGCGAAAATGCAGTGTTATGTAAATAAAATAGTTCAAGCTTTCTTGCATGACCAGTTACATGTAATTAACTCACTTAAATATCCACACGTATTGCTTATGTCATTTGTTGTTAATATTGATGTGATATTGAACACATGTTGCTTATATTATTTGCGTTAAAAATTAGATATTGAACTGAATAAGTAAATTTGCAACCTGATTTATAATTTTGCATCATTTTTCTCTACTATTTTATTCGGACGTGCCCAGTTTCAAAAATGGGAATCTGTATTGAACTCTGCTAAACGTACGAGGTCGGAGTTCAGTGGACTTTTGCAGATACTACGTACCTGCACAAATTGAGGAAGATAGTCATTAAGCAAGAGAAAAGTTGTCTTTTGTTGTATCAGACAGGGCGCAGTTAACGCATTCGCTGAATGTTACTTTTCCGTTGACAACCCCGCAGGCGCGAAATGCTGTTTGTTACCACTGAGCGTTTTTCTTAGAAACTGGCAATTTAAATTTGCATTTCTTTCACTTTGCTGGTCCACCGCAAAACAGTGTAAAGGTCATGATAAATTATTTGTAAAAGGATAACTGTAATCTGCAGATTAGGATCCAGTTTTTTTTAACTGTCGGTAATTCTAAATTTGGTGATATGTCAAAAATATCTGACGCATGCAATGCGAACGGGTTTTACCAACCCAAACTTGAGAAAGAAGAACGTATTTTTTGCGCGCTTCAGGTAAACGTAGCAACATAACTTCCTCTTTTAGTTTCCACGCTTTTAAATTGTCAATGATCTGTAAAATAAGAGTTTGGTTTCAAATTTCTTCAAAATCTTCTCTTTGTAGGCGCAACATATTTTCAGGTTAGTTGTTTAACTTATTTTTGCGTTGGGTTGGACACGAAAAACACTAAGAACTCGTTCTCAAAATGTTTTTAGAAAAGTCGATAAGCCTTTTGGGAGAAAACTTTAAACAAGATTCAGTTTTTGGTACGTTTGAACCGCAATAAATCGTTGTTTTTGTTTTTTTTTTGTACAAAGAACGCTTGGCCGTATTCTCTGCAACAGTGATGCCTCGTGTTACATTCTCTTGACACCAACTAAACTGTTTCATGATGTCATTTGTTTCACCAACAAAGAAACATTTTGTTTCAAAGCATAGGTGTTTTCAATAACGATGAAAAGGTCCACTATTGAACAACGAACACGAAACCGATGTTAGATTTTCATTGCGGTTGAAGTGGAAACTGAGTTTTTTGCTCATGTCGTCAGTGAGCTTATAATTGTCTTTGTGAGTGACAGTTATTTTAGCAATGTTGTTGGCAAAGCTTACGCTCGTCGACTAAAGCATTCTATGGTGGAAATGGCGCGCTATTCTTCTAAAATGTTTTCATTTTGACTGTCTTGTGTAAAGCAGCAATACGCTTAATTTGAATTACATTCCTACGCAAAACCGCAACTTTTCACATAAAATTTATCAATTGCTTTCCTGTAAAACAGTCGAAATGGTCTACGACACAACTGGCATGGCTTTTTGCCTTTTTAAACGACTTTTGCGTTTTGGCTCGACGCCACCTTAATTGATTCCATTAGCGCTTTAGGAGAATTTCGTGCCAGCTACGTTTTCTTCAGTATTCTTCATGGCAAACACATGGAGCTTTTCTATTTTGTAACTCAATGTTGGAAACACCTTCTTCCCACTGTTTCACAAAGGATTAAACCCCTGGTAGCTTCACATTCACATGTGGCCCTGAAAATTATGCGAATAGCAGTTGCGTTTTTAACTGATCAAATGCGGAGCACACACCTGGGAGAGATTTACTACCTCGATAGGTTACAAGCTCTGAAGATGCTTTTTGTCTTTCAACGCCTGACACGACCGGCTCTGTTCTTGACTCGTTCGATCTCACAACCGGAAATGGATTTGAATGTTACGGTTTGTGAACATATAACAGCGTGCGGTCTTCAGGGTACCCATCGCTGGACTATTTCTTTCAAGGGCATACATTTTCGGGAAATAGCTAGCCACCCGCAGATCACACCGCCACGGTGTCGCTGCACGCGATCTGGTTTTGCTTACGCGCAGACGATTTTCTCATAACTTGTTTGTCGTGATGCCTGCTACAAACTAGGGTCGTTTTACTCCTGAAGGGAGATTTGCTCTTCGTGCGCGAACGTCACCATCGCAGTGCTGCGGTTGCACCGACCACGCAGCAGACTTGTTTGTAATGTGTACAAGTGATGTCAACCCGAAGATAGCATAAAATTTCGCCTTTAGTGGCACCCGCGGGCCTTGAAGAATGCCTGCAACATAATACTCCGTCACTTGGCATTTCGCTGACAAGATGCTATGAAGAAAAAGAAGTAATCTTTATCCTGAACTTAGAGTATCAAACTTCTAATGATAACAGTAGATGTGATGCTATTCTTGTCGATAAAATTCAGTCAGGCAGTATTGGCATCGAAGAACTTTTATGGATTTTCTAAAAAATGTGTGTTTACTAAATCATGTTTGTTCTCATCAAGCCTGTTCTTGGGAACGCAAAGTTCAAACTAAAGTTGCAACTCAGAGCTGAGTTAGCGCTTAAAATATCAAAATACCCGATAACTCTGCCTGGTATTTCCCGAGATGCTGTCACGCGGGTTGACGGCCGAAAAAAGACAAAAAGTCGGACACTAAATTGTACGTACTGTGTGTAACGTAATAGTGTAAATATTGCAATCATTTCTGAGCAATTCAATCTGTCAAAGCCGCAAAGTAATTTAGCGATGCTTTAATCCAGGGGTCGGCAACCTTTTTTGCACTGCGGACCGGTTTGAAACTGAAATTTTTTTTCTCGGACCGGCCTTCAAAAACCACAAATGTTCAGCAATGAATATTTATTACAACTCATGTAAGTTATTACAACTTTGATTTAATGAGAACCTTGAGCTTGTTTTGCCGCAACGAGACGCTCCCACCTAGGAATTATGGAACTCAATGAAACCCGCAATGTCTCCCTCACGTCCAGTCTGTTTCGCGGTTTCGTCTTTGTTGCTGCCATCACAGAAAATCCAGACTCGCATAAGTAGGATGTCGGAAATTGCAGTAAAATTTGTAATGCTTTTACAGCAAGGTCAGGGTATTCTGGCAAGACCTTCAACCAAAACCTTGGTAGAGTCGTTGTATGAAAAATACATTTCAGGCTACGATCATTTGCACCAGTTGAAATAAATCTGTACTTTAAGTACGACTCATTATTATATTGGCGATTGAAAGAAGCTTTCCTTTTTGTGTGGTTGTAGGCCCCTCATCCTCGACGTCAAACGTCAGACACATGTAGGTAGCGGCAAAAGGCAATAAAATTTTAATTGCCTTCGTGAGAGCATTGGATATTCGTCCTTAACACTTAACCAGGAATATGAAGGAGCTGTTTGGTTGAAGCTTAATCTGACAAATTTGCCAGCATTCAGAAGCACGTGTTTCAAAAACATGCATTCTTAAGCACATCAATGAGAAAATAATAAATGAAAAAACACGAGGACTGCTAATAGGCTGTCTTCAAAACTAGAAGACACTTCACAGCTAATTTACTCCGGCAGTATAATCACAAAATTGAACTATCTGACCCTTCACTTTTTTCATAACTTCGCCTCACAACAAAATGTTCACTCGCTTATCGCTGCTTCAGTAAATTTGGGAGAGATTTTAGCAATCCTCAAATCCTATGTTACACTCTAAAACAGTGGTTCTTAACCGGGGGGCGCGCCCCCCCCAGAGGGCCGTCACTAAATTTCCATGGGGGCGCAAGCCCTTACGCGCCTTACAAGATGGAAAGTTTGTTCGTTAAATTTACAAATAAATACTTTTGTTTTCACAGCTTATTTAGAGTAAGGGAGGAGTGAAACAAGGGACAATTATTTTAGGGAGAAAAAAGGTTAAGAACCACTGCTCCAAAAATGATGATTCAATATTCAATCAAAGTGATTCAATATTGAATCAAATCTTGAATAAACCGTGACTCAAGTCTAACATACTCAAGTTTGATTCACGGTTACTCATTGAATTGATTCTATAGCAGGTTTACTCAAGTTTTATTCAGATAAGCATCTACTCAAAAATGAGTAAATACATCTATTGAATGATCTTTGATTCGATACCTCTTTATGATTTATCTGAAGCGAAGCTATCAGTTCGGAACGCGAGACGGCCAGACGTATCGCTGACTGCACATTGGCATGTAATTATCAGAAAGAATATAGCGACTGCAGTTCTTCACCAACCTGCTGCTTTGTCACATTCTCTCAAGTTTATTGAAACGTCATGCAATTGATGGGCGCAATCGCAAGCATCAGCACAGCACGAAATGTATATGCTGGACTGTTCTTGCTGCACTGACGACCGTTATCAATCGTATACATACGGTACTTGCTTAACTCAATCAACCGGGCATGGGTCTATTCGTAATAGGCCTAACATTTTAAATCGTCAAAGTTTTAAGCTAGAATAAACCAGATCCTAACGCAATCTGAGATAGCTTTACTAAAGTAGGAAGTCACTTGTCCAGGCCTAGCCTATAACAGGCCTACGAGTTGTCAATTTCAATACCTCAATTATATTAGTCTAATAAGTTGTTGCATTATCTCAGTTTCATTCAGTTGCGTTTACGCAATTGTTACAGACATTACGTCATTTTTACGATTCCCAAGTGATTGAGCAATTGCACAATAATTATCTCTTTTTCATAAAACGTCCGAAAAGTAATTGCTTCTAACGTTACAAAAATGTTTCAAAGCATTTTAACGTGGAAAATGATACGGCCCGGTAACGAACTCCTCACGGACCGGCACCGGGCCGCGGCCCGGTGATTGCCGACCACTGCTTTAATCCACAAATCAACAAACAGACTTAAATGAAACGTTTTGATGTTGTCAATAAATTTTACTGTCATATAGTTTGGTTATTGTGTGGACCAAACGCCCTCAAACCCAAAGTAATTTAGTAGTACCGCATGACTTTTTAAACAATATGAGTAACAATTTAACAAGTTTGTTGTCAACTTAGCTCAACTTTGTGAGGTCTGCATAGTTTCAATAACTTTCGATGCTAAACGCCCTGATCGACCTCAGTTTGATCCCTCGGGTGTTTTTCAACGTCTTTCATGATTTCTTCGTCCTCTGGCGTCGGTATCAACTGCATTGGATAAACATGTTCTTAGAAAGTGAAAACGCTGCTGTTCGCACACTACATACATGGTACAAAAGCGTTTAAATACTTCATCAAAACTAGGAAGCCCTCGAAACGTTTTAGATTGTTCTTGATCCATTCGGGAATGAACCAACGTTAAGGCAATGCAAGCAATTCAAAACGAAAGACTTTGTAACGCAGCGAAATTGATGCAACGTAAAAAACGTTGAAAGCAAACCTGAGACTGCCAGTGGGAGGTTGTGCGCAAATCACAGCCAGCCAAGGATGTTGCTAACAAATAGCAGAATACATCTACATCAGGGGCGACTCCAGGAGCGTCACTCGAGCTTATCATGCGACTTATACTGCCTGACACTGAATGCAACCGTTCGAGGCTTACGTCACTGAAATTTCCATTTGCTCTCCTCTGACATGCACTAAAGTTGCTATATGACGATTAATTACGTAACAATGAATGAGAAGTTAAAAACTCGTCCGCTGTTGTGTTCAGGTACGCCGGAACATCGGTAGGGCAGGGGGGGCAGTAAAAATGTTGAGGGCAATAGAAACTTATGAAAAACAAAAATATCGTTACCAATTATGCTTGCTACTGTTAATAAAAAAACTTTAGAAAATTTGTTTCAATTCAATCTTGATAAATCATAAAATTACCTATGATGCTGTTATGATAAAGACACCTCCATCCCCGTTCTCCCCCTTTTGAAAGGTCAGGGGGCAATGCCACCCTTATCTGGCGTCCCTGCTTACCGCTATTAGCAGCCACTGTCTCACTGCTTTACCTACCAACATGTCTGCGTTCAACAGTCACATGCGGCAAAACGCCAATATTGTAGCTTGAAGTGAACATTAAAAGATTTGTTGCCATGTTATTGTTGCACAATAAAGAACAACAGCAAAACAATCCGCTCGCAAGTTTGGCAACCTGCCCCATGGTTGTCAGATGAAAATTTTAATAAAAAGCCGAACAGTGCTAAAAAGAGTTCAGAAAAAGGGCCAAAGCGATTGATTAAAACCAGAAAAAAGCCAAATTTTATTTATGGTATTGTCATTCCTTGTCACAGAGAAACATATGAATTACAAGAATATCAGAAAAAATTTGTTTCAAAATTTAGATTAAGCCTATTTTGGCATTGTACTGAAGCTCATTACTGATGCTTCTCTGACTTTTCATGGTTTGTGACTGTGAGATTGCACACTTGGGCACAATGGTGCCACAGTTTGCACACTGATCCACCGGAACCTTTCTGCACCTATGCGACAGTCATCTCCATTACTCTTGTACTTAGGACCAGAATCATAAGACTTCTTCGACATCACTATCCCATTCATGTTGTGGAGACAAAAACCTGTCTGCAAGCGTTGAGCCTGCTTAGTGCTTTCAACACAAAACACACTGTACAGTGCACACATTTTCAGCGATTACGCTAAAACTTTATTTCGAAACTCACATCCCTCAAATACTACTAAAATCAGAACGTAGGTGTCGGGTCGGTCTAATATAGCAATTTTCAAAAAAGTTTTACAAATCTGTTGCCGAAAAAAAGGAATAGTAATACTTTCCACCAGAGGAAAATTTTTCAAGGTGAAAAAGCCAAAAAAGAGCTAAAAGGCCAATTAAAATTTTACGCCAACCAATTTGGAACGAGGCCAGATTTATGAAATTTGGCCTAAAAAAGGCCAGTCTGTAAACGCTAACCTGACCCTCCAGGCAAAGTAGAGAACATGAGTGAACTGCAAGCTTACCACTGCATGACACCAGAACAGTGAACCCGGCTCTTGTGCAGTGTGAGTGTCGTACCGGCTGATAAACTGTCATTGCAAGAAGCAAATCAATTAATCGGAATTGAGCTGGTGACGACACTTTTTCTAGAAAAGTTTGGTTCTTAGTCGTAATTTCCAGGAAGGGGCAAATGCCCATGGTTTTGACGTACCACGAGTACAAAACTGTTTGCTTGAGTTCAGTGTAAAAGCGCATCAATAACGGTCATTCTTTTCGCATTCACATGTTCAGCAACAATGTTGACCTCAAAACTAATAACAGAAAATCATTCTAAGCTTAGCTGCAATAAATTCGTTTCAAGTCGATCTTGATAAATCATGAAATTACCTATAATGCTGTGATGTAAGGGTACCTGTGCCTCCGTTGCCCCCCTTTCAAAGTGTATGGGGGCAGTGCCTCCGTAATGCACCCCCGTTCCGGCGTCCCTGGTTGCGTTACGTACGTCACAGAGCAAAGCTCTTTTCACATAAGCACAATTATTCTCGAATGGAAACTGTCTGCTATATTGGAATTCAAATTCAGTGTTCTATACAAATCCATTGTTTCAAAAAACATTCAATCTGATATGAATTACATTTGAAAAAAGCACTCAAGAGCCCGAGCTGTCCTCCGGGGTTAACGGATGAGCCGGAGTAAAGCGCGAGCGAACGTATTCGACAGAGCGCCTACCGGGATTTTCCGGAAGGCCGCCCAGGGCCGTTAAATAGGAAAATAGATACATTGGGAAAATAAGACGTGGCTCAAATAACCACCCAGGATGTTATACGGCAGATGCATATTGCCTGTGTCTGAACAACTACACATGCACACAAAATCCATACACAATAGATGTATGTATAATCCACATTTGGCACACAATACAGTCTGGAGCGTGGGCACAAATCTCTAAATAGTTTTCAAACTCTGTATAACGTTGGACGTACCGTGTAAGGGAACAGGTACAAATAGTATTCAATTGAAATCTTAGCACCATATAAACGCCCACCTAAAATAAGCGCCCATGGGCGGGCTAAAGACTGGGCGCCCTTCCGGAAAACCTTGGCACTACGGATGATATTTTTGATTCAGGTCACCTGCAATATGAACGCGGAAGGCCAAAAACGAAACTATATGAACGCTGACAAGGCCCAATGAAAAGATCCCAAGTTAACAACCTTAATCAGTGAAGTGGGTGGTGGTACAAATATACAAAGTAAACAAGCTCGCGTTCCACAATATAAAGCGTAATCGAAGAAAGTCAAACGAGTTATACAGTTGATACAGTGTTTTTCAATTTTCATTGACCAAATAATTTTGGATCCTCAGCCAAGAACTGTCAGATGTTGGAGACGGAGACGGAGCCTGATCTGGAGTCAAAAACTTTATATGCCTGGAGATGGAACCGGAGCCTGAAATTTGAGTTCCAGCTCCACAGCCCTGGTTTCACCAATGTAGGGCAAAAACGGAAGGATTTTGCGAGTAACGGTTGTGATTCTTGAATTGTTTCTGAACAAGTGTTCTTGAAAGGCTTGTCAAGAAATACTTTTGTTTGTTTATCTATAAACCAGTACGGGTATCCAATATCCATTGCGAAAAAATTTAAATATTTGAAATTCCTTGTGGATCAATTGATAAAGAGCTGCAATATTTACAGGTCAGACGTAGTAGACTTTAAATGCCACGTTTTGTTTTATTGGAAAGGAACTTTCCCATTAAACATGTAGTCCTAATGGTGCATTTTCTGCAGACCGTTGTTTCCATTCAGGTCTCGTTTTTTTGTCAGTAGAACAGCCCAATATGCCAGCTGTCCGCCTGTTTCTACTTCTTTTGAAAAATTAACAACTGAATGAACTTTTTTTAAATTAGATCAAAAATGACCCTTCTTGTTTTCTGAATTTAACACACAAATATTGTCATGAACATAGCGACATGGCATTTGAGGGGAGCATCCAGTCGTAACGTTGTCTTCTAACTATTGTAAATACGTTTGCAATCAAAGTTGCAATCGTTGAGCCCATTTCCACTCCATGTATTTGTTTTTAATATTTTTCATTAAACTGTAGAACAGTATTTTTGCGTTTCTTTTGAAGTTTGGTTCTGTTTAAACCATGACGTTTTACAGCTTTATCAGTTAAGACTTTGTACAACAACAAATTTATATTGAAATCAACAATAGTGTTTGTAAAAACTTCTGACATCAAACCAACTCAAAAAATCTTTTGTCCAAAACTACAACACCATTTTCCGTATATGGTTGAAATAAAATACAATAATAGAAGTGCTTTGGCTGAGAGCAAAAATAATTTAAAAGGTGTTTTGAAAAACATCTAAATACGATTTGGCTGAGAAAACATTTAAATACTATTTGCGGTTATAGCAAAACTACGCAAAGATGTTAAAACGCTATTTACACCAAATCTCGCATGTAGATGGCCAAATGTTGGTAGATTTTCATATAAAAAATGGTATCACATGAAACCTTCAGATCCACAAAGCTTTTTTGAGGCCGTTCCGCACAAAAAAAAACTTTTTAAATCGCAAACCAAGCATTAATGTGGTTCAGATAATTTGAGGTCATTCTCTGCCATTCTCGACGTCAATTTGAAATCCTGAAAATTTTCAAAAACTCCCGAAACTTGAATAGTAATAAAAATTTATGTGGTGATGTAATAAAAAGCATCTCAAACTTTTTCTGTAACACCTTTCAACAAATCTTAAATAGCTTTTTGACCTACCGACAAAAACTACGATTCTTTTTGTGTGATCGAACAAAATCCGGTTTTGTCGGTGTAGGTCTGACGTATTAATGACAACAGAAGAAAGTTTCCGTTTGCACTTTGAGCATCTAAGCGACGGAGGGAGTGAGCTAGCAGTACAACTAAAACTGTTCAGCAAGCAAATCTGCAAACCGTATGCAGTAAAAGACAACAAAATACTTTTTATTTGCTAACTTAAAATCAAGTCCTGTAATGTAAACCATGAGAAAGATGTGACGTTATGTTTTCAGAAATCATTGCTCCACATTATATTTGCTGAACCATTTTCAGTTTTAAGTAATTTAAATCTAACTGCCCTTGTCTCTAATCAAAACCTTCATTAAAACTGAATCAAACTACAACTCAAGGCAGTCAAGGTCAAAGTTTGAGCAGAAAAATGCTGAAGGTCGAGGTGTGCTCATCTGGACTGTCTTGGAAAACAAGTTATTTCTTGTGTACCGGATCCTTGATTTCAAATGCCTTTAAATTATTTGGCAATTACGAAATGCGTTCAGCTCGATTCAATTATGTATTATTGTCCTATTTGTGGCCACTTTGTCGGTCAATCGTCTCTAACGTGGATGCAGAGTCTTCAAATCAGCTTTAGAGAGCTGGTATGAAAAAGCGAAAAAAAGTGTGACTGCAGTTAGTTCTTGTTCAACATTGTTTTCAGAATCAGTGCTTTGCTGAGTAACCAGTTTGTTTAGAACAGATCTGATGAACCTATTAGTTACACAGACGCACATCTGAGTTCCTCGAAATCCGTAAGTTGCAGTTTAGCACTTCAGAGAACAAAGTAATTACTGTTCAGCATTGGGGGTGATAGGAGTTTTTAACAAAAGGAAATCACGGACAGATTTTACCGAATTTTTTTAAACCTACAGTAATCACGAAAAACCTTCGTTTGAAGTAACAGTTGGATAAAACTAGAACGTTTTTTTTTGTGCTCCGTAACAGGCTTGCTGACCCGAATTGGTGAAATGTATTTGCCTGCCGATAACGGTACAAGCTTATGTTTGTCGCTATGTGAACATTGCTTACTAAGATAAATTGTTTAATTTTTCCATGTTGCAGATCCGCTTTCAACCAATTGATCCTCAGTCTTTGTTTTTCTGACTTGTTTTCGGCATTGATCAGTTGGATAAACTTGTACAGAAGGACTTGGGGATTCGACAACTTCAATCTTCCAAACGCATTTTGCGTGGTATGTTAGATGACTATCAATTCAATTTAAGACAAATGCTTGCGCTTATCCGCCCGACGTGTCACACATATTTAACAGAAATCAGGCGTTACACTCAAAGTAGTAAAAACTCTGATTGGCAGCAGCTTTGTGTGCTTTTCACAGTTTTAAGGGTTTTGTTAATACTATAGGGACGACGCATGTTACACACTTTTCAACAATGGTGACGATTTTTGCTGATTCATGCCAGAAAGTTGAAAAACTGAATAAAATTTCTTTTGATCTGAGCTAAAAAAAGACTCTAGCAAATTTATTATCGCGTTAACAACTCCTTCCACCGTGCGACTTCAGAGACACTCCTTAAAGTTACAGACTCTACGTAACAAAGTTGAAATTAAATTTACTTCACTTTTCTACTTTTCAACATCAAACCTGTATGTTTGTATCATCTAATACCTTTTTTGTAATTGAAAGCATCACAACAAAGGGGCGCTTACAGTGGCGTACGCAGAAAATTCCCGAGAGGGGGCCCAGTTTCGTCACAATCGTGTGACGTCACAAATCAACTTTAGGGCGACCATTCTAGGGGGGTCCGGGGGCCATGACCCGGGAAAATTTTGCAAAATTACACCAAAAAATACGCAAATTACACCTAAAAATACGCATTTGCACCTAAAAATACGCATACTGTTCTTAATTTTTTTTATTTTTAGGGTCTGAAGAGGGGCTATGGCACAGCCATGGCACAGTGGCCCCCCTCCGCACGCTAGTGGGCGCTTATATTTATAGGTATCACCACTGCATAGAAATCTTTCATATCTTTCAAACTTTAAAATGCTGCCGTAATTTAGGTGGATTTTCCGCTCTTGCCGATCACACTGTGGGCATTATTAGCTTCAGATCGATTGTTTAATTATGGAAGTTTATCTTTCTTGCCGGTATGAGACGTCTGCAAACATGCTATCACCGCGGTGTTTCATTCTGATGGAAGTGCAGTGAAGTTCATCATGATTCTGAAAACTGTGATCTTCGATATCAAAATTTAATTGTTGATATTTTTCGAAATCATGTTGTAGTATGCATTCATGCAACTGGTTCCATATGAGCAGCTGGTACATGTACGCTTATGTGTCAAACAAGACCTCAAGTGTAACAAGAAGAACAGAGAATAGCAGTTTCCTTCACAAAAATCACAGCATATTAAAATATTGACGTTTATCTCGTATGGAGCTTGTGATATCTTCAACATAATGAGCTTTGAACAGTTTCTTTTGTACTTAAACCTTTGGCTCATTTTAGCTTTCAGTCAGTCACTAAAAGCAACTAAATTTAGGACTGGCTTGCTTGTTTACATGCAACGTTTGCAGGATTACCACGTTTTCCTCAAATGTGATTAAAAGTGTCCTCACTAACCGAAGGTTCTAATACAATTTAAATATTCTTTCACGGCGATCACCTTTAATTTTTCAGATAACCTGGCTGCATGCTTTGCTTGTGTTGTTGGACCCATGTATCAATGCCTCACATTATTTTGAGAAACGTTGATAGTTTTTGAGCAACAAAAACTGTTTTTTCAAGTAAAGCGTGCTAGTGTTCATGATAAAAATGAGGTTTGTTAATGGAGCACGCTTGCACGAATGCGTTCTGTGGGAACCAAAACTAAGTTTATCGAATATGTCATTCCTCTGTTTTTTGTCTTTTTTGCAACGTTGCGCATGTATTCCAATTTTGAAGATTAATAAAAAATGCCCTCTCTGTGAAAACAAAAAGTTAAGCCATTTTAACACAAGTTAAGCTATGCGATCTATTATGTACGATTATTCTTCTTTTAAAAAATTGAACCACTTTGACTGATGTTGGCAAACCCGCTTGGGAGCCAATTGAGCTGAGCTTTCGAGAGGCAACGCGTATAAACAATTATTAATGCCGCCAGAAATCTCAACACATCACTGATGTATAGCCTGAGCTTATTGTGCAAAAACGGAGAACAGCGAAACAAATAGTCAGTACTGTTGGATGTGCTTTACCGTAAAAAAGGGAAGCAGAGTACTTTAGCGTGCGGTGATTTTCACTGAAAACGAGGTCCTAACTTATTCTAACTTGCGGTATTTTAGTACTGATTGCTGGGTTTGCAGCTCTCATTAAAATTTCTGTTCCAACGACTGTTTGTAACTACGATAAATTTTATCATTTTGTTCCATTTGTGAACA
>Ga0210059_1009150_pt1 | contig 15500 bp, 9 predicted proteins | sample Ectturendosymbi2_FD_188042 | JGI IMG/M metagenome (GOLD analysis project Ga0210059, IMG submission 188042) | Ecteinascidia turbinata endosymbiont from Florida, USA - Sample 2 (SPAdes) (version 2) | ecosystem: Host-associated > Tunicates > Ascidians > Unclassified | place: Key West, Florida... | reverse complement strand
GTAAATTTGTCCGCAGTCGTGTCAACATACAAGTCTACTTCTTTGTCCGGTTTGTGTAGCAAGGTTTATTGATCGCTTTTTACGAGATCCCAGAGGTTTGCAACTCATGTTTCTCAGTAAGGGTTTGTCAAACGGGGCCCTTGAAGGGGGCCACGGCTCATGAAAGTTTGAGAAACACTGTTCCAAGTGATACTGACAAGTCTTGCTAGCTTATCCCGCAATCAGGGGAAGAGCAACAGGGCAATTCCCTCCGAAGTTTTCAAAAACATGTTCAGTTGTTAGTTCAGTTGAAAATAACACCTGGGTGCGGCTCTGCTTTCCAAGTAAAATCAAGTCATAATTTTGGTTTCGTTGAAAACCATGGCAATCCAGTGTTTCTTTCTTTACAGATCATGGCAATGCTTACTTGAAAGAAATGCCCTGCGTTGAAAATCTGCAGATAGCGTACTGTGTAAATTGTCGTAATACTAATATACCTGGCTATTGCTGCCAATGAAGCGTTTTTTTGTGATTGTTACCGTACCATCGGGCATTTTTTTCGTAGTGCAGAAAGGATAAAGCGTTTTGTGAACGTCCATATGAATTGCATCGTCAGCAATGTTCCCTCTAAGGTGCGCAAATACTCAGGACCACCAGAACTGTTGCGCACTGAAATCTCATTCTCGCGCACTTGCAACATTCCAATACAGTGGAAAACGCACCGGAAACAAGGAGCTACATTTGAATAAATGTGTATTTTGTTCGTACTTTGATAAGATAATATATTTATTACATAATTCACAAAGTTTGTAATTCATTGAAAACTCCACTTACTCAATCCTAAAATGGTCATGCTCACTAAAACAAATTTGCTCCGTGCAAAATTATCTTAGAGGGAACACTGATCGTCAGCAATTTGAAAGTGATAAACAAAATGTCGACGTTGCCCCAACCCTGGAAAAATTTCTGCGGACGCCCATGTATGATCGTGCTTTCTCCAGTGCCGGATTAAGGTAGCGCGAGGCCTGTAACATTTTAAGAGCGCGGGGCCCAGGTTTAAAAAATCTCAGCACCTGCTAAATCATAGTGTGAGCATTTTGCGTGCTCTCTCCCGTTCGCATCGTGACATGACATTCTGAGTGTATCGTGCTGACCGAAAGTGTTGCCAGATAGTTGTGACCTAAATCTGCTAAATGGTGTCACAAAACATTGCTAGATTCTGCTAAGAGTCTTGTCACAAATTTTTTCCTAAAATCTACTCAAAGCAGTGACATTCTGGTAAAAAATCTGTTATTTTTAACATGATTTAAAGAAACCTATATGATTTAAAGAAACCTATATATGTAGTTGGGCAATATACTAATTTTTCGTCTTGCACTCGCTCTCAATAAGCATGGGCTGAAAATGCTGGTCTTAGGCCAGCACCCTTTTCGGCCCACAATTTCCTTACAGTCAACATTTTGAGCAACGCAACTGCAGCTTACCTCGTTTTTTGTATGACACACAGTTCTTGACGATCTCTTTAAAATGGTTACATGTTTTTATACAGTAGAATAGTGTTTTTCAACCCGCGTTCCGCGGAACCTCAAGGTGCCGCGAGTGGCTGCCAGGAGTTCCGCTGAAAACCGAAATTGCCTGGGACGAAATTCGCAACCACAGTTCTATGCGGTTGTAGGAATACCACTGTTTCACAGGTTTATTACAAAAGCAGAATAGACACTTGGATCATTGCATAGGGTTCCATGAGCAACGCAAACATTTGCGGAAGATTCAGCTACAACACAAAGGTTGAAAAACACTGCAGTAGAATAATGCTCAGCGATAAACAATCTGAGCATACCTTCAGCCCTACAACGGCGTTCCCACACCGTTTGGCACTAGATTACATTAAAATATAGCTGCGATCTCACAGATGTGCTAGCGACACGCAGATTCGCACTGCTAGTCAAAATCCAACAGTGAAACAGGAAAATGCAGCGTAGAAATACTTGTAAGCAAATGCTTACTTTATTGGAATTATGTGGTGCAGTCTTCCTTTTTATTTGGTGTGGGATGGGCGTTCCCACACCTGTTTTTAGCACTACCCCCCTGAGGATAGGCAGTAGGCAATGAGCCAACTTTTAAGTTATGAATCTTGCAACCATATATGTCGAAACTGTTGGCAGCTTTGGTTTATCAGGAAGATTTTTTACCAGACGTTACTACTTACTAGCGTAACTGAACCACTTGGAAATATCGTGCCGTGGGATGAAAGCATGTTCTGCCAATGTTGTCTTTTAACCTAATGCGCTCACTAAGCACACAGGCAAATCATTTAGGCTTCACCAAGCCATCTAATTACTTGTTATGATTCAGTTGTCTGCTTGAAGCAGCTTCTTTGCATCATAATAAAAATTCCAATTAATTGCAGGCAGCTGGTTGTGCTTTATCCTGGTGTTACCCAATTAAAAACGTCATAAAGAAGAGAAGTATATTTTTTGATGAAGAAGGGGAAAAGGCTTTCATCTTGAAAACTGTTGAAACAGGTTTTTCGTCAGAAACTTGTTACCTACTAATACTAAACCTGCCAAACGGTTGGTAAAATCCTGCCTGAATATCAGCTAACTGCTGGATTGAAAATTTTACAGCTAACAATGAGAAAATCCGGCTAGATTTAGCAGAAAATCAGCTAAACATGGCAACACTGCTGACCGCAATCTTATGCCTTTTTTTACGTAACTGTACAAAAAGAATCAAACAAGAATATCTGGACACAAATAGCGTTCAATTGAAAACTTTCGCTTAGTACTTATGGAAGATTTAGCAAAATACTGACTTCTTAGTCTGAAAAAATCTTATAAATAATGTAACAGATAAGATTTATTACAGATGACCGCGGGGCCCACAAAAGCGCGGAGCCCGTAGCAATTGTTACATTTGCTACTATTGTTAATCCGGCACTGGCTTTCTCGCTTTCGTTTTTTCGTGCTTTCACTCATTACGATATATTTGTTTCCTTCCGTTCTCTTAATTACGGTTGCAACAGAATCAACTCGCTTTTTGTTGTTATTTCATCAAATTTTTTTGCAATAACAAATGTTATGCACAAATTACTATGCGTGTTGCAGACTATTCCAAACGACAATTATAATCTATAAGGTTCCCCGTTTCAAGAACACTGATCTAAACTGCATCCAAGTGACTACGCTCACTTGCTGCAACATACAAGTCAAACACTACTACACTATGCTGGCTACTGCCACCGGTAATTGTGCTGTACCTACAATCAGAATAAGTGTTACGTCCAGTGGCGTGCTTATGGGGAGGCAAGCGAGGCACTTGCCTCGAACCCCCCCCCCTTTTTGGGGCCCCCTTGAGGTGTTACGCGTGTAAATTTTCATTATTTTTGGATAAAAACTTATTATCCAATGTCCTATAAAGCACATCATAAGTAAGTAATCTGCTTTCAAAGCCCCCCCTACAGAAACTGTAATGTGCAGATACTTTGCTTTCAAAGAGGCGCCCGATAGCAACCACAATTTGAAGGTAATCTGCTTTCGAAGGGACCCCCCAAGAGCCACTGAAATATGTACGTACTGCAACTGTAATGTAAAATGCCTTGCTTTCAAAGAAGTTCCAACAGCAACTGCAATGTGCAAGCACCTTGCTTTCACAGGTCCCCCAACAGCAATTGCATTGTGTAAATACCTCCCTTTCACAGGGGCACCCAACAGCAACTGTAATGTAAAATTCCTTGCTTTCAAAGAAGTTCCAACAGCAATTGTAATGTGCAAGTAACTTGTTTTCAAAGGGGCCCCCAGCAGCAGCTGTAATGTGCAAGTACCTTGCTTTCAAAGGGCCCAAACAGCAATTGTAATGTGTAAGGACCTTGCTTTCAAAGGGGACCCCAACAGCAGTTGTAATGTGTAAGTACCTTGCTTTCAGAGGCGCCACCAACAGCAACTGTAATGTACAAGTACTATGCTTTCAAAGGGGCCCCCAACAGCAACTGTAATGTGTAAGTACCTTCCTTTCAAAGGGACCCCTAACAGCAACTGCAATGTGTAAGTAATATTCTTTCAAAGGGGCCCCGCCACCATCTCCAATGAGCAAATAAGGAAGCTTCAAACCAACTTCTGGACCTAAAAAAATTGTGGGTTAAAATTTCTTCCAAGAATTTCTGAAAAGACCTTATCAAATAAGAGCAAATATTTATACCAAATGATAACTTTTTATACCAAATGACAATTTTTTATACCAAATGATGATTTTTAGAGATTGGTGCATTTGGTATATTGAGAATTTTATGAAAATGCCACAGTTGTGAGCTTACAGAGGAGAATACAGCTTCAAGCATCCAAGTTGTTCATAGTAGCTATATCTTCCTAGTGCAGGGGTTCCCAACCTTTCTTTGACCATGCACCCTTTAGCGTTCCAACAGGTGAGCATTTACCCCTTCAGCATTTCAACAGATACGCATGTACCCCTTCAGCATTTTTACAGATGGACATGTAGCCCTAAAATTTCTTATGACAAAATATTTTATCATGATTATTCAAAGATATATTTAACAATAAGCATGTAATGATTTCTTTGAATAATATGTGTTGATATAGGCCTACGTATAAATATTTGGAAACAAATAATATGTAAATGTATTTTCTCATCTATTGCTATCTTTAAATGTACCCCTTCGGATAAGCAAATGTACCCCCAGGGGTACGTGTACCCCAGGTTGGGTCCCCTGGTCTAGTGCATAAGCAGCTGTGTCATACACAGAACTCAAGTTTTATAAAAATGAAGTTGATAAACACATGCTTTAGAGCATTCACATTTTCATCCAAGTACTCATTTTTTCTGCAGATATGTCAAGTATTTTAGGTGGTTTGAATTTAGCATATGCTTGAAGTTATTTAAAGCTTGACTAGCAAATGGTTGGTTTAAGGTAGACTTGCTAGGTGATGTTCAAGTTTTTTTGCCAGCTCTTAGACAGTATAACTTGAACCGTTTTTTTTAGCACAGATTAAATCAATTGTGTAGGCCACTTGCTGAACTATAAATGATTGCGATAAGGTATATGATGAATTATTTCCTACTTATGCACATCTTTCAAACAACCCGGGCTTTCCGGAAAGCCGCCCAGTCTTTAGCCCGTCCATGGGCGCTTATTTTAGGCGGGCGTTTATATGGTGCTAATATTTGAGTTGAATACTACCATACCGGTATTTGTTCCAGTCATCTTACACGGTACGGCCGACGTTATACCTACTGAGTTGAACACTATTTGTAGTTGTCACCTTACACCAGTGGTCGGCCAACGCTTTCTCTCGCGGCCCAGATCATCTTCTGGCAATATGCAACTGCCGTATAACAGCCCAGGCGGTTATTTGGTTCACGTCTTATTTTCCCAATTTGTCTTTTTTTCAATTAATGGCCCAGGGTGGACTTCCGGAAAACCATGGTAGTGTCAATGCAAGGTGAGGGCAGCCTCGACTCATCCAGACTCAAAGCTTTCCAAAATAAGACTCAGGTTGGATGCATTTGCATGCTATGCTCTTGTTGTAAAAAGGATGAAATCTAAAACAAATTTAGTGTTTTAAACCTTCGTGATTGCTGTTCATAGTTTCATGGACTCCCATAAAGACATGAATGTGAACAAATTCAGGATACCAAGTACCAAGCATTTTTTCAAAGAGTGAAAATGTGAAACTTTCAAAGGGGTAAACTTTGTAGTTTACTGATGGTGAATCCAGAGAAATGGGGCGCGAAAATAAAGAAGTGGGGGTGATGCCAACTTGCTATTGCCTAACTTTTATGTGTTGCCAGCCTTCACAACTTTCATTGTTTTCAAAGTTGTCTATCACGAACACCCTTTTGCATTTTCTCCTGCTATGTCAGTCATGCCGTAGTTTCAGAAACGTATCCGTGGGTAGCCATATCTTAGGCTTGATCAAAAGTGTTTATCACGTTTGGCTGGGTATGATGATGTCATCAGAGGGGGCCCCTTCTTAGTTTTGCCTCGGGCCTCCCAAACCCTAAACTCACCACTGGTTATGTCGTCACGTGAACTTTTTATCTCGAATCTGCGATGTACCTGCGCCGACGCCAGTGATACGTCAGATCGCTGTTATGTCTCACAAGCTTGTTGGTTCCGTAGCGGTGCTGTGTTAAAATTTGACCAGTTTTATCACTCAAGCTTCATCTAAACCAAGCTTCAACTTGTTTCCTCGTAAATGTACGTATGCAAAAGTGATTGATTTAGACAACATGGTCCTGTGAAGCATTGGGTTCATTGCAAATCGACATCGCACCTCCCTCCAAATTTGCCTGTGTCCGCTACTGTCCAGACCTACGATTTTGTTGGATAGCTTAACTAAAATTTTTAACACAATTCAATTGACTCGTTTTGTTTTACAGAACGAAGTCTGTTTCACAAAATACTAGACTTTTTACTGAAAGAATGCTGAAGGCCTCATAAAGGGTGCTTAGGAGCCGAATGCGGCCATCAGAACCGTTGTTGAGAACCACTGGTTTACATTAATTCGATGGAGAGTCACAGCTGAGTTGACGAGGGTGTCACAGTAGGGAGCTGTAGGAACAACCGTTTACTTTTTGCAGACCATTTGGTACTGCTAGCATCTTCTCAACAGTCTTCGGCATGCGCTCGATGGGTTTTCGGCTGTGTGCGACCGAGCCGGACTGAAAATCCGCACTAAAAATAACGAGGTATTACGTCTGTCTACAAACCCAAGGCAGTGTATGCGGCAAGTAAGCGGCAATACACTGCAGCAGGTGGAGAAGTTCAAGTAGCTAGGGGTGGTACTTACGAGTAACGGAAGGCGGGGCGCCAGGAGATTGATACACGGACTGGTAAAGCCAACGCAGTCCTGCGTGAACTTTATCGCTTTGTGGCCATAAAACGGGAGCTTTCGAACACCGCGAAGCAGTCAGTTTTCAAATCGATCTTTGTTCCGATCCTTACCTATGGTCGTGAATCTTGGGTAATGACCGAAAGAATATTAACTCAGGTGCAAGTACTAAAGGTGAGAATTTTGAGAAGAGTCCACGGTGTGACAAACGGGCGCACCGAGCTAAGATTGCGCCCGGGCAAGAAACAACTCCATATTTGAACCTAAGGTATTTTGGGAGTACTGTAAATGTATTGCATTGAAGAAAAAACTTGCGACATTGTCGCGACTTTTCGGCGCCCGCAGTGATTCGGCACCCGGGGGATTGTGCTCCCATCGCCCCTGGTGTGACACATCGCGACAAAGTACGCAGCTGTAAAATTTACAGAGCCCTGAATGTCGAACCCCTTCTCGCAATTGAGAGAACACAACTGCGTTTGTTCGGTCATGTATCCAGAATACCCAACGAAAAACTGGTGAGGCAAGTCCTGCTGACTAAACCCACGGAAAAGCGGCCCAGATGTCGGACAAAACCTGCGTGGAGTAACTGCATCTCCGACCTTGCATGGTCCCGTCTTGGTGTGGAGCCAGCAGAACTATCTGAGATTGCTGTTGATCGCGAGGTATTCCAAGTTATATGGATATTCCCCCCCAACCCTCAAATAGAGGAAAAGCGGTCATGAAAATGAATGAAATGAATACCATTCACGTTGGTTCATTCACCGGTGTTTAAAAGTGCTCAGCTAGCGAGAGAACAAGTTCCTTACACGGCTAGAATTGATTGATACGAAGGTAGAGACGGCTAGAAATGATTTGCCTATAATTCATGATATCTTTCGCAGGAAATAATATTCTAAGGGAACGCTATTGCTGCGTCAGCGTCATAATGCGGCCCGCGGGTTACGTTGTGAGTCCTCATGTGGCCCACGGAGCAATTTCAGTTTGAGACCCTGCCATAGATGCTATTTTCTCAGTTTGCAGCAATTTATTTGTTGTCAGATCGTATGTTATTGCAGAAAGGTATCAATTCATCTTCATTCATTTTTGCACTCGCTTTTCCTCTGGAGAGGGTCTCGGGAGCAGATGACTCAGATGGTCTCAAAATACGTCACGAGTTTACAGAAATTTCAGATAGTTCTGGTGGCTCCATAGCACGAGGTAGACAACTTGCAATTGTCATGATAGATAAGATCTCAGGGACAACAAAATAAAGTACGGCTGCATATTTCTTTTGCTACCCAACAAACATTCACAAGCTTTGACACACTCGGAGCAACAGTTATGCGAGTTGACAGGTCAGAATAAGACGAACGTAGAGTGGCTGTGCTTTACATTCATGAAAATGCACAGTGCTCATACCGTCATCACATGTTTTAACAAATCATTCATAATTGGACAGTTCGTAATCGCTGGTAGCAACTGTCTAGGATGTATGAATATGAAATCGTTTCAAGTAGCAGACGCGTATTGAATTATCTGACACACATCTCAACACTTGTGTCATACTGGACATGATTGCCTGTTTTCAGTTTGAAGCGTTCCATGTTATCACACAAACTGCCAATATTATCATCATGAGCTGATTAATGGCATGGTTGTCATGAAAAGAGCCGTATGTCAGTATTTTTCAACCGTGTTTGTACTACGGAACACGTTTTGCATTACACTCGCGATATCTATGTAACATTCAAACTGGTGATAGGGGTAATTAATTCCGTAATGATTTTATTCCTGAACCGCGAAGCAATCTTCAGCAGAACACCTTTTGATGTTCATGGAAAAAAGCCACTTTCCTCTTGCAAGCACTTCTCGCAACATGGTTTGGATGCATTTCATTTCAACTGGATGAACATTTTGCTGCATTGGTGAAAAAAATGCACAATTTCCACTTTGCACTGGTTTAAAACCCTTCAAAGATCGAAAAAACAACTTTTTTTGGGTGAATTCTTGATTGGGTAGGGGTCAAGGGATTTTTGGATGACGTCATTGGGGCCTGAGAAAAAAATTCAAGAGACAATTTCTTTCTTCCCCTTCAGGAAAAACGAGGCGAAAATCCGTATCTTTAGAACCTCTAATGGGCCTTCTAGCGTTAGTGGTTGCTACCAGAAAAACAAAATTAATTGGCGAAAACCTCCTGATTTTTTGGGGGGATTAATTGATTAGGAATTGTCGTTGTTAGTTTCATGATAAACAAACTTTCACGGCGGTTATATTTTAACGCAGTCTGTCCAGATCCTCTCAACATACCAGATGGATCGTTCGCAATCACACAACCAACAGGCGGTGCCACAGCGTACGCTCCAAACACGGTCGTGGAGTACACATGTAATAACCTCAATACGCATAAGTTGACCGGCGTTGCCACGCTTACCTGTCAAGCTGATGGTACATGGGACAATCCTCAACCGTTGTGCGATTTGATAGGTAAGCGCGTTTTGACTTTGTGATCTTGTTTTCAGGTTGTGCACAACAACAATAGTAAAGCACACTGCAACAAACAATCCCTATGCTTTTTCAGTGTGTCCACAACTTCCAACTGTTCCCCATGCATCTTTCATCGAAAACTTTCCAAACGGAGCAAGTAGCAACGTCCCGACAACCACTATAACGTACACGTGCGAGGACACTCATGACATGGTCGGATCGCCAACGCTCACTTGTCAAAGGAATAGATCTTGGGACAATCCTCAGCCATGCTGCATTGCAAAAGGTGAACTGAAGAACTAAAGTATCTTTTGTGTTAAATTGCGTCAAAACAACTTGTGTTCTTGATACATTTAACAATTTCTGATCCATTGAAAATCCATGGGTTTCGAGAAGATACGCTGGGCTCTGTATTTTTGAAAGTCGATCATGCGATTAGTGAAAAGGTTAATGGTTTTTTTTTTCAATACCTTCGTAATAAAAATAACTTTTGTTTCGCCTGCATTTACTAACGCCGTAGGCAGATAGATCAAGCAGTTTTACCATCTTTTATTTCACGTTATATAATAGCATCAAAACAAGGGAATAAAAAATTCTTTAAATTTTAGTTCAATCTACAATAACGAGTTCCTAAAAACACCGGTTGCACGAAATGGGACCAGTTGAGCTGTTGTCAATGACAGACGTTAGTGTAAATTTCCCATGGTGTTTTATAAAACAACCCATCCACCAGGTATATACAGGAATAACTCCAGCAGTTGACCATGCCTCCTCGTGCCAGAAATTTTCGTTTGAGTCATTTCAACAAGATTTCCATGTAAACAAAACAAAATCAATTCCTCTGTCGTTTAGCCATGCAGCCAAACTTGCCGTTAAAGCAAGCTTGTTGTTCCAATTTTGTAATAAGGCTTGCTGTATGTTATTGAGTCTTTCATCAAGCACATGTTAGTTTTTGCAAATACCTGTCAATTGTGATATGGTCACCTGTGCTATCACCATCCGAAAAAGCAGTTGCTTGGCTTATCTGACAAGTAGAATAATGCACCGATTTTAAAACTCAAGCAACCTTTCCTATATGAAGATCCCGTTGTAGGCTTGAAAGCAGATTTATCATGCTTTGCATATGACCTGGATACTCAGACGCCAATAAAAATCATTAGTCAAGCCTAAATCCTGCGGTATGTGTGAATGGTTTTCATCCAAAGTTTGAGAAAAAAGAGAACATACCACCAACGTATTCTAGACTGAGTTGTGATAGAAATATTTATGACAATAAACGGCGTGTGCAGCAATTCTCATAAGTTCAGCAAGTGGGAGCATTGTTGATAATATGGGGCTAATCGCTGAAGAATGACAAATGTTGTGAGGGTTCTTCATTCCATTGCACTCGTCATAGTTGGGTAAATCTTTTCCAAGTAAGGAATCACTAGCGCTAACGAACGTTTGTTCAACTGCGAACAATAAGATGTGCGATGAATGCAATGCACGTTGGCAGGATATAGCGGCAGCATCAGAATTTATCAATTAAGCAATAAATCAAGCGATTGTTTGCTCGGGTTCTCATTTTATGATCGGAACTACTGTACAGCTATCAATTTTTTGAAACTACTACGCATATGAATGTTTTCAGTTGAATGTTATATATCACATTGAAAGATAAAAAGAACTTGAGTTTCAATCTTTGAGTGCGGTCAGCGACTGATTTGTTGCGCTTTTCGATATTTTTATGAGTGCTCATACATAGTGAAAACGATGGCCTTTCTGTGAAACAGAACTATAACCCTTTGAAATCCGAAAGCCCATGTCATTTTGCTTATTGTTATTCATAGACACCATTGCCTGTCCAGCGCCACTCAGTAACACTTGGCACAGCACCACTGCAGAGTAGGACACCAATTCCTAAACTGCTCTGCTCCAGGTAAGAACGAATGCCTTGTGGCATGACACGCCCTGAAATGAACAAACACTGCAATGTCTGAGCACTCAGTCACAAAGTGAATTGCGATTGTAGTGTGCAAAGAATAAGGACGAATTTGAACAATCTGACTGCATCAAAACATGCATCCATACGTTGTTAGACTTTAACTACTTTCACTTATCATCAAATAGTAAACCGGCAGTGGAAAGAAAATGAAGACATTTTGAAATCAGGTTCTGAAGTGAATGGCTAAAGCATCGGATGGGGATGCTCAGTGGCGCACAAAAGCATGTAAATTGTTATGATCAAGGTGTTAAATGTTTCTGCGAGATATTTTTAGCTTGAGACGGACATCCGCTTCGGTTGGCAATTTACTAGTTTTATAAAATAAACTTGATTACGTTTTTGGCTTGCACACATTTCGACACGGCGGGGGTGAAAGAGGAATCACAAGAAAATGCAAGTAAAAGGTGACTACGTTTTCAAGATTTTGACTTAAACTGCGCAACAGCGTTGAGTGCATTAGTAATAAATGTGAACTTTTCAGTTACTGCTACACGCGTTTTCTATTTAAGTTGACCTATAAACTGAGCATCACCGTGGACATATTGTCGAAATTCAGTTCACAAAATTGCTGATCTCGGAAGTTTCAGCGTCACTACACAGCTTTATCTGTATTCTAATCTCAAGGAAAAGTACACACACGACAGCGTTCAGCCATAAACGTCTTCACAACTGCATTACACACTCCAAAACATAGAAGTATAATGGCTTAAATGTGAGCAACGTTCCACAACTACAGACGATTATGACATCGCACACAGTATAAACGTTCAAGATAATGTACTGTACAATGCACGTCGCTGCAACGACTCTCAATTTACGATTCATTTGATGACTGCATGTTTGCTAAACACTGCAGCGTTTTAGTATTTAAAATGTCAAACTCTAGAAGCATTTTCATATTCTGAAGTTCAAGAAATCTCTAAGTGGGTGCTCATTTCTTACAGTTAGCTTGCCAGGGGGGCGGCCCGCACCCGTTCCCCCGTCAGTTACGCCACTATGCATAGATGCCTCTGCCTGTCCAGCGCCACTTAATATCGAAGCTGGAAGGTTTACAACGTCGGATCCCAGTAACGGACCAGGAACAAGAGTTAAGTCCAACGTGTGAAAACACACTAACCTGGAACCATCCAGCATTGGCGTCGGACCACAGTCTGCCGCCCCTGGCCCTAGCAGAAAATGCCGTCCCCTGGTGGGGCAGTGGTGTGATATTTATGACGTCATCTTGCTCCGTCAACCACGGTATGATCTTTTGTTTTTTAAGACATTTTTGCAATTACTTTCGCCAAATTTATCGTAAAATTTCAACTACTTAACCTTCCCGAACACTATGCCGCCGGACCCAATGCACAGCTGCTGCTGGTAATAGCTACGTGATGCTATCACCATATGGGCAGAGTATTCGAACAACTATACAACTAACAACTATTACAAAACAGAAAACCTCCTTACATAGGACTGTTTCCAAACTAAAAAATAAGATTATAAGGCTAACAACAAATTGAGAAACATGAACGTAAAAAACAAAGATTTTGTCGCATTTGTTCAACAATGAGTATGTTCGAACAAACACAAGATTTGTAGCGGGCTGGTGTTGGCATGACCGAAGTCACCATCACTCGACTCCCAAGACAGCCAAACAACAATTTTCAAAACGAATGACAGAAAACCGAAACGCAAACTAAAAAGAAGAAATTAACGAAGGGGAAATGCAACCAGCAAGATAATCAGCAACAATAATCTACATTGAGAAATTGACCGGTATGCTTGACCACAAAAACTGTTGTCCTCATCGTTTTGCGAAAAAGGAATTCTTCTTTTTGAGCCTGTGTCAATAGACAAGAAACGCAGTGGGTTACGCCAGTCCTAAGCCAAACAAATTCTGTAGCATAAAGACAGCTCGGATATTTAACAAAAACATTACCAGAAACGGGCTCTGCCCGGAAAAGGCCGGACAGTTCACATCAGCACTACAACACACACACAGCAGGAGCACTCTGCTCTGCCGGCCAAAGTTTCAGCCCTCCAATGCTGCATTTTATCAGCACAAAGCATAACAGCCGCCTCAATCCTGACGCTAACACTCCGATCATATATTTCGTTGTTACTCAAGCTGAACTCGCCGAGCCTTCGACGAAGCAAGATCAAAGGTTATATCTCCAAAATCAACCTTTTCGATGGGAAGAATTGCCAAAGCCGATAACCGACTTTCGCCCATTGTAGAGCGCAAATTGGATATTATAAATTTGAGCTTAGAGAAACTCCTCTCACAACTGGCAATTCAAACACTAATGGTAAGATAAAGTTTAAGACATAAACATAAATGCGGAGTCGAGTCAAGTAAACGACAATTTGTTAACCATTGTAAAACGTCAATCGCAGTAGCACTGCGTTCAAAAGTGGTACCGCTGCTTCGTACGAGTCGTTTGAATCTATCAATTTCTACAATCAACTCCGAAAAGTCAACTTCGTCTTCATATATGCTTTTAAGAGCATTCAAACAAGTCTCGTGGTTTTGTTTTGCAGAAGCTCGTGTGGGTTAAAAAATGCAAACATATCACACAACTGAGTAATTCCGTTGAATCTTTTTTCCACTTCAATCTTATATCTGTCCAAAGCTTCAAACATGCATCGTCTCACTTCTTCAACAACGGTTAGACCTGCGTCATCCGCGTTTTCTCCAGCCATTCTCTTTTTTCTACGCACTCGTCGTTCTTCAACAGGAATACCTTGCTCTTTACATATTTTTAAAGCAGCATCAATGGATTCTTTCACCAGTTCATCTCGTTTTTTAGTTAAACAAGCGACAAATACTTTCAGTTTGTGAGAACATTGGGCCAACGACAGTCCTTTATGCTGCAGGTTAGTTTGAGCTTCATGTGATTCTCGCAGAATAACCTTCCAAAATGTTACAAAAGAAAAAAGTTAAAGACTGAATCGCATCTAAAATGCCATGAGCATCTCCGCGAGTATCAAGATTTTCATTTGAATCACATAATTTGTCTAACGCATCCACTACTCCATCAAGGCCTACTTGAAGTGCCTTTACACATGCGTAATGTGCGCTCCATCGTGTATCAATTACTCGTTTCAATGTAGTAGGAGAAAAGAAAGAATAAATTATTTCCATAGCAGCAAAAAATCTATCACTTATCTCGGAAGATCCGACCGCATGAACACCTGCGAGGTTCATTGAAAGACTTACGCGTGGAACAAGCAGTGCTTTGGATTGAGATCGATAATTCTGCGTTGAACGCCTGCATGAATTCCTGTCATTGCAAACGCATTGTCATATCCTTTGCCCCTACACATCATCACATCCCAGTCATTTTGCTTCAGTTCATCAAGAATTGCTTGAATGATCTCCCCAGCCATTTTTCCGTGCAGTGGGAAAAATTCAAAAACGATTCCTTTACTTGCACAATACTGATTTCAGTTGTAATGTGCCTGAATATGAAAGCCAGTTGATGCGTATGAAATGCGTCAGGTGTACTGTCAGTGTCACACATGATTGAAAAGTATTAAAGATTTTTTTACGAAGAGCAATGAAGAATTTCACATCCATTTCGTGGCTGCCATTTAGGCTCTTTGAAGGACAGACGGCAGCATGATGACGATAAGATAGGACTTTTTGAAACAACCCTGTGCTTGTTTCAGAACAAAAAAACAGACAAATTATATTTTCAAGTGTGGTATGTTGTCATATCAGCGCTACACACATTCAGTCACACAAAATGCAGGAAACCAGCCAAATGGATTTATTGAAACTAGAAAGCTCCCAGGATGAAACGGAAAATCTCCTGAAACGTCTATTTGGGTTTAGTGCTGTTAACACATGAAACGTCTTATTAAACGTCACTCTCGTTTATCTCGATTACCAACACTTTGTTCGTTACCAAACGATAGATTTTTTACGAAAGTAAGAGAATTTGAAGTTCTCATGATAGCTCATTTTCAAGAACAACAACACAAAGTACATGTTTCGCTTCCCATCCAACAGACATCTTTTAGCGTGGATACCTTAAAAATAAATTTAAATAGCAGTTGATGTGCAAGAATACAAGTACTGAGAGGAATTGATTTCTGTTACAGAATAATCGAGGACTCCAACTTTCATTAAATCCTTTGACAAATGGTTGATCATGAGGACTGGTCTTTAATGTTTTATATGACTGTCTTAATCAGGGGTTCCCAACCTGTGGTACGCACACCACTAGTGGTACGCGAAG